>ERZ1066135.359-NODE-359-length-28491-cov-7.516564_pt1 | contig 28491 bp, 20 predicted proteins | sample MGYA00382782_ERZ1066135 | MGnify/ENA primary metagenome ERZ1066135 (study PRJEB33369, sample SAMEA5778365) | biofilm metagenome | biome: Industrial cooling water; feature: Water cooling tower basin; material: Biofilm | place: United Arab Emirates | collected... | reverse complement strand
AGTTCATGCTCCAGCTGCGCGCCGCGCTGTTCGCCGTCGGCGCGCTTGGTTTCGCGCCAGCTCACGCGCAGGCGCCGCCAGGTCTGCGCGAGGCGATCAACTCCGCGATCGACCGGGGCGTCGACTTCCTCCTGCTGCGCCAGAACCGCGACGGTTCGTGGGGCGACGACCTCGAAGAGGACGTGCCGCACTTCGATCGCCACACCGCCTGCACGGCGCTGGTCGTCTACACGCTGCGCAAGCACAAGCTGCCTGCGGATCATCCGGCGTTGCGTCGTGCGACTGCGTACCTCGAGCAGCGCTTTCCCACGCACACGTACACGACTTCCACGCAGTTGCTCGCGTTCACGGCGCTCGATCCGCTGGCGCACAAGAAGCGCATCCAGCAACTCGCCGAGCAGTTGATCAGCTGGCAAGTCGGCGCCACCGGCACGTGGGGTTATCCGGTGCACGGCAGCGTGCCGCATGACCTGTCGAACACGCAGTACGCCGTGCTCGGTTTGCGCGCGGCGCACCAAGCGGGCATCGAGGCGCCCAAGAAGCTGTGGCTCGAGCTGATCGACGGCGTGCTCGCGCACCAAGAATCGAACGAGCGCGAACGCAAAGGCCCCAAATCCGGCGAGGTTCTCGCCGCTGGCTTTCGCTACCGACCTCTGCCGGGCGAGGAGGTCACGGGCTCGATGACCGCCGCCGGAGTCGCGGTGCTCGGCATCGCGAAGGAGTGTCTGGGCAAAGCCCTCGATCCGTCGGCGGGCCGCAAGATCGAGCGCGCGCAGCAACTTGGCTTGGCGTGGCTCGAGCGCGAGTTCACGGTCGAGGGCAATCCGCACGGACCGGGCGCTTGGCATCACTACTACCTGTACGGCGTCGAGCGTGTCGCGGCGCTGTGCGGGCTCGAGCGCATCGCCGGTCGCGACTGGTACCACGAAGGCGCCGCGCAGCTCGTGCGCGAACAAGCCGACAACGGCTCGTGGTCGAGCGGCGCGCGTGTGGCTTGGCCGGCGCAGCCGCTGACGAACGCCAACACCTGCTTCGCGCTGCTGTTCTTGATGAAGGCCACCGGTCCGAGTTCGGGCGGCGACACGAGCGCTCCAGCGGACACGTATGTCGCCGAGGAGTCCGCGAGCGAAGTGTGGATCCGCGCCAGCGGGCGCTCCAAGTTGACCGTGTGGATGAGCGGACTCTCGGCGCGCGCCGCCAAGCGCTTGGGCGTCGACGAAGGCGCCGCGCTCGAGCAGGTGCGCGTCGTGCGCGCGGAGCTTTGGCTGGACGGGAAGCTCGACCAGACCGTGCAAGCCGATCCGCAGCGGCCGTGGAAGGGCCAGAGGCTCGCGACCCAGCACGCCTTCGCCTCCGACGGTCCGCACGTGGTCCAGCTGCGCGTGTTCGTGCAGCGCCCCGAGTCCGCCGCGGACGGCGAGCTGCTCGAGTTGCGTTCCGCGGAGCTCGAAGTCGTCGCGCGCGACGTGTTCAAGCCCTGGATGCTCGACTACGCCGCCGCGGAGGGCGCGAACAAGTTCCGCGCGACGAACGTGCGCGTCCAGGCCTCCAGCGAGCTCTCGTCGCTCTCCAGCGGCGCACGCGCCTTCGACGGGCTGCAGTCGCTCGCCTGGCGCTTCAAACCCGACGATCCGTCGCCCACCCTCACAGCCGAGTTCGACAAGCCCGTGCGCGTGCAGTCACTCTCGTTCTCGCACGCCAACGCCAGCCCGGCCGAGTTCAACCACGACGCGCGCATCACCCGCCTCGCCCTGCGCTTCAACAAGTCGAGCGAGGAGCAGCTCCTCACCTGGGGCGGCGAACCGCTCGAAAAACTCGTCTACCAGCTCGAAAAACCGCTCGTGCTACGAACCTTGAGCGTCCGCGTCGTTTCCTTCGAGGGCGGCGCCGTCAACCCCAAGGTTTCGGGCCTCGCCGAGATCGAAGCGCGCTGAGCGCATTCGAGCTGCCGAAGTCGCCTCGGCTCGTTCGCTGCGCAGTGCGGCGGACTACAGTCTGTGCAACATGCACCCCAGCAAATTCACGACGTCCAGCATCCTGAGCGTCACGCTGGTGCTCGCGATCGGGTCGGTCGCTCTCGTCGGCGATGGGCGCGGCCGATCTCCGAGGACCGGTCCACTCGACGCACCTATCCAAAGCACCGAGCTTCAACTGGAGCCGTTCCTCCGCTCGTCGATCCCACACACGAGAGTGCGGGCGCCCTTGGGCGCGAAGGTGGCGTGGACGGCTGAATTGCCGTGTCAAGTCGAGCGGACTCAGCAAGTTGGCGATGCTTGGATTCTCGTCGGCTCGCGCGAAGAGTTCTGTGTCGATCTATCCACAAACGTCAGGTGTTTCGATGTCTGGGCGATCTCCGGCGCAGGCCTACCCACTCGGCTTGACACCGTTGAGTTTGAGCCATTCATCGAACCCTCTCGAAGTCCGATCGTGTACCGCATGCAGGCGCTTGACCACACACGAGCCCTGCTGGCTGTGAGCGATCGGCGTTGGAGAGTCTGTTCGCCCTGTGGCGATCCGCCCATGGGTTCTCGCGATGAAGACCCGACAAGCTCGGACGCCGGCCCCGGCGCTGGGCTGGGCTCCGCGGTTGGCAATGAGGACTGGTGGATTTACGACGTCACGGTTCAGGCTCCGCCCGAGGACTGGAGCCTTGCCGACACTCTCCCGTCCCAGGTCAGCCAGTTTCACATCCGCCAAGTCGAGCCCCTCGCGGGCGGAGAGCTCCTTGCGGTGCACTCCATCACGAGGCTGCGGCACGACCGTGCGGAGCCCAAGAAGTTTGGAAGCCGCGTGGATGTGCTCGACCGAAACGGCCTCGGACTTTGGCACACGTGGCGACCGTCCAAGTGGACACTGCAGCAGGGGCTACAGCAGAAGCCGATGCCGGGTGCTGCGGCGCCCGGTGAGCCCGTCATCAAGAAACTGAGCGAGACCAGCTTCGAGATTGTCGGGATCGACGACGGCGCGAACTTTCGAGTCGATCTGTCGGCCGCGAGCGATGGATCCTGGATCGTCACGCCCGCACGCTGAGGCCGTCAACGACGAACGAATCGCCCTTCGCACCTGCGAGGTGCGTCGTCAGCCGCAGGAACTCTGAGCTGCCTCGACGGTTATCGACGCGTCACATTCGGCCCGCGACCCTACGACCGCCGCGCGGCCAGCAGCCACGGCGCGAGGGCGCCGAGTGCGAGCGCGACGTACAGCGCGCGCCAGGCCCAGGCTTGGTGCGCGGGCATGGGCTCGAGGGTCGCGAGGAGGCCGAAGGCGGCGAGGGCGAGGAGCGCCAGGGAGGCGCTGCGGAGGAGGATCGTTCGAAGAGCGGTCACGGCGGCGAGGGGTGATGGGGCTGAGGGGCACGCTGGCGAGCGCGCTCGATCTTCGGCCCCACGGGCCGCGCGTGAGCGTCACTTGCGCTGCTGCCTTCGATTGCGCTGGCTTAGGGATGGCGCGCGAGAGTTCGGGCCCTGCGCAGGGGCCGGCGCGCTGCCCGTGTCGGGTGTGGACTGGCCCGGCCCGCGGCTTGCCCCGCGCGAACGCAGCCGAGTAGCCTTGGCCCGGTGAGTCGCGCCAACGCCCTGAGCCAAGCCTCGCAGTGGGCGGCGGTGGCCGTGTTGGCCCTGGTCGCGCTGCTGCTGCGCGGGCGGGGGATGGACCACGGGTTGCCGCACTGGATCGAGCCCGATGCGGAGCTCGCCGAGCAGGTCGAACACCTGCGCGGCGACGGGCAGGGCGCGCGCGGGGCGGCGAGCGTCGCCACGTACCCGATCCTGCCGGCGCTCGTGACGATGGCGCTGTTCGAAGCGCCGGCGCCGCTGCCGGCGGATGCGACGCTCGAGGAGCATTTGGCGACGGCGTCGAAGCACTTCCTCGACACGCGCTGGGCTGTGGCGCTGCTCTCGCTCCTCACGCTGCCCGGAACGTTCCTCCTCGCGCGGCAGCTCGTCGTTGCGCCCGGCTGGGCGCTGGGCGCGACGGCGTTGACCGCCGTGTCGTTCCTGCACCTCAACTTCGCGCAGCAGGCGCGGCCGCACGCGGCGGCGATGGCCTTCTATCCGTGGGCGCTGTACGCGATGGTGCGACTGCACGAGCGCGGGAGCGCGTGGATGTACGCCGCTGCGGGCGCCGCGGTCGGACTCGCACTCGGTTGCCTGCACAACGCGCTCGCACTGCTGCCGGCGCTGCTCCTCGCGCACCTGTTGCGCGGTCGTTCGCGTTGGCTCGATCCGCGCGCGCTGCTCGCGCTCGCGGCGCTCGCCGCGTCGCTGTGGGCTTTCCACCCGCACCTGGGCGACCCCGCGCCGCCCGAGTCCGTCGACCAACCCACGCGCTCCGATTCGGGGCTCGTGATCCGCCTGGGCAACCACGAGATCGACCTCGCGCGCTTCAAGGGCGCCGGCGCGGCGCGCATCGTGCGCACGCTGTGGTGGTACGAGCCCGGCCTGCTCGCGCTGCTGGTGTTCGCGCTCGGCGTGCTTGTGTTCGAGCTCGTCCGCGCGCGCCGCGCCGCACGTCCGCCCGCGGCTCTGACGATCGTGCTCGGCTACGTCGCGCCGTACCTGCTCGTCTTGGCGTTGTTCTCCGACACGTACGAGCGCTTCCTCGCGCCGGTCCTGCCGCTGCTGGCGATCTTCGCCGCGCGCGTGCTCGAGCGCTTCGCTTCGAGCGGCGTGACGCAAGGCCTCGCCGTGCGCGCGACGTGGAGCGCGGTGGTCGTGTTCACGGCGTTCACGTCGCTGCGCCTGGGCTCGCTGCGCGCGCAGCCCGACACGCTCGAGCAAGCAGCAGCCTGGCTCGGCGCGAACCTCGACCCGCGCACCGACGCCGTGCGCCTCGCGCCGATTCCAAGCCGCATGCGCATGGATTCAGCGATCGATCTGCCGCTCGCACGCAGCTCGAGCGCGCTCGAAAGCCGCGGCGGACCCAAGCCGCGCTACTACAACCTCTGGTCGCGCTACCAGATGCGCGTGCGCTCGGCGGGGCTGCCCGAGCCGCGTTTCGAGCTCGAGTGGCTCGTCGCGGCGGTGCGCGGCGGCGCCGACGGCGCGCCCGGACGCGTGCTCAACTGGCGCGAGAACGCGCGCGAGCTGTTCGCGTCGACAGGCGCCAAGTACTTCGTGATCGAGCGTCACGTGCAGGGACGCTTGGTCGGCGCGCACGCCGAGCTGCAGTTTGCGCTCGAGCAGCACGCCGAACGTGTCGCACACTTCGCGCCCGACGACAGCGGCTTCCCGTTCGCGTTCCAGGACCGCGACGAGGACCCCGGCGATTGGCCGCACGTCGCCTGGCGCACGCTGAACGCCGACGCGTACGGCCCGGTCGTCGAGATCTGGCGTCTGCGCGAGGACTCCTGACGTGGCGCACGCCGAATCCGCAGCGCAACGCGAGCCGTTTGCGTCAGGCGCCGAACGCGGCGCCGTTCTCGCGCTCGCGGGGGTGCTCGTCGTCGCCGCGTTGTGGGCCGGGCTCTGGTCGCTGAGCTTCACGGCCTTCGAGCCGGGCTCCGACGAAGGCGTGTACCGCCACTACATGCGGCAGATCCACGAGCAGGGCCTCGGGGCGTACCCGGGCCTGATGCAGGAGTTCATTGCCAGCCCCGAGCGCTGGACGCTGCCGCCGCCGCTGCGCGTGTTGCACGTGCTGGCCTGCGCGCTCGCCGCCCGCGTCGTCGGCCCGAGCTTCGAAGCACTGCTCTACGTCTCGTTCGCCTCGCACGTCGCCAGCGTGCTCGCGAACTTCGCCCTCTCGCGCCGCCGACTCGGAGTTCCGCGCGCCGCGTTGCTCTCGGCCGCGCTGGCCTGCTCGCCGCTGCTCCTGCGGCTGGGCGTGTTGCCGCTCTCGGACGCGACGGGCTTCACGTTCGGTGCGCTCGCGTTCTGGAGCTTTCTCGACCTGCTCGACGAACCGCGGCGCGCGCGCTGGTGGCGTTTCACGGCGCTGTTCGCACTCGCGATCGCCGCCAAGGAGCTCAACGGTCTGCTCGCCGGCCCGTTCCTCGTCATCGCACTCGTCGAGGGCCGCGTGCGCGGCTCGCGCCTGCATGGGCGCGACCTTCTCGTCGCGCTCGCGCTCCCGCACGCGCTCGTCGCGGCGCTGTGGATGCTCGCAGGCTGGAGTCCGACGGCCGCGTTCCAAGTCCTGCGGCTCGTGCTCGAGTCGACGGCGACGAACGCCTACATGCTCGAGCACAACACGGGCCCGTGGTGGCGCTACATCGCGGACTTCGCGTTGCTCAGCCCGCTCGCCACAGCGCTCGCGCTCCTCTGCGGCGTTGTCGCCTGTGTGCGCCGCACGAGCTTCGCGACACGCGCCGCACTCGTGCTCGGCGCCGTGTTGCTCGTCGAAGCGAGTTTTTTCGGCAAGAACGCGCGCTACTTCCCGATCTTCGAGCTGCCGTTGCGCATCGCGACGCTCGAGCTGGCGTGGCTGGTCGCAGCGCGCAGCCGACTCGCGGCGTGGCTCGCGCTCGCTGCGTTAGCCGCTCTCGCGACGCTCGATCTTTGGGATGCGACGAACACGTTTCGCTGGCTGTACGACCCGATCCACGCGCGCTTGCTCGAGCTGCGTGGGCTTGGCTGACGCAAAGCGCCGCGCGTTGACAGCTCGGCGGATCCAGCTAGCCTCGAACCCCAGATGCGCGCAGTTCCGCTCCCGCCGTTGACCTCGTTCTCGCTCGCGGCGGCGACGGCGTTGTTTGGACTGGGCGCGAGCGCGGCGCTCGTGTTCGGCACCGAGTCGCTCGAGAGCGTGCGCGCCAGAACGCCGATCGAGGGGCCGCAGCAGCCGCGCGGAGAGCCGCCGCCGCCGTCCGCGGATGCGCCGCGTGAGGAGCAGCTCGCCGGTTGGCGCGCACGTGTGGAGTTCCTGCGGCGCCGGTTCGAGCGCAACCAAGAGTCGTTCGACGCGTTGAAACGGACCGAGGCGCAGATCGAGGCCGGGGCGCACCCCGACGGTGGGCGAGAGAAGCTCGCGGAACGCCGCGCGAAGCTCTCGGCCGCGCTCGAGCGCGACCGCCCCGAGTTCGAACGTGCTCAGTCCGCGTTGCAGGCGCTCGAGTCCGGCCCCGCGCCGTCCCAGCGACCCTGAGCGCGCGCGCCGAGCGCTAAGCTGCTCGGTGTGAAGCGCTTCCTCCTCAAGCTCTCGATCCTCGTCGTCGGTCTGTGCGCGCTCGAAGGGCTGTGCAGCCTCGCTTTGTTCGCGTACAGCGCGGCGTTCGAGTCCAAGCCGGTGCTCGCGGAGCGGCGCCACACGGACTACGACGAGCAGATCGGCTGGGTCGCGCAGCCCAGCCGCACGTTCACCGACCTGTACGGCCCCGGCCGTTCGCTGACGACGAATTCGCGCGGCTTTCGCGGCAAGGCCGAGATCGCGCCGCAGCGCACCGCCGGGCGCCCGCGCTTGGTCTGCGTCGGCGACTCGTTCACGCTCGGCTACGGAGTCGACGACGCGCACGCCTGGCCGCAGGTCATGCATTCGCTCGATCCACGGCTGGAAGTCGCGAACCTCGGGCAGGGTGGGTACGGCATCGACCAGTTCCTGCTGTGGCGCCAACGCGCGGCGGCGGACCTGGAGTGCGACCTGCTCGTGTGCGCCTTCATCCCCGAGGATTTCGAGCGCATGTGCGGCGACACGTTCATCGTGTACGGCAAGCCGTACTTCGAACTCGAGAACGGCGCGCTCGAGCTGCGCAACACGCCGGTGCCGAAGCGGGGTTACTCGTTCCCGTGGCTGGTGCACAACCGCGCCTTGGTCAACCGGCTCGGCATCGCGGGGCTCTACAACCGCTTGGTCCAGTCCGAACCGCGCCGCACGGAGCGCTCGGCGGTGATTCCGCCCGCCAAGGCGCCGCAGGTCGCCGCGGCGATCTTCGCTGAACTCGCCAAGGCCGCACAGGCGAGCGGCGGCCAGCTGGTGCTCGTGCACTTGCCGTCGGTGGATCCGCGGCGCCTCGACCGGCTCGTGCCGCTCAGCGGTTGGCCGCGCGAGGTGTGCGAACAAGCCGCGTCGAACGGCGCGCGCTTCATCGACCTCGCGCCGTACTTCGAAGCGCTCGATCCCGCCGCACGGGCCGCGCTGTTCCTCGCCGAAGACGCGGTGCAGTTCACGGGCGCCGCCGGGCACTACGACGAAAAAGGCAACGAGTTCGTCGCGCGCAAGTTGCTCGACGAACTCAAGCCGTTGCTCGACGCCGCCGCGGCGCGCTGAGCGCGCCCGCGGACCGTTAGAGCAGCCCCAAGTCGCTCGAAGCGAAGTTCGGCAAGTTGGGGAACACCGTCGGCAGATCGCCGGGCGCAACTCCGAGCCAGCGCGCGAGCGTGGCGCCGAGTTGATCGACGGACGTGGTGGGGATGAAGCGTCCGCCGCCGACGTCGTCGGGTCCCTCGAGCGTCCAGTCCGGCACGACGCCGTACAGCTCGCCTCCGTTGACCGCGCCGCCGAGCACGAGTTGGTGCGAGCCCCAGCCGTGGTCGGTGCCGCGGCCGTTGGTGCTGAGCGTGCGGCCGAACTCGCTCGCGGTGAAGGTGCAGACGTTCGAGGCCTCGCCGATTTCGGTCAGCGCCGCGTCGAAGGCGGCCAGCGCGGCCGCGAGCTCGCCCAACAGCAGCGGGTGATCGTCCGACTGGTTGTCGTGCGTGTCGAAGCCGCCCTTGCCGACGAAGAACACCTGGCGCGAGAGCCCCAGTTGCGCGTGCACGGCGATCATCTTCGCCGTCGCTTCGAGCTGGGCGCCGAGCCAGCTCTGCGGAAACACGGTGGTGAACGTCGGCGCGCTGTCGAAAGCCGCGCGCACGAGCGCCTCGTTCGAGATCGAGCGCTTCTTGATGTCGGCGAAGGCCTGCTCGAGCACGTTGTTCTGGTTCTTGTTGAGGATTTGGTCGAGCGCGGCGCGCCGCCGCTGCCCTTCCGCGCCCCAGAAACCCGTCAACGCCACGGGACCGTCCGTGCCCATCACGTACGGAATCGTGGACTGCCCAACTTGGAACAGATTGTTGCCCGCGAGCGAGATGGCGCGCGCAATCGCGTTCGGAGCGTTGAGGTTCGCGACCGCGTCGCTCATGCGCCCGCCCCAACCGCTCGTCGGCTGCAGCTCGTTGTTGCCGGCCATCCACTGCGCCGTCTGGTCGTTGTGGCTGAACAGCTGCGGCGGCAAACGCACGGCGCCGCTGTCGATCTGCGCCTTGGTCGTCGGCTCGATCAACGTGCCCACGTTGGCGACGAAGGCGAGGCGTCCGGACTGGAACAAACTCTGCAGCGGCGCGCACGCCGGGTGCAGGCCCCAGGTCGAGCCCTGCGGGTTCGCGGGCACGATGGGGAGCAGTTGGTTGAGCGGGATCGCGAGGTCCAGGCGCGCCGCCGAGTAGGTCGCGTACGGACCCGCGCTCGTCGGCACGAGCAGGTTGAACGCGTCGTTGCCGCCGTACAGGTACACGCACACCAGGGCGCGGTAGCTGCCGCCGGGTTGTGCGAGCGAGGCCATCGCGTTGAGGCTCGAGAACGCGCTCAACGCTCCGACGCCCAGGCCAGCCCCGCCTGCAAAGCGCAGGAACGCGCGGCGATTCACTTGATTGTGCTGCTTCATGGCGTGGTCTTCCTCCCTCACTTCTGCACGCAGAACTCTGGCGACGTGACGATCAGATAGAGCGCGTCGACGACGCGTTCGATGCGCTCGTCCGTCGCGTAGGCGTCGAGCACGCCGGCGATCGCCGTGCGCATCTCGCTCGACATGCCGCCCGACATGAGCACGAGGTCGAGATGGTCGAGCAGCGCCTGCGTGTCGTGCGCGATCGAAAGCTCGTAGTCGAGCCGCAACAACGTGTCGTCCGCGTCCGACCAGGGATTGCCCTGCCAGCCGAACAACGTGCGCCACAGCATCACGTTGCTCGTCTGAGTGACGAGGTTGTCCGTGGCGATCTGCAGCTCGGGCGCGGCGAGCCCGGCCTGCGCCGCGACGCCCGGCGGCGCGTAGTGCGGCTGGAAGAAGTTGAACACGCTCGGACTGCGCAGCGGGGCTTGCCCGAAGTGCTGTTCCGGCCAAGGTTCCCACACGGAGCCGTCCGAACTCGTCGCGTTGAACGCGCGCCACAGCGCTGTTTGGCGCAGCAGCGGTTCCCGCACCTTGCCGAAGGTCGTGGGCATGTTCTCGTGGCCGTGGCGCGCTTCGTCGTCCATCAGGATCGCGCGCACCACGGCGAACAGATCGCCGCGCTCGCCCGCGCCGTTGTCGGCGAACACCGCCGCGACGCGCGCCACGTAGGCCGGCGTCGGATTGCTCGTCACCAGACGCTGGATCAGTTGCTTGGAGACGAACGGTCCCACGTTCGGGTGCGCGACGAGCGCATCCAACGCTGCTTCAAGGTCTTCGCGCGCGGTCAATCCGCCTGGAATGAAGTGACCGCCCAGAAGCGTTTTTGGCGCGGTGTCGTGGTACTGCTCCCACGGCTCCATCGGCGCGTAGGTCGGATTCGGAGTCCAATCCCAGTACAGCGCGTCGGCGTAGTTCCAGCCGGTGAAGACGCGTGCGAGCGCTTCGACTTCGGCCTGACCGTACGTCGGCTGCGTCGCGCCCTGTCCATCGAGCAGCGGCGTTCCGTCGGGCGCGAGTTGCACCAAACCGACGGTGAAGAGCTGCATGACCTCGCGCGCGTAGTTCTCGTCGGGCCGGATGTTGAACGCCGGATCCGCTTTGCGGTTGCGCAGCATGCTGAGGTACTGGCCCATCGCCGGGCTCAGCGTCACTTGCTCGAGCAACTCGCGATAACTGCCGAGCGCGTTGCGCACGAGCACGTCGTAGTACTCGGCGAGCTGCACGGGTTGGCCTTCGAGGCCGCCGGAGGCGTCGGACACGACGAGAATCTCCGAGAGCGCGAAGGCCACGCGCTGGCGCAGTTGGTCGGGCGCGCGCAGGGCGCGGTACCACCACAAGTTCACGCGCGGCGCCTGGTCGAACTCGGGGTTTTGGGCCTCGAGTGGCGGGCGGTGCAGCGACGGCTTGCGCGCGCGCTGTTCGTCGAACCACGCCGTGTAGCCGATGACGGCCAAGCGATCGATCGCGGCCTTGTTCGGCCCGAACGTCGCCTGCGTCAAAAAGCGCGACGATTGTTCGAGGCTCTCCGGCGGATCGGGTCCGGGCACGTCGCCCGCATCGCCGCCGCCGCCCGAACAAGCCGCCCCCCCAAGCGTCGCCGTCGCGAAAACGGCGGCCCGCCACCAAGCTGCTCCTCGCATGAACTCCTCCCCGCGATCCCTGCTCTCGCGGCCCCTTCTCCAAGTTGTGTATCGAGCGCGCAGCGACGCCTGCTGAACACCGCTGCGCGGCTTTCATGCTGAACGAGAGTCGTTGCGATTGGGGCTAACGATTCCGACAGCGCCGCGGTTACGCGCAGCGCGACGAAACCGTCCGAAAACGTCGGTTCCGGCCGCGTTTCAGGCCCGCGCAGCCCAGCGCAACTTCGCCGGGCCCGAGCGCGGATTCGAGCGTCGCTCGGCCGGAGTCGGACGGATCACTTCGTCGTTCGTCGCGCTCCAAATTCCGTCCGCGAGCCCGCGGGCGAAGGCGCGCTTCACGCGCCGATCCTCGCCGGAGTGAAAGCTCAGAACAGCGATGCGTCCGCCGCTGCGCAGAACTTGCGGCGCGAAACGCAGGAGTGCGTCGAGCACGCCGAACTCGTCGTTCACTTCGATGCGAATGGCTTGGAACACGCGGCGCACCGTCGCGTCGCGGTCGTCATCGCCGTAGCGCGCGGGAAGCGCCTGGCGCACGACTTCGGCGAGCCGCTGCGTCGTGCCGAGCGGTTCGCGCCGGCCCGCGAGCACGCGCGCGAGGTCGCGGGCCAGCGGCTCGTCGGAGTTCTCGGCCAGCGCGCGTTCGACCTCCGCGACGCTCGCGGCGGCCAGCCACTGCGCCGCGGAGACTCCGCGCGCGGGGTTCATGCGCATGTCGAGCGGTCCGTCGAACTTGAAGGTGAAGCCGCGCGCGGGATCGTCGATCTGCATCGACGAAAGTCCGAGGTCCGCGAACAGGAAGTCGACGCCGTCTTGCCAACCTTGGTCGTGCAGCGCCGCGGGGAGTCCGGCGAAGTTCGTGCGCCGCACCGACAGCGCGCTCTCATCGAAGCCGAGCTTGCGCAGCCGCTCGAGCGTCTTGGGCAACTCCAGCGGGTCCTGATCGAGGCCGAGCAACGCGCCGCCAGGTGTGATGCGTTCGAGCACACGCCGCGCGTGGCCGCCGTAGCCGAGCGTGCAGTCGACGCCGCGCTTCCCGGGCGCGAGCGCGAGCGCCGCGAGCACTTCGTCGACCAGGATCGGAACGTGCTGGCCCGCGGGCGTCATGCCGCGCGAGCGCACGTGCTCGATCAACTCGGGGTGCGCCTCGGGCGCGAGCTCCTTGTACTTCTCCTCGAAACGCCGCGGATGCGTGCCGCGGTAGCGCGGTCGTCGGCGGTGCGGTTGCGGCTGCGGAGCGTCGTCGGTCACGCTGCGGAATCTACTCGGCGGCGCGCGCCAAATGCCGCAGTGCTCCGCGACTGGCCGCGACTTGCAGGCGCCGCCCGAGGAACCAGCCCGCCCGCGTGATCCACAGACCGGGCCGCGACCAGGCGCGCAGGGCGACGACCACGGCCCCGCTGCGCGTGTCTTTCTCGACGCTGAAGGTCTCTTCGCCGAGCTCGGGGTGGCCCTCCAGCGTGCGGTAGGTGAAGCCCGCGCGCCGCAGCGAGCGCTCCGCGACAAGTTCGTCGAAGACGGCGCTCACGCGCGAGGCGAAGAACAGATCGAGGCCCGGCGCCAAGTGGTAGCGCGCGCCGACCGTGTCGCCGACGCGCAGCGGCGCGCGCTCGAGGCAGCCGGTGAGCGTGCTCGGCTCGAAGATGTCGTAGCGCAGGATCGCCCGCGCCGCGCGGCGAAACGGACCGTCGGCAAGTGCATCGCCCGCGGGTTCGCGGGCGATTTCGAGCTCGTACACGTCGCGTGCGTCGCGTGGTCCGGGCCCGGCGGCGAGACCGGGCGAAAGCGCGCGCGCACTCCAGCGTTCGAGCGGCGCGCGCATCGATCCCAGCAGCAGGTTCACCTCAAGGTTGTACCTGCTTGGAATTGCGCGGCCGCGCGAACTTCAGCGCTTGCGCGAACTCGAGAGCGCGTCGCCGGGGTGCGCGGCGAGGGGTTCGATCGTCCAAGCGCCTCGCGCGTCGAGTGCGCGCCGCTCCACGGCCGGCCGACCGAAGCTCGCGAGCTCGGCGCCGCGCGCGCCGACGCGCAGCACGCCGTGGGTCGGGATCGCGAGTCCGGCCGGCTGCGGCGGACGGAGTGCGAGCAACGCGCGCAGCTCCGGCCAGTCCTCCGTCTCGTCGTGCACGTCGAGCGGCAGCGGCGGACCCAAGTCGAGGCACGGCGCCACGTACGCCGAGTCGTCGTCGCGATAGCCGATGGTGTACGGCCCGGCCGCGCAGGCGCCGCCCGACAGGCCGAAGATGAACTGCGCGTTGCGGGCAGCGTTGCGCAGCGCGTCTTCGAGCCCGCGGGCGCGGATGTGCTCGACGCCCGCGACCGTGTCGCCGCCGTCGAGGTAGAGGAGTTGCGCGCTCTCGATCTGCTCGCGAGCGCGAGCTACGTCGAGCTTGGGATCCGAGAGGCGCGGCGCGCTGCAGCTCGCGCCGAGCGAGGCGAAGAAGTCGACCGTGACCTTCGTCCAGTTGGGCGTGTCGTCGTGAAAACAACCGATGTGGCACACACGCGGCGCCGGCCCGATGCGCTCGGCGAGCGCGCGCAGGAGCGTTTGCCCCGCTCGGCTCTTGGAATTGTGGCTCGCACACAGGTAGAGGACGGCGCTCATCGCCGCATTGTTGCAGCGCGAGGGCGCGTCGGCGATTGTGTGGCGGTGTCGATCGAACTCGCCGCGCCCACTTCGCTGCTCGAGGTGCTCGAGCACTGCGTGCTCAAGGTTCCGCACTACCGTGGGCGCGAGCTGCCGCAGCCCGGCGAGAGCGCTGAACGCGCCCTGGCTCGTTTTCCGCTGCTCGGCAAAGCCGACCTGCGCCGCGCGTTTCCGCATGGCCTGGTTCCCAGCGACCGTTCGCTTGCGAACGCGCTGCGCAGCGGCGAGGTGAGCTTCGTCGGCACGAGCGGAACGAGCGGCGAGCGCGTGCAGGTGCTCTGGCACCAACCGTGGTGGGACGCGCAGGAACTCGACGGGTTTCGACTTCACGCGACGATGGCCGAGGTCGTGGCGAGCTCGCAGCGCCGCGAGGCGGTGCTCACCACGCCGGTTTGCTCCGGGAACTTGTGCCACGTCGCGGCGTTGCCGATGGAGGAGCGCATCGAGGGCGAACGCACGCTGTTCCTCAACCAGACGGTCGATCCGACGCGCTGGCGCGACGCCGACGTGCTGCGCATGGCGGACGAGCTCGAGCGCTTCGCCCCCGACTCCCTCGAGGCCGATCCGGCGTACCTCGCCTGGTTCGCATGGCGGCTCGAGACGCTCGGACGCACGCCGTTCCAGCCGCGCTTCATCGACGTCAGCTACGAGTTTCCGACGCGCGCGCTGCTCGCGCGGATCGAGCGTGTGTTCCGCGCGCCCGTCGTCGACACCTACGGCTCGACCGAGTGCGGCTTCGTGTTCTCCGCCTGCGAACACGGGCTCTACCACCACAACCACGCCTGGAGCCATGTCGAGCTCGTGCCGCTCGAGCGCCTGGGCGACGCGTCGCTGCTGGTCGTCACGCCGCTCGGCAATCCCTGGCTCAACCTCGTGCGTTTCGACACGGGCGACGTGGTGCGCGCGAGCGCGGCGAGCTGCGCCTGCGGCCGTGAAGGCGTGGTGCTCGAACGCATCGAAGGAAGGCTGCAGGACTTTGTCGTCGCCGCGTCCGGGGCGCTCGTGAGCGTTGCGAGCGTCGACCGCGCCATCGGCGCGCCGCGCGGACTGTTGCAGTGGCGCTTGACGCAGCTCGAGGCGCAGCGCTTCGAGCTCGAGCTCGTGCCCGACGAACGGGATGCGCTCGACGCTGCGCCGATTTCGACCAAGCTCGAGACGCTGCTGGGCGTCGCGCCGGCGGTGCGCACCGTGCGCTGTCTGCCCGTCGAAGCATCCGGCAAGTTCCGGCCCTGCCGCGCAGAGCACCTCGACGTGGCGGCGTTGGCGAGGAGCGCGCGTTGAGTCTCGACAGCAAGGCCGTGCGCCGTGAGTTCGCGCTGCTCGAGCGTGAGCTCGGCGGGCGGCCGCTCACCTACCTCGACAGTGCGTCAACCGCGCCGCGACCGCGCGCCGTGCTCGCCGCGATCGGTCGCTACCACGCGGAGTTCACCGGCAACGTGCACCGCGGCGTGCACGCGCTGGCGTCGGAGGCGAGCGAGGCTTTCGAGGCCGCGCGCCACGTCGTCGCCGCGCACTTGGGCGCCACGCCGGGCGAAATCGTGTTCACTTCGGGCGTCACGGACGCCGTGAACCTCCTCGCCGAAGCGCTTCGCTTCGGACCCGATGAGGAGGTCGTCACGACGCAGGTCGAGCACCACTCGAATCTGCTTCCGTGGCGCAAGCGCGCGAACGTGCTCACGCTGCCGACGCGCGACGACGGCTGTCCGGACTTCGATGCACTCGAGTCGCTGTGCACGCCGCGCACGCGCCTGATCGCCGTGCACCACGTGTCCAACGTGCTCGGCACGCTCGCGCCGATCGAGCGCATCACGGCCTTCGCCCGCGCGCGCGGCATCCTCACCTTCGTCGACGGCGCGCAGTCGGCGGGGCACGTGCCGCTCGACATGCGCCGCCTGGGCTGCGACCTGTTCGCGTTCTCCGGCCACAAGGTCGGCGGTCCGGCGGGTTCGGGCGCGTTGTTCGTGCGCGAGGCGCTGCTCGACGAGCTCGCGCCCGCGCGTGTGGGCGGCGGCATGGTGGCGCGGGTGCGCGGCGGCGCCTGCGAGTGGCGCACTGGCGCTGCGCGCTTCGAGGCCGGCACTCCGAACGTCGAGGGCGTGCTCGGGCTGGCGGCGGCGCTCACTTGGCTCGCGCGGCTGGGACGCGAAGACATCGCAGCGCACAGCGCGCTCCTCGCGCGTCAGTTGTACGAGCAATGCGCGAGTCTGCCCGGCGTGCGCGTGCTCGGTTCGGCGCGGCTCGAGCAACGCACGCCGCTGGTGAGCTTGGTGTTGCCCGCCGGCGGACTCGACGCGCAGAGCGTCGCGCGCACGTTGAGCGACGCTTTCGGTGTGCTCGTCTCCGCGGGACAGCACTGCACCCATCCGCTGCACGAGCGGCTGGAGCTGGACGCGACGCTGCGTGCGAGCGCCTGGATCCACAACGACTCCGACGACGTCGAGCGTTTCGTCGGCGCCCTGCGCGGCTTGATCGCGTGACGATGGCTGCTTCACCGCGCGCGTGAAATGCTCCGGCGCTGCCGCCGCTATTCTCTCGCGCCCCCGAGTTCGCCGTGACCGCCGCCAGCCCCTCTGCCCCGAAGACCTTTCGCGGACTTCCGTACGCCTTTTGGGTGCTGATCTTCGGCATGTTCGTGAACCGCGTCGGCGCGTTCGTGCTGCCGTACCTCGCGCTGTACCTCCAAAAGGAGCAGAACCTCGGCGCGACGGAGAGCGGACTGATCGTCGGCGCCTGGGGCGTCGGCGCGGTGATCGCCGCGCTCGTCGGCGGACAGCTCGCGGACCGCTGGGGACGCAAGCGCACGATGCTGCTGAGCCTGGGCGGCGGCGCGGCGGTGCTCGCGGCGCTCTCGCAGGCCAGCGGTTTCGAGGCCTTGGCGGCGCTCGCGCTGGCGCTCGGCGCCGTCGCGGAGCTGTACCGTCCCGCGGTTTCGGCCGCCGTCGCCGACCTCGCGACGCCACAGCTGCGCTCGCGCGCGTTCAGCTACCTGATCTGGTCCTACAACCTCGGCTTCGCGGTCAGTCCGAAGATCGCGGGCGAGATCGCGGAGAAGCTGGGCTTCGGTTGGCTGTTCGTCGGCGACGCGGCAACGATGCTTGCCGCGGCGTTCGTGCTCGCCGTTTGGACCGCGGAGACGCGCCCGGCCGCCGCTCGCACCGACCAGAAGGACGCCGGCTTCGCCGAGGCGCTGCGCGACCGCAACCTGCGGCCCATGCTCATCGCCGCGCTGATGATGGGGCTTGCCGTGGTGCAGATCATCGCCGCCTTCGGGCCGCTGATGAGCGCGGACGGCATCGACCTCTCGACGTACGGAGAGATCCTCGCGCTCAACGGCCTGCTCGTCGCGCTGACCCAGCCGTGGGTCGTGCCGCTCTCCGAGAAGTTCGGCGCCTCGCGCGTCGTTCCACTGTGCGCGCTGGTGTTCTGCGGCGGCCTTGCGCTGCACGCCTTCGTCGACAGCGCGCTCGCCCACGCTGCGGTGGTCGTGGTGTGGACCGCAGGTGAAGTCGCGCTCTTCCCGCTGTGCAACACGCTCGTCGCCAACCTCGCGCCGACGCAGCTGCGCGGCCGTTACCAGGGCCTGTACTTCGTGGCGTGGTCGTCCGCCAACGTGATCGGACCGCCGCTCGGCCAGACGCTGTACGCGCGCTGGGGCGCGAGCGGTTGGTCGCTGCTGCCGTTCAGTTGCGCCGCGATCGCGTGCGGCGCGCTGATGGTCGCCACACGCCGCGCCGCGTCCGTCAAGGCAGCAGTGTGAACGCGAGCGCGTTCGACAAGCTCGTCGACTTGGGGCTCGGCGGATCGCGGAACCAGGCCTGCGCCCAGAGTTGCTGGCCGCCGGCGTAGGGCGCGCCGAGCAAGCCCGGTGTGCTGGCGCGGAAGCTGTTCCAGTCGAGCGCGAGCACGCCGTCGCACGCGCCGGCGGCGCCGCCGGAGTTGAGCGGCGTGCAACGCTGCGTTGGCGCTTTCACGCACAACCAGCTCGAGCCCGCGCCCCACGGCAGGGCTTCGACTCCGCTGAGCGAGTAGAAGAACAGGCCTTGGCGTTGACCCTCGACGGCGCTCGCCGTGAGCGTGAAACCGCTGGCTGCGCTGGCCGACGGCGTGCCGCCCGCGGACATGCTCGCGTTGCAGCCGCTGCTCGTCGTGCCCGCCGTGCAGTACGCCGCGGGCGGCGCGGGGCACGCGCCGAGCAAGCGGTACTTCCACTGCCGGTCGACGGACTGAACCGGCGTGAACCAACTCGCGCCGGCGTCGGTCGAGATGGTCCACACGGGCCCGGGTTGCGCGCCGGGCAGGTCGAGGCTCGCCTGCGTGCCGAGCTGCGCGCGCCACACGAGCCAGTACGTCGCGCCGCCGCTGAGCGCGACCGGCGCAGCGAAGTTCGCGCCCTGCCACGTGTTGGTCGGCGTGATCGAAAACGGCGCGCTGCCGAGCAACGCGGCGGGCTTGCCGGTCGCCGCGTCGTGGCTCCACAGGTCGAGTTGCTGCGCCGAGGTGGTCTCGCCGGTGAACACTTCGACGCGACTGATCGCGCTGGTCTGCGGCGCGACCAGTTGGATCGCGAACCAGGCGTTGCCGAGCGAAACCGTGTTGAGGAAGGTCGGCGTGTCGTTGAGCGAGTGGCAGATCGACTGCGCCTGTGCGGCGGCGACGAGCGCGAGGGGCGCGACGAGGCTCGAGATGTGCTTCATGGTGTTCATCGTGCGCGGCAGGGTAACGCCGCCGACGCTCAGGGAACGAAACGGTGCACGCCGCCGTGATCGGTGGCGATCCAGCGCGGCAGCGAGTTGTCCTCGCCGACCGCGACGCAGTGGATGCGCACGCGCCGCGTGCGGTTCCAGCGCACGAGCTCCTCGCGGATCGCGATCGCCTCGGTCTCCGTTCCGATCGTCGGCGTGCCGTCGGTCATGAAGCAGATCGTGTCGACGTCCGGATCTTCGAAGGCGCGCGCGAAGGCGTCGTAGATGTTCGTGCTGCCGCTCAAGTTGAGCGAGCGCACGTGGGAGCGCGCCTTCTCGCGCAGCTCTTCGTCGCGCTTGCGTTGGCGCGCGGTGAGCTCCTCGGCGCTGCTGCTCCCCTTGCGTCCGACGCCGAACGAAGCCAGCGAGTCGAGCCAAGTGAACACGTTGTCGCCGAAGGCCACGATGTTGAACCACGAGCCGGCCGGCAGGCTGTCGATGAGCGCCAGCAACTCTTCCTTGGCGACGTCGATGCGCCGTTTGCCCTTGTGTTCCGGGCTCTTGGACTGCGCGTTCATCGAGCCCGAAAGGTCGATCACGTACAGCGTGCGCGCGGAGACGACGTCGACGCCGTAGAACTTCGGCCGCGTGCTGCTGCGCGGTTCGTTGCCTGCGCTTGCGGGGTCGCCTTCCTTCTTGCCCGGCGCCCAGTCGCGCCCGGCGCCGGCGCGCCAGCGCACCCACTGCTCGTGCGTGGTGTAGCGCTTGACGCCCGTGAAGGCCTCGAGTTTGTCGTTGAGGTCGCCGTGCACGCGCGAGCCGACCGCTTCGACCTCCAGGCGCGCGATGAACAGCTCGAGCGTCGCGACGGAAGGCTCGCGCGCGAGCCACTCGAGCCCGAGCACGCGCACCGACCAGTCGTCGTCGCCCAGGGCGCGTTCGGCGAGCTTGCGCAGCGCCGCGTCTTTGCTCTCGAGCAGGCTCCCGAGCGCCGCGCGCCGGCGCAGGCCCGCTTTTTCGTTGGCCCACTGCTCCAGTCGCGTACGCCACGCGCCTTCGCGCGCGCCGCCCTTCACGATCGCGCTCGCGGCGTGGAGCGCGGTCTCGAGCAGAGCTTCGTCGCGTCCCTTCGCCACGACGTCGGCCAACGTGTCGTACGCGGCTTCGACCTTGTGGCGCGCGAGCAGTTCCGCCGCTTCGCAGCGCACACGCGCGTCGTCGTCGCGCAAGAGGGCGAGCGCGGCCTCGAACACCTTGGCGTGCGCAGAACCACGCGCGCCGCGCAGGTGGTGGAGTCGCTCGCGCGTCGAACCGCGCGCCATGCGCCCGGCGAGGTACGCGGCGGTGCGTTCGTCGCCGCAGCTCGCGATCGCTTCCGCGCCGACCCGGCGCAACCACGCGGGAAAGCGTTGGTCGAGGATGATCGCGTCGAGTTCCGCGGCGGCGCCCGCGCACTCGCCCTGCTCCTTGGCGCGCGCCATGAACGAACGGATCGCCTGGGCGCGCTGTTCGCCGCCGACGCTCGAGTCCGCGATCACTTCCAGCTCCGGGCGCGGGCTGGGCGCCTGCGCGGCATCGAGCCGCGCGCCGAGCACCAGCCACCAACTCGCGGCGAGCGCGAGCACAAGAGCGTTCCATTGCATGCGACGAGCAGATTAGCGCCGCTGCGCTGCGCCCGCTGTCACGCCAGCTGTGTCGACGGCGCGGCGCCGGCCCGCAGTGCGGCGGCTTTGCGCAGCAACTCCGCGCGCGAGAACGGCTTGGCGAGGTGGTCGACCGGCGCGCTGAGGCCCTCGGGCGTCGGGCTCTCGGCGTAGCCCGACATCAACAGCACCGGCAGCTCGGGGCGCAGGCGCCGCAGACGGTCCGCGAGCGCATCGCCGCCCATGCGCGGCATGATCCGATCGGTGACGACCAAGTCGAGTTCACCCACGCGCGGCCCGGCCACTTCGAGCGCTTCCTCTCCGTTGGCGGCCTCCAGCACCTGGTAGCCGGCGCCGCGCAGATTGGCGGTCACGATCTCGCGCACCATCGGCTCGTCCTCGACGACCAGCACCAAACCCGCGGCTGCGGTCGGCGCCGCCGCGCTCGACGGCGCTTGGAGCGCACTCGTCGCTTCCGGCGCGGAGGCGCGCGGCAGGTAGACCGAAACCGTTGTGCCGGCGCCGGGCGCGCTCTCGAGCGTGAGCATGCCGCCGCTCTGTCGGACGATGCCGTACACGGTGGAAAGGCCCAATCCGGTGCCTTTGCCCTGCTCCTTGGTCGTGAAGAACGGATCGAAGGCTCGGCGGCGCGTGAGTTCGTCCATGCCGATGCCGTCGTCGCGCACGCGCAGCCGCACGAACGGCCCTGGCTGCACGTGTTCATGCCCGCGCGTTGCCGTGGAGTCCAGTTCGAGCGGCGCGCTGTCGATCGAGAGCGAGCCGCCGCGCGGCAACGCGTCGCGTGCATTGATCGCGAGGTTCAGCAGCACCTGTTCGATCTGGACGCGGTCGACGTTGACGAAGACACCCGACTGTTCGTGGGCGATCTCGAGCCGGATGTGCTCGCCGATGATGCGTCGCAGCAATCCGCCCATGTCGTCGACGACTGCGGTGAGGTCCTGCAACTGCGGCGAGAGCACCTGCTGGCGGCTGTAGGCGAGCAACTGGCGCGTCAGCGCCGCCGCACGTTCGGAGGCTTGGAGGATCTGCTGTGCTGCGCGCCGTGTTCCGTCGTCGCGCGCGCTCATCAGCAGCGACTCGGCCGAGCCGTCGATCGCGGTGAGCAGGTTGTTGAAGTCGTGCGCCACACCGCCGGCGAGCCGCCCGACCGCTTCCATCTTCTGCGCTTGGCGCAGCCGTTCTTCGAGGTTGCGACGCTGCGTCACATCGACCACGGCGCCGTCGTAGTGCAGCGTGCGCCCGTCGGGGCCGCGGGTCACGGCTGCGCTGATCAGCGTCCACACGACGGCCCCGTCGCGGCGGCGCAGCGGGATCTCCTCGCTCGCCGCCGCGCCGAGGCGTTCGACCCGCGCTCGGAACTCGCGCTGACGCCACGGCTCTACGTAGAGATCGGCTGGCTTGACCGTCATCAGCTGCTCCGCCGACTCGTAACCGAGCATGCGCACCAGCGCGTCGTTGACGTAGTGGAAGCCGCGCTCGGGCGAGCTGCGGAACAGTCCCTCGTTTACGCTCCGGTTGATGGACGCGAGCAACTCTTCGTTGCGCTCGCGCTCCATCGCGATGCCGGCGAGCGCCGCCGCGCGCTCGAGCAGCAGTTGTTCCTCCGCGGTTGGAGTGCGTGGACCGTCGAAGTACACGGCGAAGGTCCCCAGCACTTTGCTGCGGGAATCCATCACGGGCACGGACCAGCACGCGCGCAGGCCGTAGGGTTCGACAAGCTCGCGGAACTGCGCCCAACGGAGGTCGGTGCGGATCTCGCTCACGATGCACGTGAGGCCCGTGTGCGCCGCAGTTCCGCACGAGCCGACGTTCGATCCGATCTCGACGCCGTCGATGCTCGCGCAGTAGGCCTCGGGCAGCGAGGGCGCGAGCGCATGCCGCAGGCGATTGCCGTCGAGGAGCAGCAGCGACGAACGCGAGCCGTCGATCAGGCGCTCGATGCCGTGCACCAGTTCCCGCAGCGCCGCCTGCGAGGATTTTCCGGTGGCGATCAGCTCGAGCACGCCCGCGTGCCAACGGCTCGCCTCTTGATCGCGTTTGCGCTCCGCGACCAGCGCGCCGATCAGGAGCGGCCCGGTGAGGATCGCGAAGGTGAAGATCTGCAGCGCGTTGTGGCGCTCTTCGATCGGGAGCGCGAGGAACGGTCCGTGGCCCGCGATCGTCGCGGCGAAGATCGAGATCGCGGCGAGGGCCGCGGTGCTCGCGGCGCCGATCGGGCCCAGGCGCACCGCCGCGAAGGCCGCGATCGGGAGCACCGCGTAGAGCAGCAGCATCGAGGTCGAGCCGATGTTGCTGGCGCTCAGCAGCAGTGTGATGACGGCGAGCAAGGTCAGGAGGACCGCCGCGGCCTCCAAACGCGTCCTGTTGCTCCACCTTCCAGCCGCGCTGCGCCCGGCGATGACGAGCAGGGGCGTCAGGCACAACACGCCCAGCGCGTTCATGCGCCACCAGCCGCCCCAGCCCGAGTAGAACGGCACGCGCAGCGGGTCGTCGAGCAGCAGGCGGCCGAGCCAGGAGCACAGGATGCTCGCCAGCGGCGCCACGGCCGCGATCAAGAACAGACGGGCGACGTCCTTGATGCGTGCGAACGCGCTGTCGACGCGCAGGCGTTGAATGAGCCACAGACCGACCAGCGCCTCGGCGCACGCGCCGATCGCGCCGGAGATCACGATCGCAGCCGGGTAGCCGATCTGCAGCCGCAGCACGAGCGCGGCCAGGGCGACCGCCCAGGCGCTGCTCGCGCCCAAGCGCCACAGTCCCGCGACAGCGACGCCCGAGGGCAACCAGATGACCGCCTCTCGCAACGCGCTGCCGGGAACCTCGCGCAACAGATGCGCGACGAGCAACAACACCAGGAACAGCGCGTGTTCGAGCCAGTAGCGCGCGCCGAGTTGGTGTGGGCGCGCTGCGCCGACGATGGCCCCCGCGTTGTCCGACTTCTGGGATTGAGAGCTCATCCAGGCGCGGGGGCGAGGGTCGAACTCGCCGGATCATGGTCCGCCCGCCGGCGCCGCGAGTCAACGCTCACGCGTACGAGTGCAGGTACAGGTGCAGCGCCTTGAGGAACACCACGACCGACGTGACGGCGAAGGCGATCTTGAGGCCGCGTGCGACGCGCGGACGGCGTGCGAGCCACGCCACCGCGAAGAATGCCGCGCCCAGCAGCAGCCCGACGCGCCAAGCGCGGAAGGTGGGGGAGTAGGCCGGGTCGAGCGGGCTCAGCGAGCGCAGGTAAACCCAGCCGCCCAGGCCCCACGCGACGGTTGCGAGCCCCAGCACCTTCGTGGCGCGCTTGGCGAACAGGCCGAGCACGCCCAGAAACGGCAGGAGCAGGAGGGTGACGAAACCGACGATGGCCTGCTGGGCGGGCTCCACGCGGCAAGATCGAAGCGCTTGCGTCGGTCCGACGCAAGCACTCGTCGAAGGACACGCCTACCGTTCGTCGAGCGCCTTCTTCAGCTTGTCGAAGGCGTCCGAGACCTCTTGGAAGCGCGCGGTGCTTTCCTTCTTGTCGGGGCTGACAATCTTGTCGGGATGGTTCTTCAGGGCCCAATTGCGCCACGCCTTGAACGCGCTGTCGCGATCGATCTGCGGGTAGCGCAGGCCCAGCGCTTCTTCCAGGATGCGAATGGTGTTCGTGTCCAGGCGCGCGTTGCGCACGCCGCTCGCCTTCGCGGCGCTCTCGAGCAGCGTGCGGATCGACTTCTCTAGTCCGTTCGAGTTCTCGCGGACGCGCTCGTCGATCTTCGCGATCGCGTCGAACAAACGCGTGAGCTCTTCGATCTTCGTCTCGCGCAGCTGTTGCGGCAGCGCGTCCCAATTCGCGCGCGACTTGGTCTTCTTGCGCTCGGTCTGCAGCTTGGTGAGTTCATTCTCCAGGTCGCCCTGCGCCTGCATGCTGAACGCGCCGCTGCTCGCTCGGCTGGCGTGCTGTCGCGCGCGCTGCTCGAGGTCTACGGCGGCCCGTTCGGCCTGCTCGAAGAAGAGCTTGAGCGACTGCAGCTTGCCCAGCCACGACTGGCGCAGCTCCTCGAGCTTGCGCCGCGCCTCCTCCTCCTTGCGTTGGCGCTCCGCCACGGCGCGCACGCGGCCGTCGAGGATGTTCAAGGCCGAGTTCTCGCGCGCGAGCGCATCCGCCAGATCGTCGAGCCAGCGCGCGGCCTTCTCGTGCTTCTCGACGTGCTTGTTGCGCCGCTCCTGCTGGACGTACGCCAAGACATCGTTGAGCACGCGCTTGGCGGTCGCGATGCCCTCCGCCTGCTCCGGGCGCCGATAGTTCTGCAGCTTGCGCAGCTGGTCGGAGATGCCGGTCTGCGTGAGCGTCATGGGCTTGACGCGCTTCCACTCGTCGACAGCCTTGGTGAGTTCGATCTCGGGCATGGGTGTCACCGGGTTGGGTGCGATGAATCGGGACTGGCCGGCCGTAGCCAGCTCCTCGCTCGCCCCGAACACGAAAAATGGCGAGCGCTTCGCCCCGACGCTCGAGCGTCACCAAACGCGGCTCGGCAGGACCTCGTGCTCCAAGCTCGCCCTCCTCGCACGGCACTTCGCGCGCCGGGCCGATGGCGCCGACGCCGGTTGAGCGCATTCGGCGCGGTTCCGGCGCTCTTCACGGCCCGGCCCACGGAGCAGCACTTGCCGCCGCCGTTGGGCTGGCCGGTGCTGAGGATCGGGCCGCACTTCAGCGGCGAAGCGCCACGAACTTGGCTCGACGCGGCTGGGTTGGTGAGCGCGGACCGCACGAGCGCCAGTCGCGATCCATGTCGCGGTCGCGCGCCCAGTGCGGCTACGGCTGGGCGTGGGTCAGGGTCCGATCACCAGCTCGAGGGCGTCGGAGAGCTGGGCGCCATTGGGCAGCCCGGGATCGCGGATCCAGGCCTGCACCCACAGTTGATCGCCGTACTGCAGGGTCGGATCGGAGGGGACGTTGAAGAGGGAATTGAAGTCGTAGGCGAGCTCCCCGTCGCAGGGCGGCGGGGCGACGGAGACCGACTGCTGCACCGGGGTGCGGCGCAGCGGCGGAGCGACGCACAGCGTGCCGCCGTGGAACGGCGCCGACTTCGGGCCCCGCGTGCCGAAGAACAGCAGGCCAGCTCTCTGGGGCTCGATCTGCGTGACGCCGACGAGGAACCCTGCGCCGGCGGTCGCGCTCGAGTTCCCGCGCGCGTCGAGCTGCGCAGCGCAGCCCGTCGAGCCCACCTGAGGGCTGCAGTAGCGCGTCGGCGTCAGGCCAGTCAGATCGCGCACCCAGACGCGCTCGAGCTGCGAGTTTACGCCGGGCGCCGCGTTGGTCGCGTCCGTCGTCATCACGACGAAGCGGGCATCTCGCGAGGCGCCGTAGAGGTTGATGTGGCGGTTGAGGGACTGCCCCTGCCAGTTGAGGCTGACGCGCGTGGTCGTGCCACTGACGATGTCCCGCTGGAACATGTCCATCAGGCCGTTGAAGTCGCCAACAACCAAGTTGGACGCGATGGACTTGAAGAGCACGAAGCGGCCGTCCGCGGAGATGACAGGCGCTGTGCTCCAGGAGCTGGACTGCACGCCGGCGGTGCTCTGACTGCAGCGCAGCGTGACGCCCGCAAGTCGGTCGCGGACGAGGACATCCGAGGCCCCGTTCGTGTCGTTCGGCGCCAGGTTGGTCGCGAAAGTGAGGAACGCGACGTAGCGACCGTCGGCGGACACGCTCGCGTCGGTCGAGAGTCCGTCGCCCTGCGCGCCGCTCGAGCTGACGCTGACGAGGTCCATCGATCCGGTCGAACGGTCGAGCAAGTAGACGTCCGCGTTGCCGTTCGTATCGACCGGTCCGAGGTCGTCGGCAAAGGACGAGAACACCACGAAGCGCCCGTCGCCCGAGATGCGCGGGTTGAAGGAGTCCCCGTTCCCCGGAATTCCGCCGGGTCCGGCCGAGATCAGTTCGGTGAGCTGGAGCCCGCGGTTGCGCAGGAACACGTCCGCCGCGCCGTTGTTGTCCGCCACGACCATGTTGCTCGCGTAGCTGAAGAACACCACCAGCGATCCGTCGCGCGACAGGCTCGTGTCCGATCCCACCGCGCCGTTGGACTCCACTCCCGATGGCCCGACGTTGATGCGTTCGGTCAAGCCGGTCGAGCGTTCGTGCACGAACAGGTCATAGGTCCCGTTCGTGTCGGCGGTCACGAGGTTGGTGGCCAGCGACTGGAACGCGACCACGTTGCCATCGCCGGAGAGGCTCGGCGTCCGGCTCTGTTCGTCGGCGAGGAGCCCGCCGCTTCCGACCGTGACGAGCGTCGTGACGTCGAGCCAACGATCGCGCAGGTAGCCGTCGTCCGTCCCGTTGGTGTCGATCGGGAGCAGCGCCTGATTCGACGTGAACAGCACGAAACGCCCGTCGTCGGAAATCGGCTCGAGGCCGATGAAGCTCGGCTCCGCGACGATTTCGCCCTGCACCTGGCTCGCGAGCGAGATCGTCTGCGCGTGCAGACCGCTCCCGGCGAGCACGAGCGCGAACGTCAACCGAACTGCCGACCCACCTTCGCTGCGATGGTCCATGAACATTTCCTCCGCGACGTGGCGGGGCCTTCCGCCGGAGGCTGCCGTCTTCGACCGCGAGGTAGAGGCTCACCGTGAGGCGCTGATCCGTCAAGTGGGCTGCTTGCCCCTATCGTCATCCGGCGCAGTCGCGACACGCTTCGCGGCGAGCGGACGGCTGGGCTGAGACGGCGGCCTCCGTGCGCGGTCGCGCTGAGGCGCTGTTGTGGTCGTTGGAGCCGCAAGGAAGCGGCGCGCCCGCGGCAGCGGCCTCACCAACCGTGGTTCAGCAAGAACTCGAGCGCTGCGGCGTCGGGTGTGGCGCCGCCGACGGTGAAGCGCGTGGACGCATCGGGGTTGGTCCGCGGGCCGCCCGCGCGCAGCAGGAAGCGGTTGCTCGCTCCAACGCCCTGCGTGTGGCCCAGGCCCGCGAGCAATCCAGCCAGCGCGAACGCGTTCGCCTCGCTGTGCAAGTTCTTGTAGCGCGGGTTCGCGCCCACGCTGTTCAGCCACGTTTTCCAGCCCGAAAGCGGGTCGTCGTCGTTGGTGATGAAGCGCTCGGCGGGCGGATAGAGCAGCAGCGGGAGTCGTCGCTCTCCAGCACGAGGTGCTGCTCGTCGCGGTGGCCTTCGAACACGAGCTCGTGTCCGACGCGCCAAACTCCCGCGCCGCCCGTGAGCTCGACCCTCTCCGCGCCGGCCTGTGTGTCGCGCGCCACGCTCCAACCGCGCAGCGCGTCCACGGGCTCGCTCATCCAGAAGTGCTCGAGATCGAAGTGGCCCTGCGTGGCGATCAGCACATCGGGCTGCGTCAGCGCGACGCCGTTCGCGCGCCAGTTGCCGTACGCGAGCAGCGCCGCGCGCCACGCGCCGTCCGACACGCCGTAGAACGCGATGCGCTGCGGATCGCCCGTGATGAAACCGCCGTCGCTGAACAGCGCGGCCTCGCGCCGCCGCGCGAGCAACCACGGCGTGATGAGCGCCGGCTCGAGCAGGCCATCGGGGAAGAACAGCGCGCGCGGGTCCTGGCCGCCCGGCTCGTAGAAGCCGTTGTCCTGCCAGTTGATCGACACGACGACCGCGCCGAGCTGGTTGCGCAGCGCCTGCAACGTCGTGTTGCCCTTCGGATCGAGGTTGCCTTGGTCGTTGCCGTTGCCGCCGTGGAGCCGGATGACCACCGGCCAACCGTCCTTCGCACGCGGATCGAAGCGCGCACGATCGGGCAGCCAGATGCGCGCCGCGCCGAACTTCGAGCGGTCGCTGAAGCGCGTCGTCGTGAAGGCGTTCTCCGCGTTGAGCGGAGCTTCGCGGGACTCGCTCATGGCGCGCTGCCTGCGAAGCTCGCGCGCACCACGCGCAGCTCGCGTTCGGGGCCGTTGTCGCGCGGATCCAAGCGCGCCTGAAACGCGCCGTCGTAGCGCTCCAGGTTGGCCAAGCGATCGATGCGCCAGCGCAGTTGCCACAGCGCGTCGTCGCGCCGCGCGGAATAGAGCTGCGTGAGGAGCGGCACGGCGAACGTGCGCGCGAGCTCGCGCCCTGCTTCGATCTGCACGTGGAGTCGGCCGGTGACTTGGAAGCGCTGCGCGTCGACGGCGAGCACTTCGAACTGCGCCACACCGCGGCGCGCACCACTCCACACTTCGCCGAGCGCGCGCGTCGAGCAGCGTGCGCGGTCCGGGCCTTCGTACTGGCCCGCGCGAGGATTGGGCTCGACCACGAACTCGAGGAACGTGTCGGCGTGCGTCGCGTTGACCAGCTCGAACTCGAGCGTC
>ERZ1066135.358-NODE-358-length-28554-cov-6.359627_pt1 | contig 28554 bp, 22 predicted proteins | sample MGYA00382782_ERZ1066135 | MGnify/ENA primary metagenome ERZ1066135 (study PRJEB33369, sample SAMEA5778365) | biofilm metagenome | biome: Industrial cooling water; feature: Water cooling tower basin; material: Biofilm | place: United Arab Emirates | collected... | reverse complement strand
GATGACCGCGAGACACTCGATCTCGACGGTCGCGTTCGGGACCACCAAGGCCTTCACGACGACCGTGGAGCGGGCCGGCGGCGAGTCCGGGAAGAACGCACGATACGCCTGGTTCATCCCGCCGAAGTCGGCGACCTCGGTGAGGAACACCGTGCACTTGATGGCATTCGCCATGCTCGTGCCGGCGGCCTCGAAGACCTTGGCGGTGTTCTCGAGAGCCCGCGTGGTCTGCTCTTGGATCGTGGCGTTCGGATTCTCGCGCGACGTACCGAGCTGGCCGGAGGCGTACACGATGTCCCCGACGCGGATGCCCGGCGTGAGCGTCGCCGACGCGGACTGCCCGGGCGGGATGACGGGCACGCGGTTGGAGGCCTGCGCAGCGAGTGACGCGGCCGAGGTCGCGAGCAGGGCGGAGAGGATGAACGTGCGGGTCATCGGCGTCGTCGGTGAGAGAGTGAACAGGGGCGTACGACTCAGCGCTGCCGCGCCTCTTTGACCTCGAGGCGTGCGGCTCGCAGCGCGGCGGAATCCGGGGCCAGCGGGCGCGGGCCGCTCGGCATGCCGTTCGCTTTCATCAGGTACGCGACGATGTCGGCGTACTGCTGCCGGGTCAGCGAACCGGGATTCTCCTCGGGCATGGTGTTGCGGATGCTCTCGAACAGCTCCAGCGCCGAGCGCCCGTTCCACGAGAAGCGGAAGTCCTCGTTGCTGTGGTCCTTCACGGAGTGGCACTCACCGCACTCGCGCTTGTACACCGCCTCACCGCGCGTCGCTTGATCCAATGTGTAGCGCCCGGACGTGCTCGCCGTCTGCGCTGCCACGACGGAGGCGGAGGCGGTGAGGAGAAGCGACGGAAGCGCGATCGAGAGCAGCCGGGCCATAGCGAGACGTTGGACGTGAGGTGACTGGTCCAAAATTGCCCCGCGCGCCGAGCCACCGCAACCGTCGCCGGCGGGCCGCGGGTGATTTGCGGTCCGCGTTCCCCTCAGCGAATATTGGCCAGTCCCTCGGCTCCCTCACACCCCAGCTCACCGTGCCACACGACTCGCCTCCGGTGCCCACTGCGGTCGATCGTCGCAACTTCCTCAAACAGAGTGCGGGCCTCGGGGTCACGGCGCTCGTCGCGGCAGGCTGCGGCGACGGCGCTCCCGCCACCGAAGTCGTTCCCGGCGTCCTGCCGGCCCCGCGGCCACCACTGCTCGGCGGCGACCGCGGGCACATCGTGATCATCGGAGCGGGCTCGTGGGGCACGTGGACCGCCTATGAATTGCTCCGACGCGGCGCGCGGGTCACGCTCATCGATGCCCTGGGCCCGGGCAACTCCCGCTCGACGAGCGGCGACGAGACCCGCGGCATCCGATCGAGCTACGGCAACATGGCCGTCGGCGAGCTGTGGATGCGCTGGGCGCGTGAGGCGATGACCCGCTGGCAGGCCTGGGATGACGAGTGGAGCCGGGACCAGCGCCTGAACCTGTTCTTCAAGACGGGCGACCTGATCCTGCGGGCGCAGGACGAACCGTTCACCACGCGCACCCGCGAGCTGTGGACGCAGCTCGGGATTCCGCACGAGGTGTTGACGCCCGACGAAGTGCGGTATCGGTGGCCCGTCATCAACGTCGATGACATCAAGGTCGCGCTCACCGAGCCGGACGCCGGCGTGGTGCGGGCGCGTCGCTCGGTGCAGGCCGTGGCCGACGTCGTCGAACGGCTCGGCGGACGCATCGTGCTGGGCAAGGCCGCGCTGGGTGCGGCGGCGAACGGCGCGTTGGATGGCGTCACGGTCGATGGCAACGAGGTGATCCGCGGCGATGCCTATGTGTTCGCCTGCGGCCCGTGGCTCCGAACGCTGTTCCCCGAACTGATGGGGCGGCGCATGCGGACGCCGTTGGGCTATGTCGTGTACTTCGGCACACCGAACGGCGATCATCGCTTCACACATCCCAACCTGCCGAGCTGGAACTTCCCGGGTGTCACGGGCTGGCCGACCTTGCCGGTGGACAGCCGCGGATTCCGGGTGCGTGGCTCGCTGGCGGGCGGCGGGGCCAGCCGCTCGGCGGCGCCCGGCGCCACTCCCGCGACGTCGAACCCGCCCGCGGGCGCACGGGCCGCGTCGCCCCCCGCGCGCGCGGCCACCGCCACCCCGCCCGACCCCGCACAGCAGGATCCCGACCGCTCCAACCGCTGGACCAGCGAAGAGCGCATCGAAGCCTCACGCCGTGTCCTCGTGGCGCGCTTCCCCGAGCTCGCCAGCGCCCCGGTGCTCGAGACGCGCGCGTGCCACTACGAATCGAGCATCGGGCGCAACTTCGTGATCGACACGCACCCGGACTTCCGCAACGCGTGGATCGCCGGATGCGGCAACGCGGAGGGCTTCAAGTTCGGCCCCGTGATGGGTGCGTACATCGCGCAGCGGGTCCTCGGCGATGAAGGCGACGCCGAGGTCGCGGCCGGATTCCGCATCCCGACGGACACCTACGACGAACCGACCACCTGATGACCACTCGAATTGCCCTCGGCGCTGTGCTCCTGAGCGCGACGCTCTTCGGTCCCACGCGCGCGACCGCGCAGGACCCACCGCCCCGCGACCCGATGTTCGGTGTCCCGCCCGTGGCCTCGCTGATCGCGACGTCGCGCAGCGAGTTCGCCGAGGTCGTCTCGCGGTATCAGGCGGATCAGACGGCGCTGACCCGCCGCTACGACGCGCCGGAGTCGCCCGACCGCCGCTTCCGCATGCGGAACTTCTACACGGCGTGGCGTCAGCGGCTCGCCGAGACGGAGTTCTCGGCGCTGTCGCACGAGGCCAAGATCGACTACGTGCTGCTCGACAACGAACTGCGTCATCAGCTGGCGCTCCTCGATCGTGAGGACAAGCTCCGCGCGGAGGCCGCGCCCGCGCTGCCCTTCGCCGACGCCTTGCTCTCGATCTACGATGCGCGTCGACGGATGGAGACGGTGGACCCAGTGGCAGCCGCACGTACCCTCACGGCGGTCACGAAGTCCGTCGACTCACTGCGAGCGCTCTTCGAAGCACCGGCCGCCGGACGGGGCGCCGCCCCCGCCGCGCGCAGCGCCCCGACGTTGACGCGCTCGACCGGCATGCGTGCGGCGGCCCGCGTGGATCAGATCCGCCAGACCATGGGCAGCTGGTACCGGTACTATCAGGGCTACGACCCGATGTTCTCGTGGTGGTTGGCCGATCCGTACCGCAAGCTCGACGAGTCGATGCAGCGCTACGCACGCACGCTGCGCGAGCGGGTGGTGGGATGGCGGCAGACCGGCCCAGCCGTCGCGGCGGCGCCCGGTGGCGGCGGGCGCGGTGGGGGCGGGCAGGCCGCCGAGGCGGACGAGCCCATCGTCGGTGTCCCGATCGGCGCGGATGGCCTGCAGGCGGACCTCGACTACGAGATGATCCCCTACACTGCCGAAGAGTTGATCACCATCGCCGAGCGGGAGTACGCGTTCTCGCTGCAGGAGATCAAGAAGGCCGCCAAGGAACTCGGCTACGACGACTGGAAGCAGGCCTCGGAGCATGTGAAGAACCTGTATGTCGCGCCGGGCAAGCAGATCGACATCATCCGCGACCTCGCCCGGCAAGCGGAGGCGTACTTCGCATCGAAGGATTGGGTGACGATCCCCGAACTGTCGACCGAGGACTGGCGCATGGAGATGCTGTCGCCCGAGCGGCAGCGGGTCTCGCCGTTCTTCCTCGGCGGCGAAGCCATCCTCGTGTCGTATCCGACGGACGCGATGACGGACGAGGAGAAGCTCATGTCCATGCGCGGCAACAACCCGCACTTCTCGCATGCGACCGTGTTCCACGAGCTGAACCCCGGGCATCACTTTCAGGGCTTCATGACGCAGCGCTACAACGCGCACCGTCGCGGCTTCAACACGCCGTTCTGGAATGAGGGGATCGCGCTGTACTGGGAGATGTTCGTCTGGGACGAGGGCTTCCACAGCTCCCCCGAGGACCGGATCGGTGCGCTGTTCTGGCGCATGCACCGCAGTGCGCGCATCATCTTCTCGCTCTCGTTCCACCTGGGGAAGATGACCCCCGAGCAATCGATCGACCTGCTGGTGGACATGGTGAACTTCGAGCGCGCCAACGCCGAGGCCGAGGTGCGCCGCTCGTTCAACGGGAGCTATTCGCCACTGTATCAGGCGGCGTACATGCTGGGCGGCCTGCAGATGCGCGCCCTGCACGGGGAGCTGGTCCTCTCGGGCCGGATGACGAACCGGGAGTTCCACGATGCGGTGATGCAGGGCGGCCCGATGCCCATCACGATGGTCCGCGCCCGCCTGACCGGGCAGTCGCTGACCCGAGCAGGCGCACCCGCTTGGCGCTTCGCCGACCAGGTCCCGCCGCCGAAGCCGTTCCCATCGCGCTGACGCCCGCAAGCCGCCCGTTGCCCGGTCATCGCCGCGCCGACGGGCGGCTCGCGGAACGTCCGACGCGACCCGTGCGTACTAGTCGCAAGTCCTGCGTCCTCATTTCGTCCCCGATGGAGTTGCTGTGAACCGTTCGTCGCTCGTTGCCCTCCTGCTGTTCGCCCCACTTGCCCTGGGCGCCCAAGCGGCCGCACCCGCCGCGCCGCCGCGCCCGGAGATCTTCTTCCGCGCGCCGGCCAACGGTGCCACGGTCGAGACCGAATTCCCGGTCGTCTTCGGGTTGCGCAACTATGGCGTCGCCCCGGCCGGCGTGCCGTTCACGCGCACCGGCCACTTCCACATCTTGATCAATACCGAGCCACAGGCTCCGGGGGTCATCATCCCCGTGGATTCCCTGCACCGGCACTACGGCGCGGGGCAGATCGAGACGACGCTGGATCTGGCGCCGGGGACCTACACGTTGCGCTTGGTGCTCGCGGACCACGAGCACAAGGTGATCGGCCCCGATCTCATTTCGGCTCCGATCCGCGTGACGGTGCGGCCCCGCGCAGCGCGCTGATCGCGGCCGCATAGTCGGCCGGCGTATCCACGTCGGCCAGTGCGGTCTCGGGCCAGTCCACATACGCCGCCTCGTCGGCGTGTCGCCGCACGACCGCCTTCCCGCAGCCCTCGCCGTGCCAGGCCAACAGCTCGGCGAACAGCGCACGGCGGAACAGCAGCGGCGGCGCCAGCACATCGCCGTAGCGCGAGACCACAAGCGGTTCGAGGCCGGACGTCGCGCGGTCGAGCAGCGTCCTGATCATCGGCGCTGTGATGTGCGGCATGTCGGCCAACATCACCACCGCCCGATCGACCTCGGCGGGGAGCGCCGACAGACCGGCATGCAGGGATGCGCTGGTCGGCCCCGTGGGGTCGGGGCTCTCGACGAAGCGCACCGGTACGCCTCGGAGCGCGGCCACGACGTCGTCGCGGAAGCTCCCCGTAATGACGAACACGGCATCGACCCCGCCCTCGAGCAGGTGCTCCACCGCACGCCGCACCATCGGGCGGCCCTCGATGTCCAACAGCAACTTGTTGCGCCCCATGCGCGTGGAGGCACCGGCCGCGAGCACGATCGCCGCCGTCGTCACCGCAGGACGGGGTCCGCGTCGCGGTGGATGGGCGTCGCGCGCTCGCGCAGCGAGCGCGGGGCACGGCCCGAGCGGACGGCCAGCAGCTCGGCCACGATCGCCAGTGCCACCTGCTCAGCGCCGTCGGTCCCGATGTCCAATCCGACAGGCGCATGCAGACGCGGATCATCGCGATGCGCCACGGCATCGATCGCGCCCAGCAAACGCTCCGTGCGCGCGCGCGGCCCCAGCACACCGATGTAGCTGACACCCGACGGCAACAGCGCGGCGACCGCCGCTGCATCGTCCGCGAAGTCGTGCGACATCACCACCGCCATGTCGTCCGCTCCGAGGTCGGCGGCGAGTGGCGCGAGCGCCTCGGCCCGCGCCTCCACCAATCGAACGCCACTGGGAAAGCGCTCGGGACGCAGCAAGCCGGGCCGCTTGTCGACGACCACGACCCGGAAGCCCACCGTCGCCGCGAGCCGCGCGACCTCGCGGCCATCGTCGGCCGCGCTCAGCAGCAGCAGCCGCGGCGGGGGCACCAGCGACTCGACGAAGTACAGCCGACCGTCCTCGCGCACGAGTGCGCCGCCCCCGCGACCCAGCGCCTCCCGCGCGACGGCCGCGAGCCGCGCATCGCGCGCGGCGTCGCCCGTGCTGCCGTCGAGCGCATCGGCCCGCAGCACGAGGCGCGCTGTCGCATACGGGTCCACGCAGGTCACCACGCAGCACGCGATCTCTTCCTCGAGCACCCGGTACTCGGCGGCACGGTCCCCGTGGATGGGCTCGATCAGCAACTCCACCGCGCCCTCGCACCCCACGCCGAGATCCCAGGCGGCGATCTCATCGGGGCCACCACACCAGGTCCGCCTCGCGACCTGCTGCGAGGCCATGACACGGCGCGCGACCTCGATCACATCGCGCTCGAGACAGCCGCCACTCACATTGCCCACGGTGCTCCCGTCGTCGCGCACCAGCAGCTTCGCGCCCTCGTGCCGATACGCGGAGCCCCGCACCGAGATCACCGTGGCCAGCGCCCCGCGACCGCCTGCCGCCACGAGCGCCGTGATCGCCGCGTGCACGGCGCGCGTCTCAGCCCACTGCTTCACGCGCGCATCAGGACCACGACAGATCCGCCTTGGAGAGCGGCAATGCGCGGATCCGCTTGCCGGTCGCCGCGCGGATCGCATTCGTCAACGCCGGCACGACGGGCGGCAAGGCCGGCTCGCCGATGCCCGTCGGCGGATTGTCCGAGAGCACCCAGTGCGTTTCGACCGGCGGGGCCTGTCGCATCGAGAGCAGCGGGAACATGTCGAAGTTGTCCTGCTCCACCGCACCACCGCTGATGGTGATCGCCTGCGCCAACGCCTCCGAGATGCCGTCGAGCACCGAGCCCTCGACCTGCTGTTCGGCACCGCTCGGATTGATGATGGTGTGGCCCACGTCGCCCGCGACCCAGACCTTGTCCACCGTCAGCACACCGCGCGGCGTGACCGTAGCCTGCACGACCTCGGCGAAGTAGCCGCGATGGCTGAAGTGGAAGCCCACCCCCATCCCCGTGCCCTTGGGAAGCGCGGCGCGGCGCGCCCAGCCGGACACCTCGCGCACCTTCTCGAGCACGCCGCGCATACGCCCCGCGTCCATCGTGCCCTGCGCCACGCCGACCGGTGGCGACGACAGCAGATCCAATCGGAATTGGATGGGATCGGCGCCGGCGGCCTCGGCGAGTTCATCGAGGAACGACTGGAACACGAACGCGATGGCGTTCGAGGTCGGCGCCCGCAGCGCCCCTGTGGGGATGCCGAACGGGATCAACGACGCACCCACGGAGTAGTTGGGCACGAAGCGCGCCGGGAACTCGTTGGCGCCGAGACCGGCACTCGACGCGAACCGGCCGCCGCTGCCGAACGAGACGAAGTGGTTCTGCCACGCGACCAGCGCACCGCGCGCATCAAGGCCCGCCTTGAGGAAGTGCCACCCCGCCGGACGATAGAAGTCATGCGTCATATCGTCCTCGCGGCTCCACAGCAGCTTCACCGGCGTGCCCGCGAGCTCCTTGGCGATGGCGGCGGCTTCGACCACGGGGTCATTGGTCAGTCGGCGGCCGAATCCGCCACCGCCGCGCACCATATGCATCTGGATGCTCGCGGCGTCGAGGCCGAGCGTCGAGGCGACCAGTTGCCGCGCGCCTTGCGGCGTCTGGCTCGTGGTCCACAGCTCCATGATGCCGTCGTGGAAATGCGCGGTGGCACCTTGCGGCTCCAGTGTGGCGTGCGAGAGGAAGGGATACTCGTACGCGGCCTCGACGACCTTGGCCGCTGCCGCCAACGCGGCCGTCGCGTCCCCGTCGCTGCGCAGCGTCTGCTCGGGCGCCTGGGCACCCAAGGTCGCCGCCTGACGGGCGAAGCCCTCGCTGCTCTGCTCCGCGGTGGCCCCTTCGTCCCAGGTCACACGCAGCCGACGCCGAGCGACCTGGGTCGCCCACCAGGTCTCACCCACGATCGCGACGCCGTCGAGCAGGCCCGTGAGCTGGGTGCCGCCGCGCACGATGAAGGCCTTGGTGATGCCGGGCAGCCGTTGCAGGTCCTCGACGTTGGCCGTTGCGACCTTCCCCGCGAAGACCGGGCACTTCACGAAGGTCGCGTAGCGCATGCCCGGCAGGGAAACGTCGATGCCGAACAGGGGCTTGCCGGTGACGATCGCCGGGTTGTCCACCTGCGATGTGCGCTTGCCGATGATGCGATACGCGCTGCGGTCCTTGAGGGCGACGCTCGCGGGGTCCGGCGGCGTGAGGGTGGCCGCCGTCGCCGCGAGCGACGCGTAGGTCGCGGTGCGGCCGGTGGGGGTGTGGGTGACCACCCCCGAGGCGGTGCGGCACTCGCTGGTGGGCACCTTCCAGGTCTCTGCGGCGGCGGCGACCAGCATGGCCCGCGCCACGGCACCGGCGCGGCGCATGGGTTCCCAGTTCGATGGGGTCGCCGAGCTGCCTCCCGCGACCTGCGAGCCATAGCGCTGCTGGTCCGCCATGGTCTGCTCGACGCTGACCTGCGCCCAGTCCACGTCGAGCTCCTCGGCGATGAGCATCGGGAGCATGGTCTTGATGCCCTGTCCCACCTCCGGGTTCTTGGCCATGATGGTGATGACGCCCTCGGACGAGATCTTCACGAAGGCGTTCGGGGCGAAGTCGGCGGCCGAGTCGAGCAGCGCCGCGGCGCCCTCGGCGAGGTCGGTATAGGCCGCGAGCAGCAGCCCGCCGCCCGCGAGCGCGGAGACACGAATGAAGGCGCGGCGCGAGACCGTGGTGGGGGTCGTCATGGCTCAGTCCTCCCCGCGGCGCCGCGCGCCAGTGCCGGCCGCATCGGTGGCGGCGAGGCTGGCCGCATGGTGCACCGCTTGGCGGATCCGGAGGTACGTCGCACAGCGGCAGAGGTTGCCGTCGAGCGCTTCATCGATGTCGGCATCGGTAGGGGTCGGCTTGGCGGCCAGGAGCGCGGCGGCCGCCATGAGCTGCCCCGCCTGGCAGTAGCCGCACTGCGGGACATCCAGTTCCACCCAGGCCCGCTGCAGGGGATGGGAGCCGTCGGGCGAGAGCCCTTCGATGGTGCGCACCTCTTGACCCGCGACGCGCGAGACCGGCAACACGCAGGACCGCGTCGGCACGCCGCGCAGGTGCACCGTGCAGGCGCCACACTGCGCCGCGCCGCAGCCATACTTGGTCCCCTTGAGGTCGAGGACGTCGCGCAGGACCCACAGGAGGGGGGTTTCCGGCGGGACATCGACCGTGCGGGTCGAGCCGTTGACAGAGAAGGTGACGGGCACGGGGGACTCCGCGGTGTGGGGCGAACGGCGCGCGTGGCACCAATCGGGGCAACGCTGCGTATGGCTGCTGTGGTCAAAGTTATGTCGCTGCTCCGGGGACGCCAGACGGCCCGCACCGCTCAACGTTTCCCGGCCGGCTTCGTATGACTGCTGACACGGGACCCCGCGCTGGGTCCCGTTGCTGTTGATGGACCCTTGGCCCTTAACGACCTTGGCCCTTTCGACGTCCTAGATGATTGTGACCTTCCCTCGCCTCTTCGCCGCCGCCGCCGCCTTCGTGCTGGCCTTGGCCGCGGCTCCGCTCCAGGCCCAACAGGCCGACATCATCCGCGGCCTGGTCCTCGGCCCCGACTCCCTCCCGGTCGCGAACGTGCTCGTGACGGCGACCTCGCTGACCGGGCAGGTGAATCGCACCGCGCGCACCGACCGCAATGGGCGCTACACCATCGTCTTCCCGGGTGGGGAGGGCGACTATTGGGTGTCGTTCAACGCGATCGGTTTCTCGCAGCGCCGCTTCCAGGTGATGCGCACCGCGGATCAGGAAGTGCTGATCGCGAATGCGCGACTGGCCGCGTCCACGGTGACGCTCGACGCCTTCAATGTGACGGAGCGGGCCGCGGCGTCCCGCGCGGACACCGTGAGCGACGTCGGTGGCACCGAGCGCAATGTCACGGAGTCCATCTCGGACTTCCTGAACGCCGATCAGATGGGCGACCTCGCGGCGATGGCCGCGGCGTTGCCCGGGGTGCAGCTGATCCCGGGGGCCGACGGCGGCATGGACGGGTTCTCGATCCTCGGCCTCGGCGCGGACCAGAACAACGTCCAGCTCAACGGGCTCAACTTCGGTGACGCGAACGTGCCGCGCGATGCGGCGATCGCGATCTCGCTGGCCAGCTCACCGTATGATGTGTCACGCGGCGGGTTCTCGGGTGGTCAGCTGCAGCTGCGGACCAGCTCGGGCAGCAACTTCCGGTCGCGGTCACTGAGCACGCAGTTGCAGGCGCCGCAGCTCCAGTGGGCGAACCAGCTCGCCCAGGCCGCCGGCAATGAGTTCACGAATCTCTCGCTCGGTGGCAGCGCGGCCGGTCCGATCAAGCCGGACGAGCTCTTTTACAATGGCTCCTTCCAGTTCGACCGGCGCCTGCAGGACTTGCGGACGCTGCTGAGCACCAATGCGCTCGGCTTCGAAGCCAGCGGCATGAACGCCGACTCCGTGGCGCGCTTCCTCGGTATCCTGCAAGACCAGCGCCTGCCGGTGAACGTGGGGGGCTTCCCGGGACAGCGCTATCGCGATCAGGCCTCGTTCCTGACCTCGCTCAACTGGAACCCGACCGAGCGCTTCGCGAATCAGAACTTCGCCCTGTCGCTGAGCGGCAACCTCAACAATCAGCGACCGGCGCAGGGCGGGATCCTCAGCACGCCGTCGCGCGATGGCGAGCGGCTGTCGTACGGGACGACGCTGCAGGGACGCCACTCGGGGTTCGTCGGGACGATCCTCAGTGAGACCAACGTCGGGCTGAGCGTCAGCCGCAACGAGGCGGAGCCCTACTTGCTCGCCCCCGCGGGGTCTGTGCGCGTGAACTCGACGCTGTCCGACGGTTCGGCGTCCGTGCGGAACATCGCCTTCGGTGGTGCCCCCAACCTGAACCAGGCCAGCGGCAACGGGTCGCTGGGCTTCCTCAATACCTTGTCGTGGTTCAGCGGCGACAACCGTCACCGGGTGAAGTTCACGACCGAGGCGCGCCGGGAGTCCTACTGGCAGGACCTGACCAGCAACGAACTCGGCAGCTTCTCGTATCAGTCGCTGGCTGACCTCGAAGCCGGACGCCCGGCGAGCTACAGCCGTCAGTTGGCGCCGCGTCGGCGCGTCGGCAGCCAGTTCGTGGGCGCGTTCTCCCTCGGCGACGCGTGGCGCCCCACGAACGACGTGCAGATCCAGTACGGGGTGCGCATGGACGGGAACCGCTTCCTGCAGGGTCCGTCGTCGAACCCGCTGGTGGACTCGGTCTTCGGCCGCAACAACGCGGACGTGCCGAACCGCGTGTACGTGAGCCCGCGCGTCGGGTTCTCCTGGACCTATGGCCAGGCGGACCAGATCGCCTTCGTGCCGGGCATGGTGCGTGCACCGCGCGCCGTGATCAGCGGCGGCATCGGCGTGTTCCAGAACACGCCGGGGACGCAGCTCATCGGCGGGGCGATCGACAACACGGGTCTGCCCTCGGGCTTGCAGCAGTTGAATTGCCTCGGCGCCGCCGCACCGACGCCGGACTGGACCGCATGGATCGCCGACCGTTCGCTGATCCCGCGCACCTGCGCCGACGGCACCGAGGGCACGATCTTCGCGCAGTCGGCGCCGAACGTGCTGCTCTTCGACCCGTCGTTCGCGGCGCAGCGCTCGCTGCGGTCGAACCTGCGGTGGGCGGGCGCCGTGATGCAGAATCGGTATCGCGCATCCGTCGACGTGACCTACTCGCGGAATCTCGCCCAGCAGAACTCGGTCGACCTGAACTTCGTGGGCAATCAGGCGTTCGTGCTCGAGAACGAAGGTGGGCGTCCGGTGTATGTGCCGACCTCGGCGATCGTATCGAATACCGGGCAGGTGGCCTGGCGTCAGGCGCGCGTGACCGATGCCTTCGGCCGCGTGACGCAGCAGCAGTCGGACCTGCAGTCGGACAGCCGCCAGGTCACGTTGAGCCTCGCGCCGTTGAACTACTCGTCGGTGTTCCGGTGGAATCTGACCTACGTATTCGCCGACGTACGTCAGCAATTCAATGGCTTCCAGAGCACCGTCGGCGACCCCTTCGCCAAGGAGTGGTCCCGCGCGACTGGCAACTCTCGGCATCAGATCCAATACAGTCTGTCCTACAACTTCTTCGACGCCGTGACGGTCTCGTGGGGCGGTAACCTCCGCTCGGGATCACCGTACTCCGCGCTCATCGCCGGTGACGTGAATGGCGACAGCTATGGCAACGACCGCGCATTCGTGTTCGACCCAGCGACTGCCAGCGACCCGACCCTCGCGGCCGGCATGCAGAACCTGATCGAGACGGCCACGCCCGAGGCGCGTCGCTGCCTCGAAAGCCAGCTCGGCAAGCTCGCCAAGCGCAACAACTGCGAAGGACCGTGGACAGCCGGTGCGAATCTCGGCATCACGCTGAACTCGGTGCGCTTGGGGATCCCGCAGCGCGCGACGATCTCCATGCAGGTCCAGAACCCGCTCGCAGGCGTTGACCGCCTGCTCCACGGTGAGGACAACCTCAAGGGCTGGGGGCAGACGATTCCCCCGGATCAGCAGTTGCTGTTCGTCCGCGGGTTCGACCCCGTCACGCAACAGTTCAAGTACGAGGTCAACGAGCGCTTCGGCTCGACGCGCCCGCAGCAGAGCGCGAATCAGGCGATGCCGCTGGTCACGATGAACGTCCGCTTCGACGTTGGCCCGACGCGCGAGCGGCAGCAGCTCGAGCAGCAACTCGACCGCGGCCGCACGCGTCCGGGCAACAAGCCGTCGGTGCAGCAGCTCCGCGGCCTCGGCAACGTGGGCCTCATCAACCCCATGCAGCAGATCCTGCAGCAGGCCGACACGCTGAAGCTCACCCGTGTGCAGGCCGACTCGCTGGCCACGCTCAACCGCATGTATGTGCTGGCGACCGACGCGATGTGGATGCCGGTGGCCCGCGAACTGGCGGCGCTGCCGGACAAGTACGACCACGACCTCGCGTACCGGAAGTATCGCGAGGCCCGCGAGGATCAGGTCGACCTGCTCATGAAGCTCGCGCCCCAGCTCAAGTCGTTGTTGACCAACGAACAGTTCCGCCTCCTGCCGGCGCAGTTGCAGTCCAACCTCGACGTGCGGACCCTGCGCGCGATCCGCTCGGGCACCGCGGGCCGCGGTGGCATGGGTGGCGGTGGGATGGGCGGCTTCGGCGGTGGTGGCGGTGGTGGCGGCGGCGGCCGAGGGGGGCGCTGATGACCTCGCCGCGATCACGATCCTTTCCTGTCACTGAGATGTTCTCCATGACGTTGCGTTCTTCCCTGCCCGCTGTGGCGCTCCTGCTGGGTGCGGCGACGACCGGCGCCGCTCAGGATTCGACGAAGGTCCCACTGCGCGCCCTGGGGCCCGTGGAGGCCAAGGCGTCGGTGCCGATCTCGAACATCACGAATGTGCGTGCGCTGTCGAATGGTGCCGTGTTCATCAACGACTTCCAACAGCGCCAGTTGCTGCTGTTCGATCCGACGTTGCAGAACACACGCATCATCTCGGACACCATCGGGGCGCCGATCCCCTACGGTCAGCGCAACATCGGCCTGATCCCGTATGTCGGCGACTCCACCATCATCGTGGATCCTGCGACGTTCGCGCTGATCGTGCTGAATGAGCGCGGGGAGCAGGTGCGCATCATGGCACCGCCGCGGCCGGCCGATGTGAATCTGCTGGCCGGGATGACCTCTGGAACGCACGCGTTCGACGCGCAAGGGCGCTTGGTCTACCGGGCGAACCTTGGCGGCGGTGGACGTGGTGGCTTCAACCCGGCCATGATGGCGATGGCGGGTGGCGGCGGCGCCATGGCGACGGTCGTCGCGGGCGCGGCCGGCGGCGGTGGGCGTGGCGGCGAGCGCGGCATGCAAGGTGGCGGCCAGGGCGGACGGGGCGGTTTCACACCCATCTCGCCCGACTCCGCCCCCATCGTCCGGGCCGACTTCAACACGCGCAAGGTCGACACCGTCGGGCACATCCGTCTGCCGCGGCAGTCGTTCGCCACGACGGTCACGCCCGAGGGCAACACCCGCCTGACGGCCAAGATCAATCCGCTGCCGCAGCAGGATGAGTGGGCGCTGATGGCCGACGGCACCATCGCCATCGTGCGCGTGCTCGACTACCGCGTGGACTGGCTGAAGGCCGACGGCACACGCGAGCTCTCGCCGAAGCTGCCATTCGAGTGGAAGCAGCTCACCGATGACGACAAGCGCACGTTGGTCGATTCCATGAAGACCATCGCGACGCGCATCACTGAGCAGTTCGCCCAGCAGACGCGCGGCTCGAACTTCCTGGCGAACTTCGAACCCGTCGCCCCGGAGGAGCTCCCCGACTACTATCCGCCGATCCGGCAGGGCGCGGTGCGCGCGGACGCAGACGGCAACCTGTGGATCCTGCCGACCACCACCTCGCAGACCAACGCGCTGGCGCTCGCCGCGCAGTCGATGATGGGCGGTGGTGGCGGGCGCGGCGGGATGCCGCCGGGCGCCATGGTCGGGATGATCGGCGGGGCCGCTGGCGGCGGCGGTCGCGGGGGCGACGGCGGTCGTGGTGGAGACGCGGGTCGCGGAGGCGGCGCCGTGGTCGGTGGCCGTGCTGCCGGGGCCCAAGGCGCCCAGGGCGCCCAAGGCGCACAGCGCGCCGGTGCCGACTCCGCCGCGCGCCGCGTCGGCGCCGACTCGGCCCGCGCTGGCGCTGCACCGGCTGGCAATCCCATGCAAGCGCTCGCCGCGCTGGCGGCAGCGGCCACCACGCCGACCGCCGGCCTGATCTACGACATCGTCAACCGCGAGGGGCAACTGGTCGAGCGCGTGCAGCTCCCGCCCGGCCGGACGCTCGTGGGCTTCGGCAAGGGCGGCGTCGTGTACCTCGCCAACCGCGAGGGACGTGGCATGGTCTTGGAACGCGCACGCCGTACGGCGAACTGACGCCGCACATCGAGCGAATGCCCGAAGGGCGCGACCTCTCGCAGGGTCGCGCCCTTCATCGTTCAGCGCAGCGCCAGCGGCTCGCCGAGCAACGCCGCGCGCACCGCCGCCGTCCGATACGCGAAGATGCGCTCGACCTGCCGGCGCACCAGCGGGTGCACGAGGTCACCCAACGGCGAGAACGGCAACCGATACCGCACCTCATCATCGATCCGGGTCTCCTGCGGTCCCAGCGCCTCGAAGCGATGGGTATGCACCCAGCGCGCGTACGGACCCTTCAGTTGCTCGTCGCAGAAGACGAACGGCGGCTCCCAGCGTGAGATCAGCGTGCGCCACCGGAACGGCAGCCCGTGCAGCGAGAGCGAGTAGTCGATCAAGGTCCCCGGCCGCATCACGATCGGCTCTGGGGTGAGGATCCTGAACTTGAGCTCGGGCGGCGTGATGCGCTCGAGGTTGTGCGCGGCGCCAAAGAACTCGAAGACCGTGGCGCGCGGCAACGGCAGCGTGAGAGAGACGCGGAGGACGTGTTCCATACCACACGAAGCCGCAGGGCCGGGATCGTAGTTCCCGATCCCGGCCCTGCGGCGCACGTGTCAGTCGTTCCGTGGCGAGCGGCGCTCAGTACGACATCATCTGCATCCGCAGCAGATCGATGCGGTCGGGCGAGCCGATGAACACGCCCTCGGGCCAGCGCTTGTACTGCAGCATCTCGGAGTAGATCTCCGCCTGACGGTACATGTTCAGCCCGAAGCCGGCCAGGTACTGCAAGCGCAGGTTGCGGTCCATGTTGATCTGGGCGTCCGCGGTCCAGGGCTTGAGGTACTTGGCTTCCATCCCGAACGTCGAGAGCAGGTCCACGGCCGAGTACATGCCGAGCTCCGCCATGGACTGCCGCACAGGGGCGAACTCCGGACGGTCGAGCTTGGCCTGGATCATGTCCACGTCGATGGGCTCCGGCTCCTTCTGGCCCACGAGCACGATGTCATAGCCCTGCCCCATGTGCGTGTTGCCGAACACGAAGCCGTCGGGGAACGCCTCGAAGAAGGTGGCGACCTCCGACTTGACCGCCTCGGGCGTGCTCTCGTACAGCTGCACGAACACCGTCACCACGCCGCCCGGGTTCAACTTCTCGCGGACCAGCGTGAAGAACTCCTTCGTGTACAGCGTCGCGGCACCCTTGACCCACGGGTCGAAGGGATCCGACGTGATCGCATCGAAGGTCTCGTCGGTCGTCAGCAGATAGTGGCGCGCGTCGTCGACCTTGATCTCGACCTTGGGATTCTCGGCGACGAAGTAGTTCTGCTGCCCGAAGTAGGTCGACACGACCTTGGGCACCAGCGGCTCGATCTCGGCGATCACCTGCCGCTGCACCATGGGATCGATGCTCACGGAGCCCGCCGTGACCCCCGCGCCGAATCCGATCACGAGCACCGACTTGGGATCCTTGGGGATCAGCGTCGCCAGGTGGCCCAGCATGCGCTGCAGTCGCATATCCTGCGGCTCGCTGGAGGCCTGCACCTTGCCCGCGTTGTGGTAGTTCAACACCCCGTTCGACAGCTGCGAGACGGCCATCGAGGAGTTCATGCCCTCGCCCACGAAGATGAACTCCCCGTGGTCGAAGTAGCGGCGCGCCGCGAAGCGCCCGAAGCCCACGAGCAAGGGGGGCACCGGCGCCACGGTGGTGATCAACAGGCCACCGATCGCCACCGCCACCGCCAGCGCGCCCAAGCGTCGCATCGCGCCGCCAGCGGCCACCGACGTCTGCGACGGGAACAGCACCAGCAGCAGCAGCGCCGACACGGCGGCGAACGCGACCATCATCCGCTGCGAATCCTGCGTGCCGAGGGCTGGGATGAACACCACGCTGGCCAGCACGGCGCCGAAGATCGCACCGACCGTATTGGCCGCATAGACCGTCCCGACCATCACCCCAGGGTCGCGATCCTCACCCATGGTGGCGGCCAGCGCCAGCGGGAACGACGCACCCCACAGGAACGCGCCCGGCAGCACGGCGAAGGCCGTCTTGACGAAGTCCATCTGGAAGGTGAACCACGGGCCCAGCGACAGCGTGGGATCGACCGGCCAGAACGGGACCGCCTGCGTCAGCGCGAACGCCGCCCACGCGATCGCGGCCATGAGCGCCATCTGGAACCAGCCGAGTGCCGTGCGGGCATCCTTCACGGAGCCCGCCAGTGACGCGCCCACCGACGAGCCCAGCCCCAGGCCGATCAGGAACACACCGAGGATCAGCGAGAAGGTGTAGGTCGTCCCGCCGAGGTTCAGGGACAGCAGGCGCGCCCAGACGACTTCGGAGCCGAGGGCCGTGAAGCCGGACAGTGCGATCGCGGCATAGACCGGCCAGGTGCCCGGCGGCGCCGCGAAGAGCTTGGGCTTCGGGGCATCGGCGGCCGCGCGCTTCCCACTGTACGTGGACTCCTTGGCCAGCAACAGCGCCGCCACGGCGACCACGACGTTCAACGCCACCGCGACGAACGACGCCGTCCGTGTGTCGGTGACCCGCAGCAGGTAGTAGCCCGCCAGCAGGCAGCCGATCACGCCGCCCGCGATGTTGCCGCCGTAGAAGAAGCCCAGCCACGACACGCCCTTCGGCGTGGACTCGACCCAGCGCGCGATGGCCGGCAACGTCGCGCCCATCAGCAGGGTCGGCACCAGGAGGACCAGCGCGCAGAACAGGCCCCGCAGGATCAGGCCGAGCATGCCCGACCCGGCGATCGCGAAGTACAGGCCGCCCGCGACCGGCAACAGGAACGGCAGGAGGAATCCGAACGCGGCGATGCCGAGCTCGAGATACGCGTACACCTTCATCGGGTGCTCGGCCCGCGAGACGTACCGCGACAGCAGCAGCGACCCCAGGCACATCCCGCCCATGAAGGTACCGAGCACGACACCGAGCGAGATGGCCGACGATCCGACGATCAGCGTGATCATCTGGAGCCAGACCACCTCGTAGATCAGCGCGGCGCAGCCGCTGCCGACGAAGAGGAGGACGAGCAGCGGGAGGAAGGGACGGTCGGACGCGACCGACGCAGACGACGTGGCGTTCATGAGGTAGGGATCAAGTGGACTGCGGGAGTTTGCTGGCGTCCCACGCGCCTTCGCTCTTGGCGACCACCATGGTGGCCGTCACATCACCGAACACGTTGACGACCGTGCGGGCCATATCGAGGATCCGGTCCACCCCGAGGATGATGGCGATGCCTTCGCCCGGCACGCCGAACATCGCGAGGATGCCGATGAGCAGGGGGATGGATCCGCCCGGCACCCCCGCAGCCCCGACCGCCGTGATCACGGCCATCACCATGACGATCGCCATCTGCACCAGCGTCAGCTCGACGCCGAACACCTGGCAGAGGAAGATCACGGTGATGCCTTCGAAGAGCGAGGTGCCGTTCATGCACATCGTGGTGCCGATGGGCAGCACGAACCCCGCGACGGCGCGCGGCACGCCGAGGTTGGTCACCGCGGCTTCGATCGCGGTGGGGAGCGTCGCCGCGCTGGAGCTGGTCGAGACTGCCGTCACGAGCACCGCCCGGATCCGGCGCGCGTACTCGAGCGGAGAGATACCGACGTAGAACTTGAGGATGGCGGCGATCGTGATCACGACGTGCAGGGTCAGCGCGACCAGGACCGTGATGACGTAGACCGACAGCGGTTTGAGCAGCGCAAAGCCGAACCGTGAGCACACCCCGAAGATCAGGGCGGCCACGCCGTATGGCGCGATGCGCATGGCCATGTTCACGATCTTGACGACCACTTCACTGAGCGCCGTCAGCACGTCGATCATCGGCTGCGCGACGGAGCGCTCGATCATCGTGAGCGCCGCGCCGAACAACAGCGCGAAGAAGATCACCCCCAACATGTCGCCGTCCGCCGCCGACTTGATGGGGTTGCGGGTCACGATGTTGACGAAGGTCTCGACCCCGAACTTGCCCGCGGCCTGCTGCTCCTGCTTGACGCCGGCGTCGGCGGCGAAGGTCGCCATGAGTTCGGTCTTGACCTCGGGGGCGAGGCCGACGCCCGGCTCCACGATCTGCACGATGATCAAGCCGAGGATGGCCGCGAGCGCCGTGGACCCGAGGAAGTAGGCGATCGCTTTGCCGCCCACGCGTCCCACTTTGCGCACATCACCGAGTCCCGCGACGCCCAACACGATCGACGCGAAGACCAGCGGCATCACGATCATGAACAGCATCCGCAGGAAGACCTGTCCCACGGGGCCCGCCAGATAGGTATTGACCCACACGACCCCGGGATCGCTGCCGCCGAGCGTCAGGTTGGCCGCGATCCCGACGACCGCACCGATCAGGAGGCCGATCAGGATCTTCGTGTGGAGGGGCATGCCGGGCCCGCTCTCCTCGATCCGCGCGCTCATGAGGGCACTCCGGTACCCCGCGACATAGCAGAATCCAACACCGCGACGAGACAGCTCACGCGTTCCTCAGCATCGAAAGAGTAGAATGGAGGCTGGGCGATGGACCGGCAGGTGCCGGATCCGACCACGGGCGCGGCGCACGACCGCCCGCGCTCACGCTAAGGTACGTCCGGGATACGCAGGGGACCAGCTGAACGTTCGTCCGCGGCCCCCCCCGGCATGGACACCACGCGAGCGGCTGCGGAACGGCGCCCGGAATGGACACGGGCGCGCTCCGGCGTGGACGACTCAGCCTGGCGCGCTGAAGGTGACCTTCGCGGTGTCGACCACCGGCATGCCGTCGACCGCGCGCACGGCGGGACGGAAGCGGATCTCCTGCAACATCTTCTCGATCTTCTGGTTGTAGGAGTTGTCCTTCGACCGGTTCCACTGCAGGATCTTCGCGCGGCCGGTCTCGTCGACCTCGAAGATCGCCTCGAGCGTGTAGGGGCGCACGCGGCTGGGCACCGGTTGGGGCAGCAGCGCCAGACTGGTCGGCGTGGGGGGGTACACGGTCCCGGTGCCACCGCCGGTGCCAGGCCCAGTACCCGAGCCACGACCGGTGCCGACGCCGGAGCCCACCCCGCCGCCGCTGCCCGGCCCCATACCGGCCGACCCGTCGTTGCCGCTGCCACCGCCGACGCCGGAGACGACCGAAGTCGCCTCGGTGGCCGCCGTCTTGGTCTCCTCCGCCTTGGTCTCGACCGGCGGGGGCGTGACCGGCGGTGTGACGACGGGCTCAGGCGGCGGCACCACCGGCGGCACGACCGGCGGCGTGATGGTGGGCACCGCGCTCGGCACCTTGGCCGGCGCGACCTCCATGTACTGCAACCGCTCCGCGCGCACCCCACCGGTCCCGCCGCTCCCGCCCCCACCGCCGCCCGCGGGGCCCGGCCCGCCGGCGCCCTCGTCGTCCACCTCGATGGTGGCCTGCATGAACGACGGCAGGAACAGCAGGAGTACTAGCAGGGCGTGCGCGAGGAACGACAGGGTGGGACCGCCCCAGCGTGACTCCCGCCGCTGCGGAAGTCCGACGAGCGGCCGCAGCGCCGGTCGGCCCTCGGCGTCAGCGGTCACAGATGGAGCGGGGGTGTCCTGGTCGGTCATCGGTCGGGATCGCCTCGCACGGGGTTCTTCTGAAACATACTACGCCACGGCCAGGACGAAAGGTTCACCGGGCGTGCAACGCAACGCGCGGAGGAAAGCCTCGGGGCCTCCCTCCGCGCGGTCACGATACCAGCGTCACTTCGGGTCCGGCGGCGGCACCCCGATGATGCGGACACCACTGCCGCGGGCCACGTCCATGGCCCAGATCACATCGGCGTACGTCACCTTGGGGTCGCCCTTGATGAACATCAGCTTCTCCGGGCGCGGATCGTACACGCCCTTGATGTAGCCCGGCAGGTCCTCCTTGGAGACTTCCTGCTTGTTCACCGCGAACCGCCCGCCCGGCAACACTTCCATCACGATCTGATCGGACTGCGTCTGCTGCGCGATCGGCGTGGGATTCGGATCGGGCAACTGCAGGTCGATGGCCTTCCGCATCATCGGCTGCATGATCATGAAGATGATCAGCAGCACGAGCATGATGTCGATCATCGGGACGACGTTCGGCTCGCTCGAGAGCCCGCTGTCGCCTCCGCCAACGCTCATTCCCATGGTCGGCGGCTCCTATTGTTGTTTTTGGGCCATGATGTCACCCGGCACCGTGGACATGGTGCCCGGCAACTGATCGGAGATCGCGCCAACGACGCGCACCCCGGCCTTCGCGGCGATGTCCATCGCCTCGAGCACGACCTCGTACTGCAGGCCACGGTCGGCCTTCACGTACAGGATGGCATCGTCGCGATTGGCGTAGATGTCGGTCAGCAACTCCCCGAGCTTCTCGTTGGGGATCTGCTGCTTCTGCAAGAAATACTGCCCGTACTTGTCGATCCCGAGGACCATGTCGGTCTCTTCCTCGGGATGCTCCTTCAAGTTCACCCCCTCCGGCGGCGTGGCCTGGAAGCCGGAGGTGATGGCGGGCGTCACGACCATGAAGATGATCAGGAGCACGAGCATGACGTCGATCATCGGAACGACATTCGGCTCGGCCTTGACCCCTCCACCGGTGCTAACGGACATTCCCATCGGAGACTCCTCTGCCCGTGCGGGCGATCAACCAGAGATGGGGGCGCTGCCCTTCTGCGCCTGCGTGTTGAACTCGCGGGTGAAGCGCGACCGGCCGAACTCGCCCGACACGCCCTTGATCAGGTAGTCGATCATCTCCTTGGAGACGTAGGTCATCTCGGCCGTGAGATTGTCGATCTTCGTCTGGAAGAAGTTGAAGAACCACACCGCCGGGATGGCCACGAGGAGACCGAAGCCCGTCGCGATGAGCGCCTCGGCGATACCGACGGCGATCGCCTGGATGCCGGCGCCACCCGCCGTGCCCATGGCCACGAAGGCGTTGATGATGCCGAACACCGTCCCGAGCAGCCCGACGAACGGCGAGGTCGACCCGACCGTCGCGAGCACCGCGAGGCCGCGCTTCAGGGACACGATCTCAACGAGCATGTTGCGCTCGATCGCGCGCTCGGCCGAGTTGATGTCCGACACGGTGACCGACCCGTCCGCGATCAGTGGCTTGACCTCAGAGAGCGCGCCGCCGAGCACACGGGCGACGTGCGACTTCTTGTAGGACTCGGCGAGGTTGATCGCCTCGCTGAGGTTGTCTTCCGTGAGGAACTGCGAGAACTCCGGGGCGAACTTCAGCGTCTCCTTCTGGGCGGTGCGCAGATTCCACCACTTCTGCAGCGCGACGGACATCGACCAGAGGGACATGATGGCGAGAATGGCCCAAATGGCCTTCGCGAACATCGGCGAATGCGTCCAGATATCAGCGATCGAGAAACTCATGAGGCGAACTCTCCGGAGGGGGACTGACGGTTAACGGGTGATGGCGAAACCGAACGGCTGCTGGACCAACTGCTTGACCTTCTTGTTACCGACCTCGGCAGGGAGGAAGCGCATCTGCGGGAGCGCGCGCCGCACGGCCTGCGTGAACTGCTCGTGCGTGGACGTGATGACCTTGAACGTGCTCATGTCCGCGCGGCCTGTGGTGTCCACGACGAAGGACGCGAGCACCTGCCCCTCGATGCCGGCCTGCTTGAGCATCTCGGGATAGGTCGGCCCTGGGGACCCGGGCGCCGCCGCCGCCTGCTTCTCGACCTGGAACTCGAACATGACCGCGTCCGACGAGATGGCCTGCGGCACGCCACCCGCGACACCGGCCGCGATCCCGCCCGCGACCCCCTTGCCGCTGGAGTCGGCCTCGTTCATCGCGCGCTTCGAGAGGTCGATGTCCGGCAACACATCGGGGATCTCCACCGGGGCCGTGAGCACCTGGAAGCCCTTGGCGATGGGGGGCGCGAGCACGGCATCGGGCGGCGGCGGCGGCGGGGTCTCCGGCTTCACTTCCTCCTGCTTGACCTCGACGAAGTCGATCTTCTCTTCGCGCGCCTCTTCGACCGCCTCAGCCACGCCCTTGCCGGTCACATACACCGCCATCGCGATGATCGCGACGTGGGCAAGGATCGAGAAGGCGGTGCCGCCGGCCGAGCGTTCCTTCTTCGCCTGCGTTTCGAGCAGATTGTCGAACATGGGAGTACGGGCGGAGGTGAGACTGTACGACTCGCTCACCTATTGTACCACCCGATCCTGAGGACGTCATTGCGAAAGAATTACGATTCGATGAAATCGCAGTGACTATTCGGTGGCGACGTCGTCCGAGGCGGCCAGCGGCAGGGTGACGATGAACACCGTACCCCGACCCAAGCGCGACTGCACGGCGAGATTCCCCCCATGGGCGTGGGCGATGTACTGGCTGATGGGCAGCCCCAGGCCGAAGCCCGACCGTTCCCCTCCACGGGTCCGCACGCGATCCGCGCGCCAGAACCGCTCGAACACATGCGGCAGGTCGGCCGCCGCGATCCCCATGCCGGTGTCCCGCACCAGGAAGCGGGCGTGCGTCGCATCGTGCTCCAGCACGAGCGTCACGGAGCCGCCGGCCGGGGTGTACTTGATGGCATTGGTGACCAGGTTCAGGAACAGCTGCCGCAGGCGCTCGCGGTCACCCGGCACCACGACACTGGGCGGCGGCTCCATCGAGACACTGACCTGCGCCGGCTCGCCCAGCAGCTGCGCTGTCTCGAACACGTCCTGCGCCAGCGCATCGAGCGCCACCGGCTCTCGGAACAGGTCCAGGCGGCCCTCGTCCGCGCGCGCCAGGGTGAGCAGCCCGTTCACGAGGTCCGCCATCCGGGTGGTCTCGGCCAAGGCCTCCTCGAGCGCCACCAGCTGCTCGGCGGGATCGCCGGTGGCGGACATCGCCCGCTCGACATCGGCACGCAACACGGTCAGCGGGGTCTTGAGCTCGTGCGAGGCGTCGGCCGTGAAGCGCCGGAGGGCGCCGAACGAGGCCTCCAGGCGACCGATCATGGCGTTCAGGGTGCCGGAGAGCCGGGTGAACTCATCGCCGACACTCTCGTCCACGTGGACGCGCCGGTGCAGCGAGCGACCGTCCGTGATCGCTTCCACCTCGTCGATGACCTGCTCCACGGGCTTGTACGCCACCCGTGAGACCACGCCGGCGCCCACCACCGACGCCAGGGCCATGACGGGGATCAGCAACAGGATGGACGCCATCAGCTCACCGGCGCTGACCGAGCGCGGCACCGCCCGCCCGACCACCACCCGCGTGATCCCCGCCGAGGTGGTCGGGAGATCGACCGCGTGGAAGACGAGGACCTGGTCGGCCTGCCGCACGCGTGCGCCGGTGCCACGCACCGGGAACGTCACCGCGAGCGAGTCCAACGTGCTCCGGGCGGCCGGCGGCAACGTGCGCACCGCGTAGGAGTTGTAGATGGTGCGGCCGCGGAAGTCGAGCAGGTACACGTAGTCCGGCACCCCCTCCATCAGCGAGCGCAGGCGCGCGGTCGCGGTCACGCCGAGCGTCGTGTCGGTCAGCGTCGTGAGCGGCGTCTCGCCGCGGTCAGCGCCCACCGACGCCTGCGTCACCCGGTTCCCGATGCCCTCCGCGATGAGCCGGACCGCACGCGACGTGTCGTTGGAGGTCTGGGCGCGGCGGACGGCCAAGAGCAGCGTGCCGAACACGGCGACCGTGGCGATCAGCACCGTGCCGATAACCAGCACCAGCCGCCCGCGCACGGACCAGCCCACCCTCAGCCCCGGATCACGTAGCCGACCCCCCGCACCGTGCCGATCAGCTTGGGCTCGAAGTTGGCATCGACCTTCTTGCGCAAGTGATTGATCACCACGTCGACGACGTTGGTCCCGGGATCGAAGTGGTACCCCCAGGCGTACTCGGTGATCAACGTCCGGCTCATCACACGCCCGGCGTGGCGCATCAGGTACTCGAGCACCGCGAACTCCTTGGGCGTCAGCTCGATCAGCTGCTCGCCGCGGCGCACCTCGCGCGTGTCGAGATCGAGCGACAAGTCCGCCACGCTCAAGCGCGAGCGCTGCATCGCGCGCGGGCGACGGGCCAAGGCCTCGACGCGCGCCAGCAACTCCTCGAACGCGAAGGGCTTGGTGACATAGTCGTCCGCCCCCGCCCGCAGGGTCTGTACCTTGGCGTCCACGGCGTCCTGCGCGGTGAGCACCAGGATGGGCCGCTCGAAGCCCTGCGCGCGCAGGCTGCGCAGGACATCCATACCGCTCTTGCCGGGCAATCGCATGTCGAGGATGACCAGGTCATAGGGCTGCGTGAGGGCGAAGCGCTCGCCTTCGATCCCGTCGGCCACCAACTCCACCCCCCAGCGCTGCTCTTCGAGACCCCGCTGGACGAACTGCCCCACGGTCGGGTCGTCCTCGATCACCAGCACCTTCATGCCCGTCCCTCCCGACCCGGCCGGTGCAACCCGAACTCCCGGATCTTGCGATACAAAGTCTTCGGCGAGATGCCAAGTGCATCGGCCGCGCGGCCTTGGTGCCAGCCGGTGGCCTCCAAGACCGCCACGATATGGCGTCGTTCGACCACGGCCAGCGGCTGCGTCAGGGGCGCGCCGACCACGAGGTCGCCGGGTTCCAACACTCGGCGGCGCGCCACCGCCAGCGCGACATCGAGCACACCACGCAGCTCCAGCACATTCCCCGGCCACTGGTGCGCGCGCAACAGCGCCACCGCCTCGCGCGAGAGTCGGCGGGTGCCCCCGGACACCGCTGCCACGTAGGCCTCGGCCAGCGGTCCGATATCCTCGGGTCGCGACGCCAGACCGGGCAACTCCAGCCGGATGTCGCCCAGTTCACGCACCAGCTCCGGGTGCACCGACGCGCTCGGCGCGCTCAGCGGATCGCGCGCCGCAACGATGAGGCGCGCGCGCAAGGGAGCGGGATCGACACCGCCTTCGGGCCGGAAGGATCCCGTCTGAAGCGCACGGGCCAAACGTCGCTGCATCGACAGCTCCAGCGCGCAGATGTCGGCCACGAAGACCGTGCCGGTGGAGCCCAGGGCGCCGAGCTGCGCGCCGGACGCGCCGCGGGCCACCTGGCCGAAGAGCGCGACGGCCGCGTGAGGCGACTCAAGGGTCCCCCGGTCGACGGTGACGAACGAGGCATGCGCCCGCGGACTGCGCAGATGCATCGTGAGGGCGAGGGCACGCTTCCCCACGCCGGCCGGGCCGGTCAGGACCACGGTCCCATCGCCGCCGGCCACGTGTTCTGCGACCGCCAGCACGGCGCGGAGCGGTGCATAGCGCGTCTCCAGCGGGTGCGCGGCGTCGAAGCGCGCCCGATCGTGTTGCACGACGACCTGCGCGCTGAGCAGGCGACGACGCTCCAGCGCGCGCGCCAGCAGGGCGTCGAGCTCCGCCATGCGATACGGCTTGGACAGATACGCCAACGCGCCCAGCCGCATCGCCTGCACTGCCGCGTCGACCGAGGACTCATCGGTGGTGATGACGACCTCGGGCGCGGCGTGATCGGTCGCGAGCGCCCGCAGGAGCTCCAGCCCATCGGGCGAGGGCAGACGGATGTCCAGCAGCGCGACGTCGAAGGGCGATCGCTGCAGGGCCGCCAGGGCGTCGGCGCCCGTGGCGCTGCGCGTGACCCGATGCCCTCGCGCCTCCAGCGCCTGCACCAACACGGACGCCAGCGCGTGATCGGCATCGGCCACCAGCAGGCGTGCCCCCGACGGTGCCGCGATCATACGCCACCCCCCGCCGGCAGGAGCACGCGGAAGGTGCTCCCTTCGCCGACCACGCTGTCCACCTCGAGACGCCCGCCATGCTCCTGCACGATGCCGTAGCAGATGGCGAGCCCCAGCCCGGTGCCCTCCCCCGCCCCCTTCGTCGTATAGAACGGCTCGAAGATCTTCGTGAACTCGGAGCGCGGGATCCCCACACCGGTGTCGACGACCTCGACGACGATCGGCAGGGCCGCCGTCCCACCGCGCCGGGTGCGGATGGTCACGGTCCCGCGATCCGACATGGCGTCGAGCGCGTTGAGCAGCAGGGCCATGAAGACCTGCACGAGTTGCTCCGCGTTCGCGGCGGCGATCATCGGCAGCGAGCGGTCGAAGGTCGTCGCGACCGTGAGGCGCTTGAAGCGCGCGTGGTGCTTCAGCAGGAACAGCGTCCGCTCCAGCACCTCGTGCACGTCGACCGGCTCCATGTGCGCGCGCCGCGGCCGGCTGAAATCGAGCAGGCCGTCCACGATGCCCTTGCAGCGCTGCACTTCGTCGTCGATGGTGCGGAGGAGTTCGCCCGTCCCCTCCGGCACGACCGCCCCGGCCGCCGCCAGGTCCTCGAACTGATACCCCAGGCTCTCCGCGCAGGCCGCGATGGTCGCGAGCGGGTTGTTGATCTCGTGCATCACGCCCGCCGCCAGCTGACCGATCGCGGCCAACTTCTCGGATTGCGCGATGCGCTCCTCCGTGGCCTTCCACTCGGTGACGTCCTCTCCGATGGTCACGACGTGCGTGACCTCCGCACCGGTCATCCGCATCGGGATCTTGGAGATGCGATAGGTGCGGACCTCGCCGGTACTCGTGCTGTCCACCTGGAACGAGTGGACCCGCCCGGTGGTGAAGACCTCGTCCAGCTCCTGCTGCAACACGTCGCGGGACTGGCGGTGGAGCACCTCGAAGATCGGCCGACCGACGGCCTCGTCGCGCGAGACGCCCTGCATGCCCGTCTCGCGCTTGCGGTTCCACGCCTGCACGCGATACTCGCGGTCCACCACGTAGAGGCCCACCGGCAGCGAGTCGATGATACGCTCGGTGAACCGCCGCTCGTCCTCCAACTCGCGCGTCTGCGCCTCGACCTCGACCTGCCAGTGCTGCTGCCGCTCCGCTTGGGCGATATGTGACGACACCAGTTGCGCCACCGCCGTGAGCAACAGCGTATGGGCCTCGGGCAGCGCCTTCCAGGTCAGGACGGTGAGCAACCCGAGTCGGCGGTCGCCCGTCGTCAGCGGCATCACCTGCAGGTCGGCCATCTCGATCCGCCGCTGGAGCACCTGACGCAGCTGCTCGGCCGTCAAGGAGTTGGGCCCCGCCCCGGCTGAGCGGGTGAGCCCCGCAGGCGTGATCTGCCACACCGCAAGTTCCCGCACCTGCAGCACCCGGAGCAGCGCATGCAGGACAGGCGGCAGGGATTGTTCCAGCGGGAGCCCCGACGCCAGACGCTCGATGACGCCCGCCAAGGTGCGGAGCTCCATCGTAGGTGCGTCGGTGGCGGCCGGTGGGGTCGTGGGCATGGATCGCGGATCGGGCCAGCAGGAGGGGATTCGGAAGCTACGAGCCCGCAGCGAACCGGACAAGTTGACCGACCTCCCTGCCGCGCTGACAAGTTCTGCTGTCAGGTTGCCGGGATCGTGACGGCACGACGGTTGCTCATAGGATGGATGTCGCCACGGTGCTGGCGTTGCCGCGACCACGGCAGATTCGTTCACCCCAACTGAGCAGGAGACTTCACATGGTGTACGCCTCCCTTTCGCCCCGCCCCGCGAGCGCGCTGCGCCGCGAGATCGACCGCCTCTTCGACGATGTGCTCCGCCCGGAGCACAGCCCCGCGCGCACGTGGTGCCCCGCGATCGACGTCCGCCAGCGCGGCGACGCGA
>ERZ1066135.356-NODE-356-length-28704-cov-6.656742_pt1 | contig 28704 bp, 13 predicted proteins | sample MGYA00382782_ERZ1066135 | MGnify/ENA primary metagenome ERZ1066135 (study PRJEB33369, sample SAMEA5778365) | biofilm metagenome | biome: Industrial cooling water; feature: Water cooling tower basin; material: Biofilm | place: United Arab Emirates | collected... | reverse complement strand
CTCACGTATCAGCCGACGCATTTGGACAAGATCCGTGTCAGTGCCCTTGATCACCTCAAAACCCAGGCTAGTCAATGCCGCCGCCATATCCGTTGCATCATTGACCGGATTGGCCAATCGCGAGGCTTTAACATAGGCACCGTTGCCTATGATCAGAGCCAGACGCTTTTGCCCCGTGCCGCTGGCCCTCTCGCGCACTAGTTGTCGATCGCTTTGCGCAAAAACAAAAGATTGGACCAATAGTACGGTGAAAAGTGCGCTAGCTAGTAATTTCATATTCGTTCGCATTTCTATCGCAACTGCAATTCATCGTCCTCACTGCAAAGGAATATCACTAAAGCGGACCACCACATTTCGCCGTTTGTAGTAACCGCCCGCTGAAAAGCTCTGCTCAAATCCAAGGTCGATCCGTTTGAGCACAGTCGCTTGGGGCGATACTTTTCGAAAGCGTACATACGCATTGACCGGAACCCCGGAGATCAAGACCGCTTCGCGTTTCGATTGAGTGCCGATCTGCCATGAGTCCAACTCACTCTGAGTGCCTTGATCGTCAAATGTGCGTCCGTTTTTCGTATCGGGGAATGGCACGGCGAGTTTCTTGTCGATACGTTCGTTATTTGTAATAACAAGATCGCACGTGACCATTGTTCCGGATCTAATGCATTTCACAAGTTCAAATGTAAACATCGATTCCTGCACTATGGTCTTCTTGACTTGTGGCAAAGGTGATTGAGATGTCGCTTGCGACGGCTGAGGGATCGACCCCGCCCTGCCCTCGCCGATTTCCTTCGCCTTTGCACGATCAGCCGCTGCCTTGGTGCTATCACCGAGCTTGTCATATGAACTGGCACGGAAGGTGTAGGCAGGCGCCCAACGAGGATTTAGCTGTATGGACACCGAAAAATCAGCGACAGCCTTAGAATAATTTTTCAGTTCGTGATTTGCTACGCCTCGGCCGTTGTAGCAGCCGGTGTAACTGGCATCAAGTTCGATGCAGCGGTCAAAGTCAGCGATAGCTCGGACGTACGCCTTTCTGCCGAATAAGTAAACATTGCCGCGAACAAAGTATGCTCCAGCCAGATCGGGAGCCATCGAGATCGCTCGATTAATGTCCCTTAACGCATCGTCGTGCCTGCCTTTTCCGAACGCATCCGTGCCACGGTTCAAGTATTGAGTGGCTGTCGTGCCTGTTTCATCGCGTGCCTCGTAGGTGCTAATCCGCTGCCGAGCCAAGGCTGCGTATTTTCCGCGCGGAAATTCGCTCAAGTACCCTTCAAACAACTTTGGGTCACTACGGCCCTGAATGTTATTCCAGTATTCGTCTTCGACAGATGAGTCCACAGCTATCTCAGGGGACGTGGTTTTCGCCTCCGGCCGACCTGGATCTCTAGCTCCAGAGAAGTAAAATGCTCCCGTCAAAGACGATGATTCCCAAGGGGTCTGCTTCTCCGACGTAAGACGGCGAACAGCAATGCGCACCTGCTTAAAAATTTCCTCGATGCTCACACCAGGGACCTTCATCTGTCGAAGCAACTCCTGAGTGTAAAGCCCGTTTCGACCCGTTCCGTCAGAGGCAATCGAACCGGGAGCTGTCGAATATGCTATCAAACTGCCGGACGGAGCATTTAGTTGAGCAAGCCCCTTTTCGGCCGAGCGATACGAGCGAGCGAACGGGTTATTGCGACAGGCGTCAAGAATGACAATGTTCATTTCGTTCTTGGCGGCCTCCATCTGGGCTAGAACTAGTCCTGCCTCGACGCCCTCGTACTCGACCTCTTCCTCACTATTTACCTGAGCGCGAACCGGAATCAGATAATTTATGCCCTTTACTTGAACACCATGTCCCGCATAATAGAACAAACCTACGCCTCCGTTGGCCCTGAGTTTTGAGCCAAATTCGCGGATCGCTTTCTTCATTCCGTTCTGATCGAGGTCTGTATAGAACAAGACCTCAAAACCGAGCGATTTCAATACCGAAGACATATCAGTGGCATCGTTTACTGGGTTACGCAGAGGAACATCGACGTAACTTCCGTTTCCGATAATGAGTGCTGTTCGATTTTCGGATTGTGATATGGTTTTCACTCGTTCAAGTTGGCGAGTCTGTTGTCCGTGCGCTAGGGCGAACAGAGAATTCACAAAAACCAAAAGAAAAACAGTACAGCTCTTCATATTTCAGGTTATCGAGGCTAGCGAGATTCTTACTTTAGCAAGCCAGCTTTTGCTGTTCCCTATAATTCGTCTGGGCAGACATCTCAAAGTTGCTGGCGAATAGTACTGCGATCAGGCAGAAAAATCCTGATCCCTGCCCAGAATTCCGATGGCCCACTGCCCTAGATCGTTTGATGATTTGCATCTGATGCTCCTTGCTTCTTACGTGGAATTCAACATGAGGGACGATATGGCTATCGATGTTCTAATTCAATTCGATGAACAACTGTGTCGCCTTTAGCTTTAATGACCGTTCGCTGGTTACCGGAGTCCTTTTCAGATTCCGGCTTAACTACAGAATACTTATCCAGGAAGTCCCTCAAAGTTGCGACGTCGTCTGCCGGCACGGAACCTAATGCTTGGGTTGCACTTTCAAAAACTTCATTCAAAGAAGCGTCCTTTTCTTTGGTCCAAATCAACCATATGGATTCAGTTCCGCGGCCACCTCCAAAAGTATTCTTCGCAGTCTCGACCCGTTTTCTGGCTAGGATCCGCGGCACGCCATCGTTGATGCTCGGTGTGGGGAAAAGTAGGTAAAACCGAAGTTTTCCGGTTTCATCTTTTCCTTCGTTAAAGAGATAAAGATAGCCGTCGGCGTCAGACTCGAACGCCATGCTAAACTTGTACCCTGACTCGAAGATCTCCTGCCCAGATGACTTGAAAGGATCTTCAAATGGTTTTCCGTCACGCATCTTCTGGACGATCAGATAATAGGAAAGTTCGCGGCTGGTGGGCTCCGGTTCTGATGAAGAACTTGTGTTCGCCGTCCTGTTTGCTTTCTCTCTAGAATCTTCTATAGCTCTATCCTCAGCGCTTGCGATCGGTATTTCCGACTGACTGCTGTTCCAAATAATAATTCCAAGAGGGATCGCAAGAGCTGCAAGCACCAGTATTGCGACTGCGGCGAGCAAGAGGGGTCGCTTTGAGCTTGTGTTCACCGTTTGAGGAAACGGGATAGGCGGCGGAGTTCCGAAAAACTGCGGTTCCTCATCGCTTTGTCTTTCGACGGTAGCGTGACTGACCTTGCCATCTCCTCGGCCCGCAACAAACGCAGGTGCCGGGTGCACGCCATCCTTTGAAACGATGAGCCGTAGGGCGACTGCGAGTTCTCGACCAAAGACTCTTGCGTCCTTTGGCCTCTGATCGGCCGCGTAGTGCATTCCCGAAAGCAGAATCCGTTCGGCCTCGGGCGGTAGATCCTGCCTTAGGCTTGATGGCTTCACCGTAACGCCTAGCTTATGCATTTCATACATTTCTACTATGGCCTCGGTAATATATGAAGAGGATGGCTTAAATGGTAAATCACCTGTAAGCATTTCATAGACGACGACCGAAAACGAAAAGATATCGGCCGCACCGGTTTGTTCCAGACTTCCGCTTAATTGCTCCGGGGCGATGTATTTCAGGGTCCCGGAGCCGTGTCCGATCAGCGTTTCGGGTGCTAAGAGGGATTCGCTGACGCGGGCAATTCCAAAATCGATCAGCCGTACATGCTCCCGACCCTCATCGGCTGCGGTTAGCATGATATTCTCTGGCTTAATGTCCCGATGAAGAACCCCTTTTGCGTGTGCCGCGGCGAGTGCGGCGGTGACCTGTTCAACGATGTTCGCTACCTCGTCCAAGTTCAGTCGGCTGCGTTCTCGTAAAAGCCTTCGAAGAGAATATCCGCTGATGTATTCCATCACCATGAACGGATTGCCGTCCGAAAGAGTACCCGAGTCAAGAATTCGTACAATGTTCGGGTGTTCCAATCGAATCAGAGCTTCTTTCTCGTGATGAAACTTACGGACTATCTCGGGATTTTCAAGTGCCTTTTTCTGAAGGATCTTTACCACTACTTGTCGGCCCAACAGTTTCATATCTCGGGCCAAAAAAACCCGCCCGATACCGCCGGCGTCGGCACCGTCGTCGGTGAGATCTTTTTCGATCTGGAATCTGCCGTCCAGAAGCTGTCCAACCAACGTTGGTTCACCTGATGTTCGGTCAAATGTGCTCGCTTTCTTTGAATCGTTCACCCGCGACGCTCCAATTTCCCAATCTTCCATAGACATAAGTTTTTTTTAACGGCGACCCCTGAACCGCGGTACTTCAAAATTTCAGCCAAAACGTCCCAGAGATCTTTGCGTGATCGCTGAATGTTGGATCGCCCGAGCGGGGAAGGTTTGGAAGGAATATTTGTTCCAACCCGCCGTGCTTGTCAAATAAGCCGGACGCAATTCCAGACCATCCAAAAACGTTTGCGACCAACTCGATCTCGATCACACAAAGCTGGTTCGCCGAAGGTAGGGCCAGGCCCTGGACAATTTGATTTCGCAAGAGTCGGCCGCCACCATGCGATGCCCTGTTGGTCTGATTCTTCAACTGATTAAAGGTCTTTTCAGGCATCCACCACTGGCCATGGAAATAGTCTCCGTTGGGCAACGGAACCAGTCTGAACAATTTGGTGCCTGCGGGCAGAAGCGTTTTCCGGCCGCCTCCGACGAACGACAGCTGCGAGTCGTAGCTCGCCTTCCTCGTCGTCCGCCAGCGGACCTCATCAAATTCAAGATTTGCATTCAAAATAGGCAATGTTATCTCTCCCAACACAACATTTCAGAATCGATTCTTTTCATTATGGCCGTCCGATTTCTGCGGGGTCTAGGCCGCTAGCTCACGGTGTGTGGTTCTCGCTTTCTTCAAGGCAGAATCATACTCTTCACATCGCCGCATTCACGCCTGCGAGAAATCGTACTATGAGCTAGTTCAGCCGAGCGACGACTCGGAAACCGTAGGATCTGACATAGAAATCAGGCGTGACCCGAAAGCGAAACGCCGAACGAGTGCCGCTGGCAAGGCCATCAAACATGCCACCGCGCAGGACGCGAAACTTCTGTTCGCCTCGCGTCAGGTTTGCCGATTCATCAGTAGGCAAGGCAAGGACGCTGTCGTGATACCAATCCTCGCACCATTCCGCCACGTTGCCCAACATATCGTAGAGTCCGAAGGCATTTGGTCTTTTACCACCAACAGGATGCGTTCGGTTTCCATTGCCATTGAGTGTCCTACTGTAGTTACTCTGGTCGTTTTTCCAAATGCTCTCGGCGTCATAATATAGCCGCCCACTGTTATTTGCATACCACGCGATGTCGTCAAGTTTCCCGTGGTAATCTCCGGTGGTTCCTGCCCTAGCCGCATACTCCCATTGAGCCTCGCTCGGCAAACTATATACAAATCCGTCGTTCCTCAAATTAAGTTGTGATATGAAAACTTTGGCGTCATTCCAGGATACATTTTCGACTGGGCAATTCGTTCCACAATCTTTGAAATGGCTAGGATTATCTCCCATCAACGCCTGCCACTGGCCCTGAGTTACCTCATATTTACCCATCCAAAACCCTTTACCGATCGTAATCCTTCGAACCGGCTTCTCATCTGCGTGGCCATTCTCCGATCCCATCATAAACTCGCCGGGCGGGATCCAGACCAGTTCCATACCGATCGAGTTCTTGCGGACCGTGCCGGGAGTGACGGCACCCGTTGTCGTCGGGGAAGCTGGCGCGGGGTCGCGGACGGCGGACGTTCCGGCGGGGGCGAAATAGAAATCGCGGAGCGTGTTGCCCTCCTTCCACGGCAGCTGCTGGCGGTCCGAGCGCTGCCAGACGTCGGCCGAGACCGTCTTGACCATCTGGTCGTATTCGAGTCCCGGACGGCGGATCTGTTTGAGCAGTGCCTCGGTAAAGAGGCCGTTCCGCGCCGTCCCGTCGGAGGCGACCTTGCCGGGCTCGGTCGCGTAGAGCACCAGCGTCCCGGTCGGAGGCGAGATCTTCGCGAGACCGTCGTTCGACCCGCCGCTCCGGTAGCGCCGCCACGAACGGGCGAACGGATTGTCTCGGCAGGCGTCGAGGATAACGATGTTGAGGTCATTCTTCGCCGACGCCATTTTGGACAGCACGAGCGATACAGGCACGGCCGAGTAGGCGACCTCGTCCTCCTCCGGAATATCCGCGTCGGTCGGAACAAGATAGTTTTCGCCGCCGACCTGAACGCCGTGGCCGGCGTAGTAGAAGAGTCCAACACCGCCCGAGGCTGCCAGCTTGTTCCCGAAATCGCGGATCAGAATCTCCATCCGTCGCTTGTCGAGATCGGTACCCGAAAGGACTTCGAAGCCGACCTCGCTGAGGGCCTTCGCCATATCCGCCGCGTCGTTTCCGGGATTGGCGAGCGGTTTCGCCTTCTTGTATGCGCCGTTCCCGATCACCAGCGCGAGACGCTTCTCGCCGGCGCGCGCCGCCCCCGGGCGCTCGAGCCGCCGGTCAGTCTGAGCCGGCAACTGCAGGAAAAGGACAGAAACGGCCGCCAGTACGGTCAGCAATTTAGCGGGAATCGAGTTCCCGAATCGAATCGTCATAATCTACCTGACCTCGATGTTTCCCAAGTGACTATCTTGCGCTCGCAACGAGGCGAAATCCGGTGTTGTTCATTCGAAACCCAGACTTCCAGCGAACGCGATGGGCCGAACGGGCGTAAAGCGCAACCTCAATATCCCAGGCACCGCCCCTGACGACACGGTAAGCGGGATCACCGGCGGTCAAGTTCGGCTTGCCGTCAGTCGGCAGGCCGGCGTATCCAGGATTGTAGATATCCCGAACCCATTCCCAGACGTTTCCGTGCATATCGCAGAGCCCCCAGGCGTTCGGCGCGAAACTGCCGACGGCCACGGTTTTCCCGACGACCGGGAGAGTCTTCCAAGGGGTAGTGCTGAAGTCAAGATCCTGCGTACCCTGAAAATTGGCCTTCGCGGGATCCAATTCGTTGCCAAACGCAAAAGTGGTCGTCGTGCCTGCCCGTGCGGCGTACTCCCATTCCGCCTCGGACGGCAGCTGATACTCGAACTGCTTGTCCTGGGCGTTCAGCCGTGTGAGAAAGGACCGGACATCTTCCCAACTGATGCTTTCGACCGGGCAGCGTGCGCCACAATCCCTGAAGTAGCTCGGGTTGTCGCCCATGACCGACTGCCATTCTCCCTGCGTCACCTCGAACCTACCAATCCAGAAGCCTTCGGCGAACGTGATCTTCCGCCGCGGAGTCTCGTTGGCGCCCCACTGGTCACCGCAGGAGTAGGAACGATGTCTCCGGCAATCGAGCAACGCCGCCCTCACTTCAGCTTCGGTCGAACCCATCATAAAATCGCCCGGAGGGACCCAGACGAGTTCCATCCCGATCGAATTCTTGCGGACGGTTCCGGGCTTGACGGGTGTCGTCTCAGGCAACGGCACCGCCTTCGGCTCCTGTTTCACCTGGGCTGACGCCGAAAATTGAAAACACACTAATGACAATCCCGACAGGACGATCAGTGCGCAGCCTAGAATCAAGTTCGCCCTCGCCACTCTCAATCGAATCACAGTTGATCCCCTCCTAACCCTCTCAAACCACCGGTCTGACTTACTCCGCTCCGGATAATCGTAATCGCCGTCCGCCAGCCGTTCGGTCTGATTTCGACCTCGAAAATGTCCGGTTCGGCGGTCTTCAAAATGACCGTCACCTCTCCGACGCAAACGACAACGGTCACGAAACTACCTCAGCCGGGCAAGGACTCGAAAGCCGAGGAGGCGGCTGCGGTCAGAGGCCCGGTATTGCTCACGGTATGCCGACCGGACGCGGGAACCGTTTGAGGCCCACGAAGCCCCTCGCTGAACACGGAACGCTCCGTCGCCGACGGTAAGGTTCGCGCCGCCGTCCGCCGCCAGACCTCTGTAGTCCGGACTATAGAAATCCTCGACCCACTCCCCGACGTTCCCGAGCATATCGAATAAACCGAACGCGTTTGGCTGCTTCCCACCGACGGGCCTCGTCCGACCTCCGTTGTCCATCAACCGCGTGACGTCGGATATCGCGTCCGCGTCTATGTCGATGTTTCCGCTGTTGTTGACGTACCACGCGATGTCGTCAAGGTCCCCGTAGCGGTCGTCGGTCGTTCCGGCACGCGCCGCGTATTCCCACTGTGCCTCGCTCGGAAGCGAATAGACGAATCCGTCGTTGCGGGCGTTGAGACGGGCGATGAAATCCCTTGCGTCGATCCACGACACGTTCTCGACCGGGCAGTTCCCTCCGCATTTCTTGAAGTAGCTGGGGTTCGAGCCCATCACAGTTTCCCACTGCCTCTGCGTCACTTCGAATCTGCCAATCCAGAACCCGTCGCCGATTGTCACCTTCCGGACCGGTTGTTCGTCCGACTTTCCGTTCTCCGATCCCATCACAAACTCACCGAACGGAACCCAGACCAATTCCATGCCGATCGGGTTCCTGCGTACCGTACCCGCCGTGGGCAAATCCCGCAGCCTTGTTTTTGCGGCGGCGGCATTCGCTCCGTCGGGAAATTCGGCCAGGTAGGCCTCAATTTTTCCCCTGTCGTGCGTCGCCTTGACCGAATTCCAGACGAGTTCTTCTAGCCTTTTTCTGGCAGCCCCCGCGTTCCTGCCTTCCGGAAACATTCCAAGGTACTGCCGAAAATCATCAATGCCGTCGCTTCTTTCGATGCCGGGCCAAACCTCCGATTCCTTCCGCAGACGGGCCGCAAGTCGAAGGCCGTTTCCGATGACCCCGGAATCGTCAGGCCAGCGTGTGCGGGACGCAGACCGGACATCGAATGGGCCCGACTGGTAGCTGCCGCCGCGAAGCACCCGGAACTTGAGGAGATATTCATCTTGGGAACTTTCGACCGCACTTCCGTCCACGGGAAGGTTAATGTGGTTGCTGGTGTATATGTCGCGGACCCATTCACTGACGTTCCCGTGCATATCGTGAAGTCCCCACGCGTTCGGGCCGTAGCTTCCTACCTTCGCGGCTTCCGGCCACTCTTCGTCGGAGTATTGCTGATCCGATCTAAAATTGGCCTGGTTCGTTTTGATATCTTTGCCGAACGAATATGCGGTCGTCGTGCCGGCTCGCGCCGCGTATTCCCATTCCGCTTCGGTCGGCAGCCGATATTCATAGAATGTATCAAGAGCATTCAGCTTCTCGAGAAGCTCCTGTATGGAGCGCCAACTTACGCCTTCAACGGGGCAATCACGGCCGCATTCAAGCGTGTTGAACCGAACGCTGCCCATTACAGCGCGCCACTGTCCCACTGTCACCTCGTACTTTCCGATGAAAAACCCCTCGCGGATCGAAACGCGCCGCTGGGGTGTCTCATCTTCAAACCGCACACGCAGACAATCCGGTTCGCGTTTCCGGCACTCGGCCAGTGCCTCGTCCACCTCGGCTTCGCTCGATCCCATCATAAACTCGCCCGGCGGGATCCAGACCAGTTCGATGCCGGCTGGGGTCGTGCGGACCGTGCCCAGTGCAACGACTCCCGATGTTGCCGGCGCCGACGTAGCTGGAACGGTCTGGGCTGTCACGGTGATCGGAAACAGAACAAATATCAAGCCAAAAGTGGCGGTCAAAAATATACTCATCGGGTTGTCTTCTGTATCGACCGTTATAGAACAATCGACCCAATTGTCATCGGCCAGGCATTGAAGCTAAGAACTACGGAAAGCTCGCGTCTCCTCAATGCTTCCCAAGATACCAATTTTGCGGCCCGGGCGGCCGGCTGTGCGGAATAGCTCTGCTATTGCTAGTTCCGTACTATCTACCCTCGCGGCATCGCTACCTGCGGTTCAGTCGCGGGAAGAAAAGTAATGCCTCCCGTGGGAGTTGTTCGACCGATCCAAATATCCTTGCGGCAAATCTGCCGTCGAGAACGCCAGACAGGCCAGTTCGCGATTTGTATGCGACGGAGCCGCATTTGCCGCGAAGAGCAAGGACGCCCGCTTTGCCTCCTTTCAATTAGAAAGATGGAAAGTCCAAAGAGACCGGTGACTACCTCGGGCGAGCAACGACGCGAATGCCGATGTAGTAGTAACGAGCAACCGACCCCATACTATCTCGGTAAGTCGCCGTCGTTCTCACCTGATCAGTGACAACAGAACCGCCACGCAAAACTCGAGAGTTAGTATCGCCAGTCTTGCTCCGTGTCGTGTTTGCGCTCCCGTCCGTCGCGAGTTCGTCATAATACTCTATGCAATCCTCGACCCATTCCATGACGTTGCCCAAAACGTCGTAAAGACCAAAAACGTTCGGCTGCTTTTTTCCAACCGGCCACGTCCTTTTACGCGAGTTGCCCTCATACCACGCGATATCGTCAAAGTTCCCGTAGGCGTCACCCGTCGTTCCTGCGCGGGCAGCGTATTCCCACTCCGCCTCACTAGGAAGAGCATAGACCCAACCATCGTTTCGGGTGTTTAGCCGTGCGACGAAGGCCTTTGCGTCGTCCCACGAAATCTGCTCGACAGGACATTCCAAACCGCATTTCTTAAAGTAACTCGGGTTCGAACCCATCACCGATTCCCACTGGCCCTGCGTCACCTCGTACTTTCCTATCCAGAATCCATCACGGAATGTAACCCGACGAACCGGTTCCGACATCCCGCCGCTATTCTCCGACCCCATCATAAACTCGCCCGGCGGGACCCAGACGAGTTCCATTCCGATCGAGTTTTTGCGCACCGTACCCGGAACAACGTTGCCATTTGCCGACTCGCTCGAAGTCGCCGGAGCGTTGGACTTGGCAAACGTGAGGTTGGGGCCTTGCGTCTGTTCGAGAAGAAGCGAATCGTCCCTGAAAGTTATGAAACCGGAAATACCGTCCGGAAGACCGCCCAATTTATATTTGCGAGGACCAACGTTTTCGAGAGGGTACTTTGGCTGGCCGGTTATAAAGGCGGTGAGACGTCCGTTCTCCAAGAAAATCTCAATGCTCTGTCCGTTAGCTAAATTGTAACGCCCGACTTCCTTGGCCAATGCGTCCGCTGCAGGCGTCTCCGTCTTGCCTCCCAACTGCCTGATCTTCACCCGCGCGACCGCGGCGAAGCGGCCGTTCGGGTATTCCCTCAGATAGCCCTCGAAATCGGCCGCGCGGGTGGAGTTTTTGACGGCGTCCCAGTATTCCTGCTCGACCTGAGCGTCCCCGGCGGGAATGGGGTTGGTCTTGGTCACAACGGCGGCGGAATCAAGGCGGAAGTAGAAATCGCCCTTGATCGAGGACGAATCCCAAGGAACTTGTTTGTTGCCAGTGACGGTCATCACCTCTTCGCGTGTCCTTTTAAAGACTTCCTCGAGTTTAAGGTTTGGCCACTGAAGCTGTTTCAGTAATGCTCCCGTAAATATACCGTTTCGCGTTCCGCGGCCGTCGGACGCTGTCGATCCCGGTGCGGCCGCAAACGCAATGTACGTACCCGTCGGTGCATTAACATTTGCCAAGCCGCCTGTTTCGCCGCTGCGGTTCCAACCCCGGGAAAACGGATTATTGCGGCAGGCATCAAGGATCATCACGTTAAAGCCGTTATTCGCAGCCTCCATTTGCCGGAGCACTGAGTTGACGTCGATTGCGTAGTCCTCAGTTTCGATCTCGCGAGCGATGTCGGCATCCACCGGAATCAGATAGTTGCGCCCGCGAACCTCGACTCCGTGCCCAGCGAAATAGAACAAACCCACGCCCTTCTGCCGGTCTAGCCTTTCGCCAAATTCGCGTATAAGCCGCCGCATTTGGACAAGGTTCGTGTCCGTCCCCTTGATCACCTCGAACCCGAGCTTTCCAAGCGCCGCAGCCATGTCGTTCGCGTCATTGACCGGATTGTCGAGCGGCGATGCCTTGGTGTATCGGCCGTTCCCGATCACGAGCGCAAGCCGTTTCTCAGGCTGGCTCGCGCCAGCACCCTCCCGGACCAATTGTCGGTCGGCCTGCGGGTAAACGAATGTTCCGCAAACCGATGAAAGTAGGATAAATAACGAGAGTGAGGCTTTATTTAGCAAATTATCTTTCATCTTCCCGGGGAACGAACTAGGATTCCTGCAAACAGCCGCGTTGACATTTGCACCCAACCTTGCCGCCATTAAAGGCAGACCACAGATGTCCGGTTGTATTAGCGAGAAAAACGGTACAAAGCCATCGACATATGCTCACAATGTGAAACAACCGCCCGACTAGCACCGATTCGCCACAACTACTTGTTCTTTCGGCAAAAATGGGGAACAATGTCGCCCTATTCTAAATGCGAAGTTTTTGAAAGTAAAGAACTTTTTTTAACGTTCGCCCTGCAATGTCTGGTTGCCGATTTGGAAGCGGACGTTCTCAAATATGCCAACTGATATTTCCAAAACAATTGCTGTAAGCGGTGCCAAGCCGCAACGGCCCGGCGAACCGCGGATTGTGCAGACGATCGCCCTCGGCAACCGCCCATCCCTTTCGCTCGGCCGCGAGCAATCGAATGATATTAGATTGCCGGACCCACAGGTGTCGAAGATCCATGCTCGCATTCTACCCTCAAGCTCCGGTGGCCTATTGATCGAAGACCTAGGTTCATCGAACGGTGTTTTTGTTAATGGCCGTCGTGTCGTTCGTCATGGTTTGGGAGGGAATGACACGGCCTCGATCGGCCCGTTTCTTCTACGGGTGGATCACGCGAATACGATCGGTGTGTTTGACACAAGGTCACGAACCCGTATCGACGCCGTTCGAATTACGAAGGATGTCAAAAATCGTTCAGGAGGGGGAACGATTCGGCTGCTTGACGATGTTTCGCTTTCAATACAGCCGAATGAGTTTGTCGGATTACTCGGCCCATCAGGTGCCGGCAAATCGACGTTAATGGACGCAATGAACGGGATGCGTCCGGCCAGCAGCGGAGCCGTATTAATAAATGAGCAGAATCTTTATCATCATCTCGATTCGCTGAAGCAATCGATCGGCTACGTTCCACAGGACGACATCATCCATCGTGAGCTTACCGTTCACAGGACGCTTTACTACGTTGCGAAGCTTCGACTGCCGAGTGATAATTCAGAGCCCGAGATTGAAAGCATTATTCAGGATGTGATAGAGGTTACGGGCCTTTCCGAACGCCGCGACGTTCCTGTAAATCAGCTTTCCGGCGGTCAGCGGAAGCGAGTCTCGATCGCAGTCGAACTAATCACGAAGCCATCGGTGATCTTCCTTGACGAGCCCACGTCGGGACTCGACCCCGCGACCGAGGAAAAGATAATGCGGCTGTTTCGTGAGATCGCAGCATCTGGTCGTACGGTAGTACTCACAACCCACGCGATGGAGAACGTGAGTCTGTTTGATAAATTGGTTGTCCTGATGCGGGGGAAGCTCGTTTTTTACGGCCGACCCGACGAGGCAATGTCGCACTTTGGAGCCGCATCGTTTAAGGAGCTATTTGACAAGCTCGAGGAGCCAATTGCCGAACAATTGAAAAGAAATGCAGGTGACCGACACCAGGTAACGGAACGAGTAGCCGAGAACTGGAAACAAAGATTTGCTCAAACCCCACAGTACCTAGAAAACGTTTATAAGCCGTTGATGGAAAGCGGCATTCAACCAGCCGCGAGCACAAAGGTTAGTCATAAACTCGGGTTTTTTCGTTCATTCGTCCAATGGTTGACCCTTTCGCGTCGTTATTTAGAGGTTTTGTCCCGTGATAAGTTAAACCTACTCATACTTTTTGCACAGGCACCGGTAATCGCCGCTCTCACCTTTATTGTTACGGGCGAAGAGAATACCCGGGATTTCGTGTATTTCATTCTTTCTCTCGTCGCGGTTTGGTTCGGGACGAGCGTCTCAGCTCGTGAGATTATTCGCGAACGTGCGGTCTTCGATCGCGAACGGATGGTAAACGTTGGGCTGATTCCTTATGTCTTTTCTAAGGTCTTTGTGCTGAGCGTTATCGTGAGTGTTCAGTGCATTCTGGTTTTCGGTCCGCTAAAGATGCTCGATCTGACCGGCTTGATGCCTATGCCCGGAGAGTTTTTCGGCCTCCCGCAGTTTCTTGTGATGCTGCTGACTGCCTTTGTTGGGATCGCGGTTGGCCTGCTCATTTCTGCCAACGTAAAAACCTCTGAGCTCGCTACCAGCCTTGTCCCGCTGGTCTTGATACCGCAAATTTTGTTTTCGGGGTTGATCGGTGTGCCTAGCGGCCTTAACCGGGCCGTCGGGCTTATTATGCCAGCAGCATGGTCGTTCGACACTATGAAAAGGCTTTCGGGCCTAAATACTCTAGAAGAGGAGGGAGCTGTTTCGAACAGCCCGATCGGCGACCGTGGTTACTATAAACACATCGAGAGTGAAAACGATCGGATCATCGCAGAATCGAAAGAGAACATACAATCCTACAAACGCGACGCCGAAAAGAAGATAGATGATTTCGAGGCGGATCTAAAAGCCGGCCTCAGTCCACTTAAACCCCAACTGGATGAACCGCCAATGCCTGGTGACGCCAAGCGGATTGATAAGCAGGAAATGAGCAAATATGTAACGTTTTTGCACCCGTGGATGAACACGACGCTGAACCAGGTGGTTCTGCTTTCGATGTTTTGGCTTCTAATCGGAGCTACTCTAGTTACTCTCCGTTCTCAGGACGTTAATTGAAGCGTGGAGTTGTTCGCAGAGATTGGTATCCAAGCATCGCTTCTCGCACCTTGCCGGGGAGCGAGAAAGTCAAATGTGAAAGCGAACGTAGAGCCCGGCGATGAACTGATTATACGGAGATTGTAAAGCTCGATTTGCGAAGCAATGGCTGTGATCGAAAGCTGATTGACCTTTCAAAACGCTGAAAAGTGGCTCGGACACGCCATCAAACGCCCGCCAAATTAAGTGGAATTCGATCAGCTGTCCGTGACACGAAAAACGTGGACATTCCACCTCGGGTACGCTGCAACGGCTAGACCGAGGGGATGGCGTGCGATGAAATTCTTGAAACCAAAGAGCACGGACTCATCATAGTCGAAGGTGCCCTATGTATTCGCAATACTTAACATGATTTCCTCGATGACGTGGTGACCTTTATTCATTTCACGATCTGCATCAACTTTCCGTAAGAGTCCACAACATCGTATTTCACCTGATCAGACGTGATCTTTGCAAAGAACTTCCGGGCGCATTCGATTTTCGATCTTTCGATTTCGCGCAGCTGCATACTCGAAAGAGACCCCTTCGTTTCCGCGACGAAGTAGATGTGCTTCACCGTCCCTTCCTTGAACGAAATGGCCCAGTCAGGGTTGCAATCACCGACCGGCGTGGGAATTGCGAAGCCTTTCGGAAGCTTCGCATAAACCACAACCTCTTCGCTGGTGTCGAGTTCCGTAACGAAGTCACGTTCAACTTTTGAATCTGTGAAAACGTAGTCGTAAATATGTCGTTTCAGGGGCTCTCCCGCTTTGACGAAATCGTGCTTAGCCTTGTCTTGCGTAAATATTTCCACGCCATGCTCCTCATTTGACGAGTCGTAGGCCAGGTGTTCAACAATTACGGTCGCTTTCTGTTCGTTGATGAGGCTGACGGCCCGCGAAATGAAATCCTCTGGGTTCACTTTGAACTGGCTAAAGGTCGCGTTATTGATACCCGTGAGGATCGCCGCAACAGTCTTTCTGGTCAACTGCGTCCCGGACGCAACCTTGCCGATCAGGTCGTATTTAACATCCGAATGAACTGAGACCTTCTCGGAAAGCGTAGCCGTTTCCTGGAGCGTGAACCCGTCGCCGGAATGGAGATCCTCAACCGTGGTCGAATCCGCCTGCTGCCCACGTTGTACTACGTACTGAAGTTGCGTCACCCGAAGTTCACGGTCAAGGTATTTGATCGCCTTATCAATAAGCTCGGCCGAATCAAAATCGACAGTGTAAGCTGCCTTCTTGTTGATGCGACTCCAAAGCTCCTTGAACTCCCTTTTCTCGAAGTTCGCGTTGAGCGGATTTACCTTCGATGTAAGATCGTTCTCGATCTCGGGCATCTGAGATTCAGAGAATACGCTGTCAACTAGATGCAAAACCTGTTCTTTGTAATCCGCGAGCTGCGGAGGAAGCTCTGCAAGCGAGTCGGATTCTTTCGCTTGGTGATATTTCTCAGTGATCTTCCTGTCCACGTCCACGTAGCCGTTCTGGATCAGATAGAACTCGAGGTGGCCAGCCATCGCATCGGTCATCACGACGTCGCCTTTTGCGGTTCGGAGAACCTTATTCCTGAAATAGGCCTTGTCAGCAACCTTCGGCCTCTCGGATAGCGATTCGCGGATGTCCTTCTGCAAGCCTTCGACGAAATCGTGATAGCTTTCACTAGCGACCACCGTCAGGACGTTCACGTCATGGACTATCGCAGGGTTGTCGATGCGGTCGCCGTTCTGGTTTACCGCAAGGCGCATTCCGCGTCCGACCTCTTGTCGGCGCGAGATCGTATTGTCGCTGTGTTTCAAGGTGCCAATGACGAAAACGTTGGGATTGTCCCAGCCTTCGCGAAGTGCCGAGTGCGAAAAGATGAATCTGGTCGGCTCTTCGAACGAAAGGAGGCGTTCCTTGTCCTTGAGAATAAGATCGTAGGCGTCAACATCGTCGGCCTCACCTTTGGTCTCGCCACGGCCGGCGATAGAAGGATCTACCATCCGTTTGCTTTTCTTGTCGATCGAAAAATATCCGTTGTGCGTCCGGCCGGGAGGTATCTCGTCGATGTACTTCGTATATCGGTCATCGAGGAGTGTACGAAACTCAGAGCTGATAGCGGCGTATTCCTCTTCGAAGACCTTTGCATACTCCCCGCCAACTTCACCGTTTTCATCATAAAGCCGGTATTTCGCGACGGCGTCGATGAAGAATAGCGAAAGGACTTTGATGCCCTGCGGGAATAGAGCCTGCTCCTTCTCAAAATGCGCTCGGATCGCTTCGCGGATCTGGATTCGACGGAGAGACGCTTCACTCTGATCATTCGCGATCTCGCCCACCGAGACTTCCTTGCCGTTCGTGAATGACACAGTATTCGTCCTGGCGTCGATCTCGGAAACAACGAATCCGTCGTATTGGTCGAGACCGGAATGCTGATGAAGGTCATAACCCTTGGCAACCTTTACCGTTTGGCGTTTGATGTTGCCGGTTTTCTGTTTTACCTCAAACTCTAGCCTAGCGACCGGAGGCTTGTTGGCCGAAATATCGATCCCGGCCAGGTACAGATAGGCCGTCGTGCCGCGTAGTCCTCTGACTGAGATGCCGCGAACCGCGATCTTTTTGACCAGCTTCTGGTTGTAGGCATCGAGGGCGTCAAGACGATAGATCTTGTTGTAGGTCTGTTTATGCGTGGCCGAGTAACGCAGCATCACAAGAGCCTTGAACTCCTTTAGCGATTTCATTGTCGCGTCACCGCTCATCTTTTGCGGTTCGTCCAGAATTAGGATCGGGCGGTTCGCCTTTATGACGTCGATCGGGCGGCGGCTTTGGAAATCGTCAAGCTCCTCGTATATCCTGCGTGCGTCTTTGCCGGTGGCGTTGAACGCCTGCACGTTGATGATCATCACGTTGATGCCGGCATCCGATGAAAAGCTCTCAAGGTTGTGAAGCTGCTTTGAGTTGTAGATAAAGAAGCGAGCCTGTTTTCCGTAGTCCTCTAGGAAATGGTCCTTCATTATTTCGAAGGATTTGTGCACGCCCTCGCGGATCGCAATGCTGGGCACAACGACGATGAACTTGCTCCAACCGTACTGTCGGTTTAGCTCGAACATCGTCTTGATATAGCAGTACGTTTTCCCAGTCCCGGTCTCCATCTCGATGTCGAGGTTGAATGCGCATCCTGTTTTAGTATCGTTTACAAGATGGGTCGAAACAGGAAGATTCTGCCGCCTCTGGACTTCTTGAATGTTCTGCAGGATCCGGTGCGGTGTTATTCGAAAGTCTTCGTTAGCGAAGCCCGCGATCTCTTCGTCGGGCTGCACGGCGAGGATTGGGCGGCTTTCGGTCGAACGGCCCGGATCCACGCGGTACTGGACGCCCAAAGTGTTTGGCTGGCCCGCAAAGCAGTCCACTACTGTATTGACGGCGTCAGTTTGGTATTCCTGGATCTTGAATTTGAGCTTCATTCGTTTACGAACAGAGGCAGATGCTTAATCCATCTTTCTCCAATCTCTTGAGTCTTTCGTCTTTGGAGAAAGGCTAACTATTGAATCTATAGAGTTTAGCTGGATCTCCTTTCTCCAATTTGATGATTTTCTTTCTCCATTCATAAATCACCTTTCTCCAGTAATTCCCATTTCGGATCACCCCTGGTGCCTCTATTTATGATCTTGCCTTTCCTTCTCAACGACCGAAGAAGGTTGCCAATTGTTCGGTCTTTTCCCTCGTTATCAAGTCCTCGCAATTCTTCCCAAAGCAGGTCATTGATGTTCTTTCTAGACGCCGAGCCAAACTTCTGCAAATACTCGACGACTAGACTGGAGTAAAAATCTCCACGACTCCGGGTTCTTATGTATTCACCCTGGGTGTCCGTAGCCGCTGCAATGGCCGCCGAAACATGCAAATTCGGTTTCCTTCCTTCGATTAGCTGCTCCTGCCTTAAAAGCCTTATCGTTTGGTCATCAACCGGCAATTTTTTCTGGATTCGGTCCAGCGCTACGATCTCTCCAAACGGCAGGTCGGTCTTTTGTATCAGTAGCCGCGTGTAGGCGGGGTCAACGATCTTTCCATGGACCGTCAGCTTAACAGCGTTCGCCTCAGAAAGGTCGAAGTCAGGCATAGGAAAATAACGTTTTGCCTGACCGCGAAACATTTCATGAATTCCGTAACCCATCGTGTCGATCATGTTCAGCTCGACCATCGCCTGGGCGAGAAAAGGGTTTCGGTACCTTCGAGGAGTCTTAGCTCCCGGAACATAGTCACTTGGCTTTCCCTCGAAGAAAGAGCCTTCGCTTTCGAAGACCAAGCGGTCGCTGGATTCAGTCACGATCACTCGGCCGTTTCGCTGATAATCCTGATGAGCTATGCAGTTGTGGAGGGCCTCAAGAACGATCTTCTGATCGTATTTCGCCAATTCTATAGGGAACAGTTCATCCATCGGCAGAATACGAATTTGAACGTTCCGGATCTTTTGATAGAGGCGAGTAGTATTGAGGAGAAAGGGCGGTCCAAAGTGTTCGTAGGCGGTTTCTTCTCCGACGAGCTTCCAGGTTAACTGGGCCGGATGCGGAGAGATCAAGGCCGCCGACTCGGGCTTTCCGACCAAAAGGATCGTGGCACGCGAAATTCGCCCGCCCTGAGTCAGTTTAGCCCTATCGAGAAACGCTTCGTCGGTCCAGCCCATGACTTCCTCAGCTGAAAATCGATTAGCATATTTCTGAGCGAATGCGTCCCGGGCTCTCGTAAGGGCGGTTCTGTCAAGATCAGCGATCGAGGCTCCATCGACGATCTGCGCCGTCCAGTCGCTTTCGGCCGTTTGTGCTCTAATCTCGTCTAGTTTGTCCAACCCTAGCGAAACAAGGCTCTCGCCTGCCCTGGCGTAATAATGGCCGTTCCAGGAGATAGGGATTCCCTGAGGAGCGGCGGGAATCTCGAACATTATGACGCGGCCGTTCGCATGGTTCAGCTCGTGGATCTCCCGGAACGTCATGCTAGGCTCGATCCCGGTGGCTATCGCGTTCTTGAGAGCGTCCAGTTGACTCCGGTCATTTCGGTATGTGGTCCCGACGACGGCCCGACTCTTGTCGTCAACTCCAAAAATCAGCCATCCTCGGGTTACGTTTCTTAGATTCGCTTCATTCGCCAAAGCCGAGAAATACTTGCCAATATCCGGGGTCGAAAAGCTGTCGCCCCCCCGCTTAAACTCGACAACTTCGTTTTCCCAATCAGTGATCAGGCGAGAGAGTATCGTTTGTAGTTCGGCTTCTGTCATGCTGGCTATATCGACCTCATCTCCGTTGTCGGGGACATTTGTTTGAAGATCTGTTCGGCGTTGATCTTGGCGTCGTCGGAGGCGAAGCCGGAGTCGCGGAAGACGGCGCGGAGGGGTTGCCGCTTTGCGAGTTCCTTGATCAGGTCTTCGGAGACACCATCGTCGAAGCAGCAGGCGAGGGCGTTTTCGTCCACAAAGAAGACCTCGAATGTCCCGGCAGAAGACTCAGTCCCAATATCTTCGGTCGCTCCTGGTTCCGATATTGTCCATTGTCCATTATCTATTATCCATTGCTGCCGCATTATCGGCAGCGACAGATCAACGCCCCAATCCAGCATCACCTGGAAGAGAAGGTCTTCGGGGGTGCGGTCCTCTTTTACGTTTCCTATCTGGTCAAGCAGGCTCGCTTGTTCGGCGGTGTCGGGTGAATAGTAAACATCCTTCATATTGGACGAATCGATCTTCAGCACACGAAAGCCGACGTCGAGACCGTGCCCCTTCTGACCTGCCCCCTGCCTCACCTTCTTACCGGCCCGTCTGATGCGCTCTTTGCCGATTTCCGCTATCGTCTTGTAGCCAGCTTTATAAGCTTCACTAGTCTTAGCTGTTTCTTCAGGCCACTGCACAAGAATGAATTGACGGTTCCTGCCATCGATCGCATTTAGCTGCATGGCCGCATCCGCAGTTGTGCCTGATCCGGAGAAGAAATCTAGAATAATCTGATCCTTCTCGTGGTAGACCCCGTATTGAATGAGGCGCGTGAGAAGCGTCGTCGGTTTCGGATACGTGAAAATCTTCTTCTTATTGAACAGCTCCGTTATCTCGGCTGAACCATCTTTTGTAGTGCCCGCATCTAGAAGAAGAGAACTCGGCGTCTTTGTATCACCCTTGGCGAGTCGTTCGTTCAGGAATAGTTTCTTCTTTGGAGCGGAATCGCCTTTAAGTCCGAATGCGATGCGATTGTCATCGTAAAGTTTCTTATACTCTTTCGGATTTATTGCCCAGCTCCGCCCATCTGGAGGCCAGTAATCTTCGCCAGTATTCGGGTTGCGAATCGGATACATGGTATCGCCACCAGGTTTGTTAGCATCAAGGGGTACGAGCTTCCAAGGTCCGCGAACGTCGTTGTTGGGATTCTTATACTCGGATCGGTCGAGCTCCTCACCGTAGAACTTCAGAGCGGAATATTCTTTTGCGTAGACCAATGTATGGTTATGGTTCATCGAAATCTCGTGGTCATCTGAAATCGACGTTCGAGACTGCCAAACAACATTTGCCACGTAGTTGCGCTCGCCAAAGACTTCGTCGCACTGCTTTCGAAGTCCGGAAATCTCGTTATCGTCTATCGAAATGAATATCACGCCGTCCTCGCTCAGAAAACTTCTGGCAAGCTTAAGTCGGGAATACATCATGCTCAGCCAATCCGAGTGAAAACGCCCGTTCGTCTCAGAATTCAGGACAAGCCGATTGCCTTCATCATCCCTCTGCATCGTGCGTTGGAAATACGCTCCCCGATCCTCTGCGAAGTCATCGTCATATATCAGATCACTGCCAGTGTTATAAGGCGGGTCGATGTAGATCATTTTGACCTTGCCGAGGTAGGTTTCCTGGAGCAGCTTGAGGGCGTCGAGGTTGTCGCCCTCGATAAAGAGATTTTTGGTCGTGTCGAAATCTACCGATTCTTCGCGGCATGGACGCAAGGTCTTTGCTATCGGAGCATTTGCCGTGAGCAAAGCCTCACGCTTGCCCGGCCAATTGAGCTGATACCTTTCCTGTGGCCCCTCGACGATGTTCCCCGACAGTTCCTGCCTGAGCTGATCGAAATCGATCGCCCGTTTTATTTTTCCATTCTCATCCCGGCTTTCGGTAACGCAATTCGGGAACAGTTCGGCTATACGAGCAATATTCTCATCAGTAAAATCAGGGGTGTGCATTTTTAGCTTTTCCATACGAGTAAGAGTTTAAGCAACGAATTAACACGAAAAAACACGAATCAAAACTGATCACCCAGTCGCTATCGCTCCCGATTCTGACAAAGCCGCGATCTCTTTTTTCAGTCGTCTAAACTCAGCATTTAGCTCGACCTTCCGGTTGAACTGTTTTTCCTTCTGCATCCTGCTCTGTATCGATGCCGCCTCGCGTTCAAGGTGCCAATACTCCGCGGCACGTGCCAATGTATCTTCGAAGGCCTCACCCGCCCGCCGCTCGACCGGCATCAATCGGCTGAGAAGTTGTTCATAAAGCCTGCGAAGATCGATCGACGGAAAAAGTGGCACCCGCTCGGTATCGCTTCGAACCCAAGCTGACTCGAAATAGGCATCGGTTACCCATTTAGACGAGTCGCCTTCGCTTGGCCGCTTAAACGCCGCCAAAACCCTCCTCCGGTCATGCGAGGCGATCTCGTAAATTATCGGAAATGGGATCGCCTTGTCGATGCACCGAATCACATCTCTCGAGATGTCTGCACCTTTGAGATCTATTTGAAAAACCTCGATCTCTGGTACGGTTTCCGAGCTGGGAAGATTGGTTGTTTCAGGCGATAGCTTGTAGGCCCAGGTTATCCGTTCGATCTGCTCAACGAACTTTCGCTTCAGGGCTGCCGAGACACGCGTCTTCTCATAGATCTTGCTCTTCGGCAGAATCTTACCAACATATGCTTTTGTGGGATACGACACCAACATCTCGAACTAGGTTCCCTGTACAACTATAAATGCGATCAATTCAAAATCATCGAGGCCTGATATCTCGCCCACGAGTGCGGTCGTTTTTCCCACGGTAAAAAGGCTGTCAATATCGCTTTGGTCCTTCACCTCGATTATCGACTTGATCGCGCGGTTAAGCAGCTGAGAGTATTCCTCCATATTGCGCCCATCGTCGGTATTATCATTGAAAATGCGACAAGCTTCAGCCTCGGGTAAGCTTCGACCGGAACACGCTGAGCGGACCAGGTCGAGCAGTGGCTTTACGTCGGAGTGGTTGCGAACAACCTCGCCGTCTTCGTTCACATAGACCAGATAATAGGGGTGCAGCCTGTTATGGTGCGTTGTCGTTACGCCATCGTTTCGGTTTCGCAGGGCAAAGATCACTCCGGGCGTGAGTCCAAGTTCGGGTATCGGCGGCACGACTGCATGGAGCCCATTCGGCAGTGTTGAAACATCGCCGTGAGACTTCATGTAGTTAACAAGGTCCATTCGGAAGTCGTTAAGCCCGAGGTCCGTGATCGCAACGCCCGTCTTAAGATCTTCCATGTCAATAACTTCATCTTGCAGCCGACGAAGCTGTTCCTTGCGATACGACAGATCGTTTGACTTAGCACTAAGTGGATTGTCATCGCCCGTGGCGGTCACGTCCGCGATGACCATACGATTCTCGACGCGTTCTTTCAGGTTTATGTATTCATCAAGCGTGATGTCGGGCCAGTAGTTTACAAGTTGGATGGACTCATTCGTTGATCCGATACGGTCAATACGGCCAAAACGCTGAATGATGCGGACTGGATTCCAGTGAATATCGTAGTTAACTAGATAATCACAATCCTGGAGGTTTTGACCCTCAGAGATACAATCCGTACCGATAAGAAAATCGATCTCGCGACGCTCGTTGGGCATCACCAAGTCCCGTTCCTTAGAACGCGGTGAAAATAGCGTGAGGATCGACTGAAAATCGTAGAACTTTTCGAGCGTAGAAGTCGGATTTTCACCGCCCGTCACCTTCGCCGTATGGAGGTTGTGCTTAACGAGAAAATGGTCCGAAATATGTTCAAAGAGATAATCGGCAGTATCCGCAAATGCCGTGAATATCAAGACCTTCTTGTTACCTTGATTTATTGGCGACGTTATCTTGCTCTCAAGCAAGACCTTCAGATGCTGAAGCTTTGAATCGTCAGCCGGTGACACCTTTTCCATCTCACCGAGGAGATGATCGATAACCTCAAGATCAGCCTTTAAGTCGTGCTCAAACCGGTCCACATCCATGTCGGAAAGATCGATCTGTACCTTTCCGCCGATCTGCATTTCGTCTGGATCCGGAAAATCATCCTCTTCCGGTTCCATATCTGCATATGCGTTCGATACATCAGTGAACTTTGCAACTACGCCCGTTTGTTGAAACGCTTCGATTTGTTTTAGGGTCTCCAGATTCTTATCTTTGAGCCTCCTCAAGGTTAGTCTAAACGCTTGCACCGAACTCTCTAGCCGCTTGAGCAGGTTGATTATCATCAGGCGCTGAAGACTCGATTCGCGGTCGATCTGCTTGAAGGTGCCCTGTCCTCCGTGGACCTCAGTATCGTAAAGCTCCTCGTATCGCGTTAAACGGCTGGTAAGGATATAACTCACCGGAGCATAGACCGCGAGGTTTAGCAACGTAAGCTGGGCAAAGATGTCATTGAAGCCAATGACATCCTCTCGCTGAGTTAAAGGGCAGTGATTAGAGATCGGCTTTCGACGTTCGGGGAAGCTGCCAATGTCAGTTGTATCGTAGTACTTCTCGATGTGCTTTCTGGAGCGGGCGATCGTTACGCTGTCGAGTAACTCAAAGAAGTCAAAATCAAGCGATTTCATGATCGCTTCTGGGGTCCGCTCCTCTGGAGGAAGTTTAGACCATTCGTTGAAAGACTTTTGAGCCTTCTGAAATATCGTCTCGACGCTTTTTTCCGTACGAAGCCGTTTGCTGAGGTTTTCGGAATCGCCTTCGTAGGCCAATGCAAGCTGGTTACGAAGGTCCGCGAATCGGTTGTTTACCGGAGTAGCGGACAACATCAGCACCTTTGTCTTTACGCCCTGCTTGATGACCGTGTTCATGAGTTTCTGGTAACGCGTCTCGCGCTCATGAAACTGTTCGTTATTGCGGAAGTTATGTGACTCGTCGATTACGACGAGGTCGTAATTGCTCCAATTTACTTTACTAAGAGGTATGCCAAGCGATTCTCCGCGGGTCCTTTGAAGGTCCGTGTGACAAAGCACGTCGTAGTTGAACCGGTCCTTTGCGAAGATATTTGTAACAAGGTTCCGATTGTAGTTCGTCCAGTTTTCAGCAAGCTTCTTTGGGCAGAGCACCAGCACCGAGCGATTACGGAGTTCGTAATACTTGATAACCGCGAGGGCCGAGAACGTCTTGCCGAGTCCAACGCTATCTGCAAGTATGCAGCCGTTGTATGTTTCCAACTTGTTAATGATCCCAGTAACCGCATCTTTCTGAAAGTTATAGAGCTTGTTCCAGACCAAGCTTTTTTTGTAACCCGTTAGATCGTTAGGAAGTACATCTTCGTTAATATCTTCTAGAAACTCATTGAAGATGTTATATAGCATCAAGAAGTAAATACGTTCAGGAGAATTTTCCTTGTAGACCGACGCGATATGATCGCAAAGACGCTGTGTGACGTCTTCTAGCTTCTCCGGGTCGTTCCAGATCTGGCTGAATAGGTTAACGTAGGTTTCGGTGACGCTGGCCTCATCGAATTTTGTGATGATGTTTGAGATCGCATCGCCCTTCTGATAGCCCAGGTCTACTGCGGTGAACCCTTGGAGGGGCATGTAGGCATAGGTCGCCGCCTCTGCTTCAACACACGCGAACTGCTGCATCAGGGCTTTAGTCCGGTTGGAGCGGAACTTCGCCTTTCTCTTGATCCATTCGGAGCATTCGCGGGAAATGGCTCGTTGCGTAAGTTTGTTTTTTAGCTGGATTTCGAACTCTGTGCCGTAAACGCCGCGCTCACGCTCAACTTTTGGAATGATATATTCGCGGCGTTCTTTACGAAATCCATCGGTCGCCTGATGTGGAACGAATGTCGGGGAGGTGAAAATGAATTCGAAACCCTCAATTTTTTCAAGTTCACTGCGCAATGCCTCGAACGCATAGATCGAAAAAGCAGCCGAAGCCACCTGCAGCTTCGTGGCTGCACGCAGCGTCTGTTTAAGATTGTCACCAAAGAGCTGGTTGACGTTGTCGATAACTTCCATGGGCGAAATGCTTTTACGATGTGGGGGTTTTTGGAGAGTCAGCGTCTGTCGAGTCCGTGTCTCACCCGATCCAACCCACTGCGCCTACGATATCTCTCAGGCACCTTTACGCGTTACGATGCCGGGTAGCATGAACGCAGCATTTAACGCAAACAAAAGTGCAGCCAAGCAGTGGCAAATGTTGACGACAAATATATGCGAATGACCAAGAATCTACAAATCCGAAAAGGGATGGAAAAGCGTGCACGAATTATGCGAAAGACACGAATGCTTGACGCGCTCGGTAACCACCTGCAATAGCTGGAGGGGGGTAAGTATTGAAAAAAATACATTTATCTACGTTTCGTCGATATGTCCGTTAAACGGGAGGAGGCTGGTGATTAGCATGATCGCCAACTACCTTTACTCTCAACAATTTGAGTAGCTATTGCGAAGTAACTGACATTTGCCTGTGACGCTTGGTGGAAGCAAAGCATGAGAAAATAACGCTTTGGCGGGCGACTAAAGGCCCTAGAGTGTCTTGGGGCCCCTTATTGGGCATACCCCCTACCCACCCCCGGGGGGATTGCTTGATCCTCATTTTGTTGCGCCCATAAAAGCCGCACTGATCAGTTCACGACTGGGTCCCGCGAGTCCAGCTTCGCCGACTCCAAGTAAATTTGACTGATTTTCTTAGTATCGACTTAGCGCGGCGCTTACGCTTGACGGATGCAAAGTGCGAAAGCAAGTTCGAGTAAGTTTCTGCTAGAGCCGCGGCGTATCTTTGCTGTTCGTCGTCCATGACTACCACGGCCAGGCAAACGTCGATGTGCCGCAGCAGGCTTCGGTATCCGATCCCGTGCCGACGGGCAGTGGCCCGAAGGCTACCAGAAATCGCCCAGTCTTCAATGACCTGAGCTCGAGATGAACTGGAACAAACTGAGCAGTACATTGCAATCAATTCTCCGGCCGAATAAAGGCTCTCATAGACGTAGCGAAGATATTTCAGACATCGTCGAACTTAGCTCCGGTTTGTTCTGCGATTTCACGAGACAAGCGCTCAACCGCTCGTTGCCGGTTATTGTAGAACGCATGCCGTGGCTGAATTGCTCCTTGCATGATCTTAGCCATTCGCCTGAGCAAACATTGCTGTTCTCTGATCGAACGAACCGAACGAGACATACAATCACTGTCTACAACGAACTCTCGCTGTAACCCGATTAGAAGTCTATTTATGTGCTCCGCACCGCGAAACGCCGCCTCAACCATTTCACGCTTTTCGCTCGCACTAAGATGTCGGATTGGTCCTCGTTCAACGGTAGACGTCCTATTCGCTATAATTCCAATTTTACCATTTCATCCGAAGTTGTTGGGTCGCTGCCAAGGGCGGATTCGTTCACAGTCACCAGCAATCGGGTAACACGAACGAAATAGCGGAATTAGGCCCCCCTTATCGAATCGTCGGGTTCAGAACTCGGGCGTCGTCTACAATGCAACTTGCCCGACTGCGGACCGGGCGGCCGCAATCAAGAAAAGGATGCCAGAAGCCGAAAAGTGCAGCGATTGTTAACGGTTAGATTCTAGCCGGAAAACGCCAATTCGGGGCAACTAGAGTCCTAATGTGAGTCCTACTCGATTATGAGCCGCGGCGCTCGAGAACCGCGATGAACCGTAAACTACTGATTATATGGAGGTTATAATGGAGCCACCCATCGGACTTGAACCGATGACCTTTCGATTACGAATCGAATGCTCTACCAACTGAGCTAGGGTGGCTTGATGGGGCGAGCGGGCTCGGAGTGCCGGAGGGGCGAAGCGAGGCCGCTGAGCGACGTAAAAAGAGCAGATCGGGCGGTTAGCGCCGAACTTCCAAATATACTTTTGGCGACGGTGGAGTGTCAAGGATGAATGGATCGGGAGTGGTGAATTGTGAATGGTGAGTGGCCAGTGGCGAGTGGTGAGAGAAGAGGAAAAGAGGGAAGCGGACGCGGGGACGTCATTGGAGAAGAGGGGAAGAGGAGAAGGGAGAAGAGGAGACAGGGGGGGGGACGAGAAGCAGCAAAGGAGTCAGGTTGAGCGGTTGATTTGCGTTGGGTGTGGGCTTAATATTTGGAGGAAAGGGGTAAACGCACGTTTCACGCAATATGAACAGCGATTTTGTTGAGCGGCTTCGCAAGTTATTTGGGCATGCTTCGATGGCGGACATCGCCCGCCGTATTGATGTTCCGCACGCCACCATCCGCAATTATTTTCAGGGCCGGTTGCCGGCTCCGGAGGTGCTGATCAAGCTGGCTCGTGAAACGGGCGTTTCGCTCAACTGGCTGCTGACCGGTGAGGGTAAGATGTTCGCGGAGGGCGAGCGGCCCCTCGATCTCGGAGCGGTGATGGAGGAGCGGATCACGCAGATCGTCGACGAACGGCTTACGATGAGGCTCTCGCCCGAGGTGCAGCAGCTTGGCGAGATAGACAGCAAGCCCGAGTTCGACATCGATGCGGCGATCCATGCTGCGCTCGAACCGCAGGCCGTGATGCGGGCGTGGTTCGGCCATGAGGGCCGCGAGTATCCGGAGGATTTTGGCGTCGTGTTCTTCCGTGGCTGGGAGAGCTTTACCCATCAGGAAAAGGTCGAGGCCGTCCGCGATGCGACCCATGGACTCCGCTCGCCAGCCGCTGACGAGTTCGACGACGAACATCGTGCCGTTCAGTGCGAGCAACGTCGTCAGCGCGCGCCTTCCGAGATGTTCGTTACTCACCGAGGGGTCTCACTCCGGATAACGGGTGCTTCTGCTGTGGACGCTCCAATAAAATGCGGGGGCGCCGTGTGCGATAGCACATGGC
>ERZ1066135.354-NODE-354-length-28845-cov-10.646092_pt1 | contig 28845 bp, 24 predicted proteins | sample MGYA00382782_ERZ1066135 | MGnify/ENA primary metagenome ERZ1066135 (study PRJEB33369, sample SAMEA5778365) | biofilm metagenome | biome: Industrial cooling water; feature: Water cooling tower basin; material: Biofilm | place: United Arab Emirates | collected... | reverse complement strand
GAATAATATACCTTCAGTATATTAGGTTGTCCCATTCGGAAATCTACGGATATAACGCTCGTGTGCAGCTCCCCGTAGCTTATCGCAGCTTACCACGTCCTTCATCGCCTCTCAGACCCAAGGCATCCACCATACGCCCTTATTCGCTTTAAAAGAGTTATTATACTAATCGCCTTTCAATTACAATTACAACTTGTTTTATCCCAATATGTCAAAGAACTTATAAATACATTGCTGTATCTAAAAAGCTGATGTTTTGATTACGAATCAACAGACCTCAAAGTCAACATCAAATAAAGAACTTTAATTGTGGAGGATATCGGAGTCGAACCGATGACCCCCTGCGTGCAAGGCAGGTGCTCTAGCCAACTGAGCTAACCCCCCTCCTGAAGTTTTAGTAGACCCGCCCAGATTTGAACTGGGGACCTCTACATTATCAGTGTAGCGCTCTAACCAACTGAGCTACGGATCTATTTAATTAGCCAATTAGCCATTCAATCCGCAACTGGCCGAACACTAGAATATAAGAACTTAAATCTTGAAAGTGGAAAAGCAACAGCAGTAAACAGCATGCTCTAAAAGGAGGTATTCCAGCCGCACCTTCCGGTACGGCTACCTTGTTACGACTTAACCCCAGTCACTAGTTTTACCCTAGGCGGCTCCTTGCGGTTACCGACTTTAGGTACACCCAGCTTCCATGGTTTGACGGGCGGTGTGTGCAAGGTCCGGGAACGTATTCACCGTATCATTGCTGATATACGATTACTAGCGATTCCAACTTCATGCAGGCGAGTTGCAGCCTGCAATCCGAACTGAGACGTACTTTTTGTGATTGGCTCGTCATCACTGACTGGCAACACTTTGTAGACGCCATTGTAGCACGTGTGTAGCCCTGGGCGTAAGGGCCATGATGACTTGACGTCATCCCCTCCTTCCTCTCTGCTTGCGCAGGCAGTCTCTCCAGAGTCCCCGACATTACTCGCTGGCAACTAAAGATAGGGGTTGCGCTCGTTGCGGGACTTAACCCAACACCTCACGGCACGAGCTGACGACAGCCATGCAGCACCTTGTTTCACGTCCGAAGAACTCCCCATCTCTGGGGATTGCGCTAACATTCTAGCCCAGGTAAGGTTCCTCGCGTATCATCGAATTAAACCACATGCTCCACCACTTGTGCGGACCCCCGCCAATTCCTTTGAGTTTCAACCTTGCGGTCGTACTTCCCAGGTGGGATACTTAATGCTTTCGCTCAGACACACACAGTGTATCGCGTATGTCGAGTATCCATCGTTTAGGGCGTGGACTACCAGGGTATCTAATCCTGTTTGATCCCCACGCTTTCGTGCCTCAGCGTCAATATTCCCGTAGTAAGCTGCCTTCGCAATGGGTGTTCTATGTCATATCTAAGCATTTCACCGCTACATGACATATTCCGCTTACCTCCAGAAAATTCAAGACTTGCAGTATCAATGGCAGTTCCCAAGTTAAGCTCGGGGATTTCACCACTGACTTACAAACCCGCCTACGCACCCTTTAAACCCAGTGAATCCGGATAACGCTTGCACCCTCCGTATTACCGCGGCTGCTGGCACGGAGTTAGCCGGTGCTTATTCCTCTGGTACCGTCAGGCCCGATGGAAATCGGGGGTTTCGTCCCAGAGAAAAGAAGTTTACAATCCAGAGGACCTTCATCCTCCACGCGGCATGGCTGGTTCAGACTTGCGTCCATTGACCAATATTCCTTACTGCTGCCTCCCGTAGGAGTCGGGCCCGTGTCTCAGTGCCCGTGTGGCTGATCATGCTCTCACATCAGCTACTGATCGCAGGCTTGGTGGGCCGTTACCCCGCCAACTACCTAATCAGACGCACGCCCATCTCTTACCGCCGGAGCTTTAATATTAAAGTGATGCCACTTCAATATGTTATGGAATATTAATCCACCTTTCGGTGGGCTATCTTCCAGTTAGAGGGAGGTTGCGTACGTGTTCCGCACCCGTTTGCCGGTCGCCATCAGTGTATTGCTACACCATGCTGCCCCACGACTTGCATGTATTAAGCCTGCCGCTAGCGTTCATCCTGAGCCAGGATCAAACTCTCCATTGTAAATGTTGTTTGATACTGACATAGTTAACTTTTGAAATTAACGTGTCGTTTATCGAATTTTGTTACGCTTGTTTACCCGTTCTAAATTTATTTAAAACGTTGCTGTTGCTTCCAATCTTTCAAAGAACTTTTGTTGTTTTTGTTACCCGTTTTTTGAACGGGAGTGCAAAGGTAGGGGGATTTGCATTTCAACCAACTTTTTCTGAAACTTTTTTTCAGATTTTTTTTCAAACTCTAATAGAAGATGAATTGAATTTTTTATTGGAGAATTACCCTGAAAACCTTTTGAAGAACTACCGCTTTTTTTCATTTGCGGGTTGCAAAGATAAGGGTGGACATAAACATCAACCAAACTTTTTCAAAGGTTATTTTTCACCGAATTCTATAACTCAATACAGTATTGCGTTTGCGGTTAAAAAAAATTGGAATCAGTTGATAAACTGACCCTCAGGATAGTTGACTTTGCACAAAAAAAGGCCTTTGGCTGGTGCTGAAAAGTCGGCTGAGGATTGCTGTGGTTGTATGAAAAGGTGTTCAAACTCATCCATTGATTTATTACCACGTGCTACCTGAAGCATGGTTGAAACCAGTGCACGAACCATTCCACGCAAAAAACGATTAGCTTTTACATAATAAACCAGTTGCCCGTTCTGCACTTGCCATCTGCTTTCTAAAATATTGCAGTTGAAGGTTTTAACCTGAGTATTTTGGCGGGAAAAAGAAATGAAATTCGTTTGGGCCTGAATAATGGCTGCTGTTTGGTGGAGCGGTTCTCTATTAATTTTGAAGGGAAAGAACCAAGCCCTGTCTTGAAAAAAGGGGTTTTTATCAAAATACACATGATACTGATATTCCCTGCTAGTAGCGTCAAAACGGGAATGTGCTGTGGGTTTTGTGGTCAAAACTGCTTTCAAAACAATATCATCTGGAAGGATCGCATTGATATTATAGATATGTTTTTGATTAAACTCTTCATGCCAGTCAAAATGAAAGAAATTTTGCAAAGCATGCACGCCAGCATCGGTACGGGAAGAGCCAGTTAATTCCACCTTTGTTTTGTAAAAAATGTGAAAGGCACGTTCGATTTCTGATTGAATAGTATTGGCATTGTCTTGTACCTGAAAACCGCTATAGCGTTCTCCTTTGTATGAGAGTTCCAGAAAATAACGGGGCATATGGCTTATTGATTGGGTAAGAGTGCCTGAAAACGTTTTTTGTAATAATCTTCGGAAATGGTATCTCCGAGAGATTTGAAGGAACCAAAATCACTCACGTAAGGAAGTGCTGCATCGTAGAAGCGATAACGCCATTCATCTGTTAAGAATAATACGGCCAGATTTTTTAACTGGGCAGTTGAAAAGCATTTTGTTTTGAATACTTTCTTTGCTTCATTCACCATTGCTTCCTCTTTGTTTTGAGCCGCCATGCGTTTGCGAAGTTTTAAGAAATCATCTTCAGTTGCATTGTCTTTACAATTACTATTTGGAATGGCGGCCGGTTTTGCTTCATATGCAACTACAACTGGTTGTTGTATGGGTGGTGTTTGTGGCTCCTGCTTTATTTCTTCCTTTTTTACCTGTACAGTGTCAACTGCTATCTTCGTGGGTTCTTCTTTGTTTATTTCATTAACAGGTTCTACATTCTTTGGTTGAGCTGATGGAATTGAATCTTTCTTTGTTTCATTTTCCGCAGGTTGCATTTCGCTTTTTTGCATTGAGCTATCGGCTGCAATAAAGATTCTTACTGTATCTTTTATACCATTTGTTTCTGCTACTTCAAACACACAATCTACTCCTTCCCTGCTTTCAAACTTTCTTAACTGTTGAACAGCTGTTTTAGGAGGTGCCACCCAAAGAGGATCCTGTACAGCCATTTGCTGTTTAACTTCTTCCTGTTTTTGCTGTGGTGTATCTGTAGATGTAATTGTAGCTGCGGGAAGTGAAGGTGGTTTAGGTGATTCTGCTTTAGAAACTGTGTCCTTTTGGGGACTTGCGTTTTGAATGAACGGTTTCGTTTCTGTATGAGAAAGTATGGGTGTGTCAATTTTTACTTCAGGTTTTACAGGTACTACAACCAGTTTTGGTGTATCCTTTTTTACCGTAACATTTTTAACAGTTGAATCTTTAGTAACAGTTGACAACATATTGGCAAATGGATCATCTGCAGATTTAAGCGTTACTGTGGAAGTAGTTAAACCAGCAGTTTCGGGATTTATGGCATAAGCAATGGTTGTTGATTGCAAATCAAATAAACCCCAGCCTTTTTCACCAAAATTCTTAATTAAAAATCCTTTTTCTGATTTATCAACCGTGATTTGGAATTTTTGCTCATTCTGTTTCAACTGGGGAAATCCTATCATGATATCAATAATACCATCTTTGAGTTTGCTGAGGATTAAATATCCGGAGGCTGAAGAGCTCAGTATTTTACCATTATGTTTTACATAGAAGGGTTGATAACCATCTGACTGCAGATACACAAAGTGGTTCAACTGTGCCCTGAGCCCTCCCCCAACCAGAAACAACAACACTGTTAATAACCCCGAAAACTTACTCAATTTTATGCGCATGTGACAAAGCTAATTTTTTTTATCAATCCTTTTAAAAAACCTTTCATCAAAATAAATGGCTTGCAATCTTCATGCCTCTATCTTTACAACCCAAAAATTAAAATATGAAGAAACAAATTTTATTCACTTTGTCTTTTGCTTTTGCAGCATTTGTAACTTTTGCTCAAGCAGACCAGATGCAGGATACCAGCTGGAAAAAAATATACCGTGCCACAGCAGAAAAAAAACACGCCCTTGTTCATACCAGGCTGGAAGCAGGTTTTGATATTCCAAAAGCAATGCTGAATGGTAAAGCGTGGATTACTTTAAAACCCCACTTTTATGCATCTAATGAACTGGTACTTGATGCAAAGGGAATGGATTTTAAAGAAGTGGCTGTTGTGAAAGGTAGTGCCAGAATTAAACTTAAATATAATTATGATGGTTTGCTTCTTACTATTACGCTGGATAAATCTTATAAAGGTGGCGAGCAATACACTGTTTACATTGACTATACTGCAAAGCCCAATGAATTTAAAGTGAAAGGCAGCGCTGCAATTAGCGAAGCAAAAGGTTTATACTTTATAAATCCAACAGGAGAAGATAAAAACAAGCCAACACAAATTTGGACACAGGGTGAAACGGAAGGCACCAGCGTTTGGGTTCCTACTATTGACCGGCCAAATCAAAAAACGACTCAGGAATTTTATTTAACTGTACCTAACAAATGGGTTACGTTGAGTAATGGTAAACTCATGAGTCAGAAACCGGCAGCAAATGGGTTACGCACTGATTACTGGAAAATGGATTTGCCTCACGCACCATATTTATTTTTTATTGGAGCGGGCGAATTTAGCGTGGTTAAAGATAGCTGGAAGGGAAAAGATGTGTGGTACTATGTAGAGAAACAGTATGAACCTGTAGCTAAAAAGATTTTTGGCCACACACCAGAAATGATAACTTACTTTTCAAAAGTAACAGGTGTAGACTATCCCTGGAATAAATATTCACAAATTACCTGCCGTGATTATGTAAGTGGTGCTATGGAAAACACAACTGCCACTATCCATCAGGAAAGTGCACAACAGGATGCAAGGGAGCTAACAGATGGTAATGGCTGGGAAGGTACCATTGCTCATGAACTGTTTCACCAATGGTTTGGCGATTATGTAACTACTGAAAGCTGGAGCAACTTAACATTGAATGAAAGTTTTGCCAACTACAGCGAACTTTTGTGGGATGAATACAAGTATGGTAAAGACAAAGCAGGCTACACACAGTATAGTGCTATGAACGGCTATCTCCAAAGCGGCAGTGAAAAGAAAGATTTGGTTCGTTTTTACTATAGTGACAAAGAAGACATGTTTGATGCCGTGAGTTATAACAAAGGCGGACGCATCTTACATATGCTACGCAATTTTGTGGGCGACAGTGCTTTTTTTAAATCCCTCAATCTGTATTTAACCACCAACAAGTTTAAAGCTGCTGAAGCACATCAATTGCGTTTGGCATTTGAAGAAGTTACCGGTAAAGACCTGAACTGGTTCTGGAATCAATGGTATTTCGGAAGCGGCCATCCTGCACTGGATATTGCTTACAGTTATGATGAAACTGCTCAAAAAGCAAAAGTGATTGTAAAGCAAACACAAAAAGATAAAGTATTTAAACTGCCTGTTGCTATTGACATTTATAATGGCGTGACAAAAACAAGACATCAGGTATGGGTAGAAAATACCGTAGACAGTTTTGAATTTGCCAGCACCACCAAACCAGACCTCATCAATTTTGATGGTGATAAACTATTACTCTGCACCAAAAAAGAAAATAAAACGATTGATAATTACATTCACCAGTATAAACATGCCGGCTTGTATCTCGACAGAAGAGAAGCGGTTGATTTTGTATCGAAGAAGTTAGATGACCCTAAGGCTGTTGAATTTATGAAGCAGGCTTTAGCTGATCCATTTGACCGCATACGTAATCTTGCGATACAACGTGTGGACGTAAAGAAAGCAAAACTGATGGAAGTCGTTGAGCCATTACTGGTGACTATTGCACAAAAAGATCCGATGCGTATTACCAAAAGCATTGCTGTTGATAAACTGTCTGAAACAAAAAAAGCAGATTACAAACAATTGTATATTTCATTGGTTAACGATTCTTCCTATACCTTAAGTGGCAGCGCATTGAATGCGTTGGAAAAAATTGATAATGCCGCTGCTTTAGCTGAAGCCAAACGTTTGAGTAAAACCAATCCCAAAGGCTCATTAAGTGAAGCCATTGGCAGTGTATTGATCAAGAGTGGTGATGAAACTGCCTTTGATGAAATCATAGCATCGTATGGCAAGATGGGATTAACACAGGCCAAGTTTAATCTTACATCTTCCTTAGCCAATTTTATAGGTGTGATTAAAGACACGGAGAAAGTAAAACGAGGTACAGATGAAATTGTAAAATTCCGCAACTCTATACCTGAGCAATTTGGTGTAACACCTGTAATTGATAATATGCTCAAAACAATCATTGGTAAAAAAGAAGCGGCAAAGAAAGAACCCGGTGCTGATGTAAATGCACTGCAGGCGCAGATTGATTATGTGAAGGGGCAGTTGAAGAATTAATGCATTAGTAACCCTTTTCATGAAAAGCCGGTCAACAAAAGTGACCGGCTTTTTTTATCCAACGTTCCCTTTGATGCAACATTTCCACATTTCTGGTACTTTATAGAAACCAACCCGCAACAAGGAACCGTAAGGTTCTGTTGCTGGTTCCAACTGTTTTCCATGAAACGGATTTATGCATTACTTCTTTTTATTTCAGTGTACAGTACTGCTTTTTGTACTGAGCCTGACTCCCTTTACCATTCATTTGCAACTGCCTATGCCCGACTGGATGCCGCATTAATAAAGGAGCTTTATCTGAAAGATGCGGAGGTGCTGAATTTGTATGATGGCGAGCCTGCTCAATCCCTCAAAGGAACAGCAGCAATTGAGGTTTACTACCGTAATTTTTTTGAATCGTTCCGCAAGAATCATCAGCAACTGGTGCTCACTTTTAAAATTCACAGACGTAACAAAGAAGGTGCTTATCTGCTGGATAATGGTTTTTATCAACTTGAAATTGTAACACCGGGAAAACCATCTTCATTTCTTTTCGGAAAGTTTTCAACGGTACTGGCTACTGAAAACGGAGCCTGGAATTTTAAAACGGATGCTACCACCAACACAGATTTTAAAGACTATGAGGATGAAACAGCCGTTCCTATTCCCAAACGGGAGGAATTGTTGTATGCTCCATTTTATGACCAGTTAACCGGTGATTATATTACAACAGATGATGAGCTGATTGTGATTGGCCGGTCGCAGGTGCGATTGTTTGCCTACTTTGAAAAAACCGGTGCTTACAGGGGTTTGAACAAAATAACCAGTACCAGCTGGACAGCCGGTAGAACTGTTTTGTCTGCCGAAGTTAATCGCCGATTTGAATTTCAAGGGGATTCATTGAAAGTATATGAGCAGGACAAACCCGTAATACATGCAAAAAGAGTAAGTCTTTACCGCACTGAAGAGGTCAGTTACCGGAATGAGCAGCAACAACAACTGGCAGGCACTTTATTTATTCCCGTCAAACCCAATGGAAAGGCGGTGGTACTTGTACATGGTTCGGGTGCACAGGACCGTCACGGATATGCTTCCATCATACGATTGCTGGCAGATGTACTTGCAAGAAAAGGCATTACCGTTCTTACCTACGATAAGCAGGGAGTGGCTGCATTGGAAGGCAATTTTGAACAGCTTGGTTTCAGTGGATTGGCTGCTGATGCATTGGCAGGCATACATTACCTGAAACAAAGAAAGGATTTGTTATTGCAACAAACAGGACTTGGCGGAAGCAGCCAGGCAGGATGGGTTATTGCCAAAGCCATAGAGCAGGAAGCGGGAGCCGTAGATTTTGTATTTACCATTGGTGCGGCAGGAAGCGGTACAACGGTTATTACACAAAACCTGTACAATACGGAACAACAAATGCGTTGTGCCGGTATTTTTAATGCTTTACAAATCCGTAACGCATTAACACAACAGGAATTATTCTTCCAATACATCTCCACTCCCACTCCACAACATGCCAAACAATTAGACCGCTTTACACAACAATGCTTAAAAGATACGCTTTTAAAAGACTGGTTATTTCCTGTGAGTGATGCAATTGATTTAACTGACAAGAATCAATGGTTTACCACTTTGGAAATCAGTTTTAATCCTTTACCGGTGTGGAAGCAGTATCAAAAACCAATGCTGATGCAGTTTGGTACATATGATGATGCTACACCCTCCGAATTAATTGTAAAAAAGCTGCAGCAGTTGAAACACCCGCACCTGCAAATTGAATTGTTGAACGGGGCTCAACATCTGGGATTAAAAGCCACCGGTATGTGCCGGGGTGATTTATGGAATGTTCATGAATTTCATCCTGATTTTTTCAAACAGTTACTGCAATGGTTTGATTCATTTTAAATCGATTATTATTTATAAGGACAAAAGCTAAAGGCTGGGTTATGATTTATACTATGAAAGGCAATTAAAGCACTAACGAAATTTTTGATAAAAGCCGGTCAACAAAATTGACCGGCTTTTTATTTGTGGTTTATCTTTATAAGACTAAAGCAACTACAGAAATCATTTACTTATGCTCAAACAAATATTCAAAGAACTGTTTTCCAGAGAACTCCCCGATTGGTTTCGGGTTATGAATTTTGGTATGCTGCTGCTTGTGCTATTATGGCCATTTGTACTTTTTATGACCATTGTTATGTTTGATCAACCCGATAGTGGCACTATTGTCAACTATTTTCTGTTTTTTGTCATCAATGCCTATCCTCTATACTTATTGCCTGTTTTATACTTTAATACAAAACTGTTTCAAAAAAACAGGCTGCTGGGTTCTATTTTACCGGTGATGGTGGCATTAACTGTTGCAGGTGCATTTCTTTTGATACGATTGGATGCTTACATGTAAATAGAAAACCCGTTCATTACTGAACGGGTTTTCATTTTTATGATTGTTCATTGCTTACCAGCTTACACCGGCACCACCTCCTCTCCCATCACCATGCGATTACACTTTAATAACATCTCCTGCAAATCAGCACCGTTGCTGCGCAACGGATCAATTACTTTAATGAGTTGTGTACGCAGGTTATAGAGTTCCTCCCGATTGAATTTTTTGGAAGCCTTTACCAAATCCAATTGCATTAATGCTTCCTGCTGGTTTTGTTTGGGATTGAACCAGCCATTAAGTTCAGAGCATTGATTGCATACCCCCTCTTTGTTGATTAACGCACAACGGTTGTCAAAAATATCCATCATGGTTTTGCGTGCATCCTGTAATAAATATTTTACAACGCCTTCCGTTTTATCAAGAATCAAACAAATATCTGCTACCGAAAAATCATACACATCTTTGAGCATTAATGCAATTTGATGTTCGATGGGTAAATTTTTGGCCATACAGGTAAAGCAGGTATCAATATGCTCTTTCATATCAAATACAGCATGAGGAGATGTTTGAGAAACACGTACAATATCTTCATACACTTTTTGATTGCCCAGCACGAGTTCCTTTGCTTTTTTCTTTACATCAGGTACCCAGCGTTTTCGCTTTTCAAGATAATTATATGCAAGATGCGTGGCAATCTGAAACACCCATGTCTTTAGCGATGATTCACCTCTGAAGGTTGCAAGTTTATCATAGGCTTTAATAAAAGTATCATGTGTTAAATCTTCAGCATCGTTACGATTGGCCAGCAAGCGATGCAAATACGATTTGAGTTGATTTTGAAATTGGGAAAACAATTCCTGGAAAGCATTGATATTACCATCAAGTGCAAGTTTGAGTAATTCGCCTGATTGTTGTTGCATAATTCAATTACTTAAAAAAGTGAACCTGCCGTTAACAATAACTTCTAAATAAGAAAATTGTTTGAAGTAAAGTTAACAGCAGGCAATATTTATTGCTTAACTACCGGTACATATAATTGAGTGGGTCGCTTTTCTGCACTACACATATTGTTATCAGGAGGGCGTAAGCCAAAATACAACTTCCCTTCTTTATCTAATGATAACAAATCGTGGTCCTGGTTACATTCCTTTACAGATTTCCACAAAGAACAACCGGTAATTGAAATATCTTTCTCTACATCCTTCACAAAATTGCATTGTGCTAATCCAAAAGCTTGTGCCAGTTGTGCATCACCCGTTTTAAGTGTTACAAATTTTTTGTCTTCCAGGAACAAAGCATTATAAGCATCAGGCACTGTAGCAGATTTATCCAGCACTTGGTAAGTTCCCATTGTACGGAATACAAACACCTGGTTTTTCATTTCGGGGTCAAGGGCGAGAATAAAGTTGAGCGTCCACTTGCCTTTGTTGAAAGTAAATTCCCGTGTGCCAAATGTGCCACGTCCCCAGTCAACCGCTTTAGGGTCTTTGTAAGTGCCTTTTAAATTTTGCAAAGCTTTTTTGCTATCATCAGCAGTATAGTTGTGGCGGATGGTGGTAAAAGCTGTTAACACCAGTACTACCGTCAAAAGAATAAACATCATCTTTTTCATAACTGTATTTTTTAGTGAGTAATACAGTTGTGACAGTTGAGGGTGGTAAAACGGATGAAAAATGAAAAAATAAAATCAAACAAGCTATTTACGAATAAAAAAAGAGAAGCCCGAAGACTTCTCTCTGAATTCAATTTATTTTAAGGTTGCTTATAAAAAGGATATTACACGCAAGTAATTCAATTCAGTTTCATTCATCACCAGCTTCCACCGGCACCACCACCACCAAAACTGCCGCCTCCAAATCCACCGAAGCCGCCACCTCCGCCGCCACTCCAGCCGCTACCTCCTCCACCTCCGCCACCGGAGGGGAACCACCAGATGGGTGGTGAGTTATTCCAACGGCGATAACCTCGACGGCTCATCATGCCACCTCCGCCACGACGGTTGATATTTGAAATGATGATCATAATGATAACAAAAATTACAGCGGCCACTATCAAATTACCGCCTTTCTTGCCACCCTTTCTTCGCTGGCTGTAACCCACAGGTGGTTTGTACTCCCCTGCTGCTGCACGTATCAAATCGCTGGTGCCTTCATCCAGACCACGATAAATATCATTGGCTTTAAAATTGGGGATAATATCGTTATCAATAATCTGCTTGGCGGTAATATCCGGTATGGCACCTTCTAATCCGTAACCGGTAGCAATCCACACCTGACGTTTGCCTCCATTATTGGGTACAAGTACGACAATAATTAGTCCATTATTGAATTCCTTACCACCTACGCCCCACTTACGGCCAAGGGCAACTGCAAAATCAGAAATGTCATAATCACCAATATCAGCTGTGGTAACAATTAATATTTGATTGGAAGTACTGTCGTCATAAGCCACTAATTTTTTTTCGAGTGCTTCTTCCTGTGCCGTTGTAAGCAAATTCAGCTTTTCGTCATCAATAACCAATCTTGGCGGATTGGGCACCTTGGGAAAATACTTCTCCACTCCTTCCTGCGCATTTGCAAAAGAGAAAACAACGAATAACAGGATTATGATTTGTAATTTCTTCATGGAGCTATGTATCATTTGCCAAACACAATGTCATCCGGCAGTTCATTACGGTCTTCATTTTCGTAAGGGAAATGTGTGATGAGGGCTTCGCCTATTTCTGTTACCACATGTACAATACCATCTGCATAATGATGTTGTGAAAATTCTTTCAGTATCTGCCGCACTTCTTTATTCCAGAATGCTGTTCCTACTTTTTCATGAATGCCTTTATCACCAAAGATGGCCAGTTGCTTATCTTTTGTGGCGATGTAAAGAAGTACGCCGTTACGGTCTTCCGTTTTTTCCATCTTCAAACCAAAAAAGATTTCAGCAGCCCGGTCCACGGCATTTACATAACTGCACCTGCTTTCAACAAATACACGTATTTCACCGCTCGTACGTTTTTCTGCAGCACGGATGGCGGCTACAATACGCTGCTCTTCTTCATTGGTAAAGAAAGGTTTGGGTTTATATATAAAAGAAAGCCAACTCATTTGTTTTGATTAAATTGAATCACAGGACTTATATCAGTTCCAATATCAGCTTTAAAACCATTTATTACTTTAAATCCGAATAAACTTGCAACTATGTTAGATGGAAATTGCCTTACTTTTTGATTGTAACTATTTACACTTTCATTAAAATCTTTTCGTGCAGTTTTAATTCTTCTCTCTGTTCCTTCAAGTTGGGTTTGAAGTCCGGTAAAAGCTTTTGCAGATTTTAAATCAGGATAGTCCTCCACAAGTGCTATTAAACGATTCATAGTAGTTGCTAACTCTCCCTGAGATTTTTCCTGAGAACTATAATTTGAAAATGTAATTTGCTTACTTAACAACGAAGCGGCCTCTGCCCTCTTAGTAGCTATTTCTTCAAATATTTGTTTCTCAAAGTTTGCAGAACCTTGAACAACGGCAACCAGTCCTGGAATCAAATCATTTCTCCGTTGATAATTATTTTGCATCTCATTCCAACTTAACTTAACTACTTCGTCTTTTTTCACCAGATTGTTATAGGTTATAACAATATAAAAAACTACAATAAGAAATAAAGCAAGTACAATTATAATCCTTTTTGTCATTCTGATATATAAGATTAGAATTTTACTTCAGGTGCTTTATCTGTTCCTTCGGCTGCTTTGAACCCTTCTTTAGCTTTAAATCCAAACATGCCTGCAAAGAGGTTCATTGGAAAAGAACGTACCTTAATGTTATAAGAATTAATAGCTTCATTAAATGTCTTACGTGAGTTTTTAATACTGTTTTCGATACTTTCTAATTGATTTTGTAATTGTTGAAAACCTGCAACTGCTTTCAAATCAGGATATTTTTCAACCGAAACAAGAAGTCTGCTCAATGCACCTGACAATTCGGATTGAGCTTGCTCAAACTTCGCTAAGTTTTCTGGAGTAATATCTTCTGCTTTTAACTGAATAGAAGTTGCTTTGGCTCTTGCCTCAATTACTTTTGTTAACGTCTCCTGCTCAAAATTGGCGGCACCTTTAACTGTATTCACTAGGTTTGGTACCAAATCAGCTCTGTTTTGATATTCCGTTTCTACATTATTCCATGCATTCTTTACAACCTCATCTTGCTTAACAAGACCATTATAACCCCCACAACCCATAAAAAGTAAAATAGCGAGAACTGCTACAATGATAATTGTGATAAGTGATTTCCCTTTCATAATGATTGATTTTGTATTTGACTATAAATGTAACTGTTTTCTTTTTGAGTTACGGATATAGGAGGAACGAAAAGGGTGCCAGATATAAAAACCTGACACCCTGACGTTTGAATATAAATTATGAAGCGAAATAAAATTCCCCTCAGACGAGGGCGTTTGACCGAGTTACTTCACCGCTGCAATACCCGGCAATTCTTTACCTTCAAAAAACTCCAGCATGGCTCCGCCGCCCGTAGAGATATAACTTACTTTATCAGCAAAGCCAAAATCATTAACTGCTGCCACACTATCTCCACCACCAACAAGAGAAAACGCTCCTTTGCCAGTAGCATCTGCCACGGCCTGTGCAATGGTTTTGGTACCGTGTTGAAACTTTTCCATTTCAAACACACCCATGGGGCCGTTCCATAAAATGGTTTTGGAGTGAAGCAATACATTGGTAAACTGACTGCAGGCATTGGCACCTATATCCAGTCCCATCCAGCCATCAGGTATATAATTGCTGGGTGCCACAGAAGTATCAGCATCTGCAGCAAACTTATCGGCAATCACACTATCACTTGGCAGGTGAATGTTTACACCTTTTGCTGCTGCTTTTTCTAAAATGTTTTTAGCAGTATCCAAACGATCGTCTTCGCATAATGAATTACCAATGGTACCGCCCATCGCCTTCATAAAGGTATAAGCCATGCCGCCACCAATAATAATATCCGTTGCACGCTCCAGCAGGTTTTCGAGTATCAAAATTTTATCGCTCACTTTGGCACCACCAATGATTGCTGTAAAAGGTTTTTCTGCTTTGAGCAGTACTTTTTCGGCTGCTGCTACTTCACCTTCCATCAACAGACCAAACATTCTGTTTTCGGGTGTAAAGAATTTAGCAATCACTGCTGTACTTGCGTGTGCACGGTGAGCGGTGCCAAATGCATCATTAATATACACGTCGCCCAACTTTGATAATTTTTCTGAAAAGGCTTCATCACCCTTTTCTTCTTCTTTATAGAAACGAAGATTTTCCAGCAGCAATACTTCACCGGCCCGTAACATGCCGGCAGTAAGATATGCCTGCTCACCTATGCAATCATTGGCAAACAAAACAGTAGTACCGCCAAGTAATTGAGAAAGGTGATTGATTACATGTTTGAGTGATGATTTCTCTTCAGGACCTTCTTTTGGCCGGCCCAGATGACTCATTAAGATAACGCTACCGCCATCATTGAGAATTTTTTTGATGGTGGGGATGGCAGCCTTGATGCGGGTATCATCTGTAATTGCATATGTGGCTTTATCTAAAGGCACATTAAAATCTACACGAATGAGTGCTTTTTTTCCGGTGAAGTTGTAATTCGAGAATTTGCTCATATATTAAAATTAAGTATTACGAATGTAGGTTTGAAAAAAGTAACGGTTGTAAAGTTTTTACAAATTAGCAAGCAACTGTTTTACACAATCTACATTTCTGCTATTATCATTGTCGCCTTTAATTTTTACATTTCTTAAAGCCCCACTGATGAGTTTATAACCTTCTATCCCCTGCTCATCATTATAAAAACAGTTATACCAATCAACCAACTCATCAGCATAAGCCATGGAAACTTTATTGGTATAAAATTTTATGGGCTGCGGGTACCATGTGCCGCCGGGGTTTTGCAATTTATTTTCCAATGCATGTGTGTATAATGCTTCTAAGAATTGCAGGTATTGCATCACCCGCAGCTTGATTTGATCATTGGTTTCAGGAACAGCGGGCTTTTTTCGCCACAGGTGCATGGAAGCTTTAAAAGGATCAAGATCTGTTTTGGTGGCTATGCCCTGTACTTCAATTCGCTCAACGGGTTCAACTTCAAATGGAAAGGAATCAAAAAAACTAAAAACAATATTTCCCTGCGGTGTAGTTGTTTCCTGTACAAAATACGAAGCGCTGCCATTGCTTATTTTATCCGGCATAAGCACAAATGCTTCTTTTGTTTCATCATTTGTCCACCGGCCTGTTTCAAATAACAAATCAGCACAAAGTGTATAGGTATAATCCGGATACAAACGTAATACATACACATCCAGTTTATTATCCCCGCTGCTGAGTTTGCTTTCCGGTACCTGATACCACGCTGCATTTTCAATGGTGATATCATTTGTTTGTTTCCCTTTTAAAATACAGCCAGTAAATAAAAAAAGGATGCCTGTATGCAAGCATCCTTTCAGAATAAAGTTTAAAGCCATCTTATTTAATAAGTTTAGCAAAGTAATGTAATGTACGAACGAGCTGGCTTACATAACTCATTTCATTATCGTACCAGCTTACAACACGTACAAGTTGTGTATCACCTACTGTTTGAACACGTGTTTGTGTAGCATCAAACAAAGAGCCGTAACTGATACCGATAATATCACTGCTCACTATTTCATCTTCAGTATATCCGAAACTTTCATTGGCTGCAGCTTTCATGGCAGCATTTATTTCTTCTACTGTTACTTTTTTACCGAGTAATGCAGTTACTTCCGTTAATGAACCGGTAAGAGTAGGCACACGCTGTGCACTGCCGTCCAGTTTTCCTTTTAAGCCTGGTAATACCAATCCAATAGCTTTAGCAGCGCCTGTGCTGTTTGGTACTATGTTTTGAGCGGCTGCACGTGCACGGCGTAAATCACCTTTGGCATGTGGTGCATCCTGTGTGTTTTGATCATTTGTGTAAGCATGCACAGTAGTCATTAAACCGTTTACGATTCCAAACTTTTCATCCAGAACTTGTGCAACAGGAGCCAAACAGTTTGTTGTACAGCTTGCACAACTTATTACTGTTTCACTTCCGTCGAGAATATTATGGTTTACATTAAATACAATTGTTTTTAAATCGCCTGTAGCAGGAGCGCTGATAACTACTTTTTTGGCTCCGGCAGTAAGATGTGCTTCAGCTTTAGCTTTGTCTGTAAAGAAACCGGTGCACTCCAGTACAACATCTACATTATGACTACCCCACGGAATTTGAGCAGGATCTTTTTGCGCATAAATTTTTACTTCATCGCCATTTACAATTATTGAGCTATCTGTACTTTTAACTTCAGCATCAAAACGGCCCTGTGCTGTGTCATATTTTAAAAGGTGTGCTAATACTTTAGGGGAAGTGAGGTCGTTGATGGCCACTACATCAATTCCCTCCATTTTATAGATTTGACGGTAAACAAGGCGTCCAATACGTCCAAAACCATTGATGGCAACTTTTACTGTGCTCATTTTAATCTGTATTTTAAGTGAAAAATTGAGACGCAAATGTAAGCAAAAGCATTACTCACAAACTGATTGTTTAGGCTAAGTAATATGATTTTGGATATAAGCCGGGAAGTTTTTCTTCATCGTATTTGCGTTGCACCTTTATACTGCTTTACCATCAGCTGCTGTGGGTTCACAAATAAAACAGACGAACAAATTAGTTCAGATCCCAAAATCTCAACAATACTTTGAAATTAGTTTGGCTGTAATTTGTCATCGGCCTATCTTTGCCGTCCTAAAACCAAAATAAGGTTTTCCGCCGCGTTGGTCAAGGGGTTAAGACGCCTCCCTTTCACGGAGGAATCACGGGTTCGAATCCCGTACGTGGTACAAAAATCCCGCTCAAAAGGCGGGATTTTTCTTTGCCGGGCCCGTAACTTATTCCAAGAAAAATCCTTTTTTACTACTCCTTGAGTAATTTTCCCAAACAATTTTTTTAAATATTGATAGATTTTGAGGCTATCGAAATGTTGATTATCAGCCATTTAAAACAGGTAAATTTACTGTATCGTAAAAAAACATTCTCTCATACGTAGTTTTCCTATTGTGAATGTAAAATACTGAAAGCATTTTTGTATTAAATAAGGCGAAACACTTAGTACGCCTTAGAGGAATCCGACAGAAATCAGAAAACAGTATTTACCGTACCTAAAAAGAGAACATGAAAACGTTATCAAGTTTTTTTGGCAACCTGCTCAAACGTATTTTACTTTTTATTTTGCTTGTAACCTCTTTTGCTACAAGCGAATCGGTAAATGCTCAATTGAAAATTACTAATCTCACCCGTGAATCTGGTTTGAATTACCAACCAGGATCTGTTTACCGTTCCAGATCAGTTTACACAAACATTGATGCACTCATACGTATTGACAGCCTTGTAAATGGCGCAAGCATAGTTAATATTGATGAAAGTGGTTTTGGTTATAATGACGCTTTTCAGCCCAGAATACAATCTGGTGGAAACGGTGTTTCTTACGCCGTGTTTACTATACGTTTTGTTAAAGAAAATACAAATATCCCGGAATTATTACTTTCGCTTACAGCTACAAATCTTGACCTGGACGGAAACATTAATCTAAAAGAGTTTTGCGAATTTGACCTTGGTGGCGGTCTCGCAACTTTTATGAGTAACTCTCCTGAAATTATGGTTAGGAATAACAACGGTAAGTACCATGCGCAAAACATAAGCGGTATTGACTATGCCGGAATTGATACATCAGCAGATGCGGTGATGTTTAAAGTACAACGAAACTTAGTTTCCAGTTTTACAGTTCGCTTAGGTGCTATTGTAACAAACAATGCTTCTGCCTCCCGCCAATATAGTGTGTATATGAAGGATTTTGAAATTTCAAACCCTGCTACTCTCCCGCTTACTTTATTAAATTTTGATGCAATACTTAAAGAAGACATTAAAGCACTTCTTAACTGGACCACTACAGATCATAAAGAGTTCAGTCATTTTGTGCTTCAGCGCAGCACAGATGGCAGAAATTTTAAAGATGTGATGACATTATTTACCGAGCCCGTTGAAACTTCAGCTGTAAATCAATACTCATACACTGACAATATCTACGGTATAGGTTCAGGTGTAATATATTACAGGCTGCAAATGGTGGATGTTGATACCAAGTATCAGTATTCGCCTATAAGGATGGTTCGTTTGAATACTAATAACAATATACAAATTCAAACATTCCCTAATCCTGTAACAAGTGAGTTACGGGTAACCATACCTTCAGGCTGGCAGGAAAAAAACCTGAGCTACGAAATTTATAATAATAATGGTATGCTTGTAAGCCGAACGCAGGTGGCCCGTGCTGCACAAGTTCAGCAATTAAATGTTCAGTCTCTTGGTTCCGGTAATTATATCATCCGTGTTACAAACGGGCAGGTAATGAGTTCATCAAAATTTGTAAAATATTAATTTATGTGCATTACTGCAGGCAAACTGCAAACCCAAATCCACGTTGCTAACCGTTTTGTGACATTAAGTATTTAGAGCTACCTCTGAAACACAGTTGTTAACCTTTGAGCGTGTTGTTGCTAACCTTTTTTACTCTGTACCCACAATCCACGTTTGAATGAGCCCCGGCCCTGATGCCGGGGTTTCTGTTTACAAACCTGTTTCAAAATGCATTTCAGGCACAGTTACATCTGTAAAGCCTTTACGAATTAACCTGTCTCGGAAAGACTCCTGCACTTCGTGTTCACCATGTACCAAAAATAATTTCTCCACCTGCTGCGGATTTTGACAGGCAAGCCATTGGCACATATCATCATAATCACCATGTGCACTCATGCTTCGTATCTGCCCCACTTCAGCGTTCACCTGCTTTTCAACTCCAAAAATCTTTACTTCTTTCAATCCACGAAGCAATTTGCCGCCAAGCGATCTCGGTTCACAATAACCGGTGAGCAAAATGGTATTACGACTGCTCTCGATTGTATTATTGATGTGATGTTTTACCCTGCCGGCATCAGCCATACCACTGGCACTGATAATCACATAAGGACCGTTTCGGTAATTCAGCAGCTTCGACTCTTCCACGGTTTTCACAAACTTTAATCCTTTAAAACCAAACGGATCATTATCCTGTTTTAAAATTTTTTGAATACGACCATTAAAATACTCCGGATAATTTTTTACGATATGCGTTGCCTCTACACTTAAAGGACTATCAACAAAGTATTCCAAATCCGGCAGGCGGCGTTCCAGTTCCAATTGATTTAAGTCATACAATAATTCCTGCGTGCGCCCTACACTAAATGCTGGAATAATGAGTTTGCCTTTTTTTTGCACACAGGATTTTTCTATCCAATGTAATAACTGATCAGGAGTAGAAATGGTGTTATCATGAAGTTTATCACCATAGGTTGACTCCATAATAATTACATCTGCCGGGGGAAAGTCCTGTGGTGATTTTAAAATCACATCTCTGTACCGGCCGATGTCGCCACTAAACGTAATACGCTTTGTTTTACCGCTTTCAGTAATCTTTAAATGAACACATGCACTACCAATGATATGACCGGCATCAGTAAACATCGCTTCTATTTCTTCACTCACTTTAAACCACTCATTATATTCTTTTGGTACAAACTTTTCAAAAGCACGCCTGGCATCTTCAGTTGTATACAAAGGTTGCAGATAAGGAATGCCCTGTGCTGCACGACGTTTATTTTCAAACTTTACATCATCTTCCTGTATTTCAGCACTATCTTCAAGCAACACTGTGGTTAAATCTTTTGTAGCATCTGTACAGTAAATTTTTCCTTTGTAACCATCTGCAATCAATTTGGGAATTAATCCACTATGATCAATATGTGCATGGCTGAGAATCATGTAATCTATCTGCTCAGGGTCAAAACCCCAATGCCGGTTCATCGCATCAGTATCTTTGCCCATACCCTGAAACATACCGCAATCAAGTAATAATTTCTTTCCGTTTTTTAACGTGATGAGATGTTTACTCCCTGTAACAACTCTTGCTGCGCCGTGAAATGCTATTTTCATAAAAGCCAATTTGAAAATTTAATGATTTGAAAATTTGAAAATTCGTGCTTTAAATTTTCGATTTTACTTTTTTGCTTTGAAAGACCATGTTATTAGAAATTCCGCAACAATTTCACCATCGCTATTGGTGCCGATTGATTTTGCGGTATAACTTCTTGCTTCACCGTCCTCAATGCACGCATCAACTATTTGTTCAAAATCTTTTCCTGCATTGCAGGTGAAAGATGTTAAGCCTGTTGCCTTCTTAAAATAATTGGCTTCTAATTTTACAACCAGCATACTCACTGCAGGTGTTCGTTTATAAATTTGCATCATCGCTATTAAACCCGTACTCATTTCTGCCGCCATGGCCAAACAGGCGAAGTAGGTGGAGCGAAACGGATTTTGTGAAAACCACTTAAACGGTACAGTAACCACCGCTTTTTGTGTTGTAAACTGCTTTACTTTAACACCTGAGAAATACGCTGCAGGCAATTTGGTAAACATGAACAGTCTGCTTTTTAATGAGTTGCTCATGATGGAAATAAATTGTTGTGCGTTTGGATTCATAACAAAGCCTCCCTTAATCCCTCCCAAGGAGGGACTTACTTTTCACAGCCCTAACTTATTTAAGCTGCTCAATTACTTTTTAGATTTACATTAGATGTTGAATAAAGAACTAACCCTTGAAGTGTGCGACGCAAAACCGCCGCCATGAAACACAAAAGTCCGTTACAAAAAACTATTTCTTCACTTCTACAATACAAGCTACTACATTATTAGCATCACCATTTACATCAAAGCGCATATTGCCTTTACCGGTTGTGGAGTAACGTACATTACGAATGAGTGATGAGCCCAATGCACTGTAAAACCTTGCACCATAATCAACAGCAGGATTACTGCTGATTTGCTGATTGAGCTGATACCAGTTTAATTCATTTTTACTGATGACAACAGCTATTACATCACGATTACCCAAACTATCCGGTGTCATACTTTTATCTTTTGGAAACATTCTGTAACCAGTAATACCACAAAAAGGTGAATACTTTGTTTTAGAAGGATCATCAGTGCGTGGATATGGAAATAATGTATAACTGGTGCCATCCACTTCCTGACCAAAGACGTAGATGTAACACTCAGTACCGTTTTTAATTTCCATTTTAAATTTTGTACCGGCACGTACCTGCGTTGTTGTTTCAAAACGATTGGCACCAATGGAGCGCAAGGGAATATAATCTTTTGCTACTGTACGCTTTCCATCAAACTCTACTTGTACTAATCCCACTTCACATGCAAACTGCTGCATATTATCATTGGAAGCATGCATGGGGTTTACACCATACGCTTCACGCACATAGGTTTGAAAATCAGCATAACGCACCCATGCGAAGCCGTTAGTACCCCATTCGCTTCCCCAACTGTTCATGATTAAAAATGAACCGCCGTATTTTTTATCATCATACCCTACCACACACATGGCATGGCCGCCAAAGCCCATCATTTGCTGATCACCGGGCGCAGGCACCCAAATGTCTTTACCCATCATGCTCTGCATAAAACTCTGCCCCACCATCATACCAATTACTACCGGTGCACCCTGGGCGAGATTTTCCCGGATGGCACGAATATCAACAGCGTCATTTCTATCACCCAGACTTAAACGGTTGAAACCACGCATGCGGAATTGTGAAGCTTCTTCCTGCATCGTTCGATTGGGCTGACGGCTGCAATCCTGATCAGTATACGGAAAGGCATTATATGGAACACCTCCTGTATTTTTCATAAACTCCATTGCCCTTATTATGTATGACCCCTGACAACCATCCAATCCAATTTGATTGTACATAAATGCGGGAGAAAATGCAACTTGCTCCGGTTGCTGCCCTGTCATGGCGCTTTGTAAAATTGTTTGTGCTGCAAAGGCACTGCTCCATGCCACACATGAACCTTGTGCGCCTTGATTTTGTGGTGTGGGACAAAAGCGCTGCAGGTTAGCACTCTCCGGCAATGGATTTTTTGAATCATCCACTGCAAGTGGTTCATAAATTTCAGCTTTCTCAAATTGTGCAGGGTCTAAGAAACCACCGGTTGCCAAACCTGCTAATTGCGAAATATTGCAACCACCTCTTCCTAAAAGAAAATAAGCAGCTACACTCACCACCAGCAAGAGCATGATGCCTTTACCGCCACCACCCCGAAACAAACTGAATAATAATGGAAGCAATGAAAGTAAACCTCCGCCGCCGCCTCTTCCGCTACCGCCTGGACCAATGGGAAAATTTCCACCACCGCCACCATCATTTTCAAATTGTTCCTGCTGATCCTGCGGATCGTCAGTCATACGTATAGGCATGGCAAATTGATTTAGTTCTTTAAATGTAAAATAAAAACAAATGCACAGCAAAAAACCATTGCTGTAATTCTTGATGCATATAACAAACGAATCAAATACCTTTCAATAAAATTAACCCATGCGAAATCTGTTTATTGCTTTTTTATCAGTATTGCTGCATTTATCATCATTTGCACAGACTGACAGTACTGCTGCACAACCAAAAGATGCAGAAAGCATTGATGCCATTATGAAAGCTTTATACGAAGTCATAAGCGGACCTGCCGGACAAGCACGTAACTGGAACCGTATGCGAAGTTTGTTTTTACCTGAAGCGAAAATGGTGGCAACCGCTACTACTCCAAACGGAGACATTGTAAAAAGAGTGATGACAGTAGAAGACTATATAACACGCAATGGACCTGTATTGGAAAAGAATGGATTTTTTGAACAGGAACTATTCAGAAAGCAGGAAGTGTACGGACGCATAGCCCATTGTTTCAGCACCTATGCCGCTAAAAGAAATGCGGATGATGCAGCACCTTTTATGCGTGGCATCAACAGCATTCAATTATATAATGATGGTAAACGCTGGTGGATACTTTCCATCTTCTGGCAAAGTGAAAGTAATGATGTACCATTGCCCAAACAATATTTATCCAATTAACAAATGAATCAGCACATTGCACAAATTGCACTTGTTGTAAAAGACTATGATGAAGCGATTGACTTTTACTGCCATCAACTTGGGTTTGATTTAAAAGAAGATAAGGTGATGAGTGAAACCAAAAGATGGGTGGTGCTACAGCCAAAAGGTGAAGGCAGTTGTAACTTGTTACTGGCAAAAGCTGCTACTGATGAACAGTTATTAATAATCGGCAATCAAACAGGAGGCCGTGTATTTCTGTTTCTTTATACTGATGACTTTTGGAGAGATTACAACAACTATATTTCTAAAGGCATTGTGTTTGTACGTGCGCCAAAACAAGAACAGTATGGAACGGTTGCTGTGTTCAAAGATTTGTATGGCAATCTATGGGATTTAATTGAGCCGAAACAATCGTAATTACTTTTTCACCTCAGTAGTATATAGCACCCTGCCCTGCCAGTTAATCACCTGCATTTTAAATACCGATGGTGTAAAAGAGAAACTCATAAATCCATGATCACTTGCGCCGAATTTTCCACCATTTGGATGTGGTTTAGTGCCGGGCCTTGCTTCACTGCCGCCACCTGAAACAAAAAAGTGAGTATAGGCTGATGGTGGTTTAATGTATTGCAGATCATGCTCGTGCCCGCAGATGTAAGCATCTACTTTGTATTGCTCCATTAATGGTCCGAAACTGTTAAGAACATCTCTTGTGTCTGCACTGTTTAAACGGCGGCCGCCGGTATATAATGGATGATGGCCCACAATGATGGTCCATTTAATATTTGAAGAACGCTGTTGCAATACACTATGGAGCCATCCTTTTTGTGCAGCGGTATCCTGTTTGCTCACTTCTTCTTTATATACCTCTTCTTTGTAATACTTTTTTACAAAGGGATCCGTATCAATAAAAATCATAAGTACCTGCTGAGCAGTATCATCATCAATGGAAAATGTTTTGGAATAATACCGTGCTGGTATATTCCACCGTCGACTGATGGCACTGTATTGTATTTGTGCATCAGGATTACCTCGATAATCATGATTACCTAAGGTTACAAACCAATTGATTTGCAGCGCATGTTGTTTGTAAATATTTTCAAAGGAGGATTGCCACAATGGATCCTGTACACTTCTTACACCATTGGGATAAAAATTATCACCTGTTGTAACAATGAATTCAGCACCTGTTTCATTAGCAGCATAACCCAATTGCTCGGCTACTTCTTTTTGAAAATATTCACCATTTCGCCCCCAATCTCCAATTACGAGAAAGTTTAAACTATTTTTTAGCGGCTTTAAACCCGGAATAATTTTTCCTCTGTAACCATCTTCAAAATTTTGCGGGCGCTGTTGTGCAACGCCCGCAATGGAAAAAAGTAAAACTGCTATATGAAAAAAGAGCTTCCGCATTATTTATCATTTAAAAAACATCAAACTTAACCCCAAAATTATAACGGGCACGGTAATACTCCAACTGAAAAGTGCGTTCTTTCGAACCCTGGTAATATCTTAAAGGCTGATTGGTTAGGTTATTCATTTCACCAAATATGCGAAAACTCTTTTTGACAATAATGGTAAAATTGGCATCAATAAAAAATTGCCTGTCATAAAACACATCATTAAAACTATTAGTGCCAACAGCATCTAAATATGCTGCTGTATAATTAGCTGCAATACGTGCAACAAACCATTTTGAATCATAAGAAACAGAGCCGTTAAACATGTGCGGAGCAGTGCCGGGCAATGCAAGACCGGTACGGCTTACACCATCCGGAGTAAAAATACCGTCGGCAGTAGATTTTGTGTATGTGTAATTTACAAACACACCCAGATTTTTCAGAAAGCCGGGCAAAAAATCCAACTGACGCTGAAACGAAACTTCAGCACCATACACATTTACACTCTCACCATTACGAGGCTGGCGAAAACTCCAGAATGCAGTTTGCGGCAAACCGGGCAATGTATCATTGGTATTAAAATCAGTTTTATAATTGGCAGAAGTGTAGTTATCATTTCTGAAATTGTAAATGAAGTTGCTGATGTTTTTATAAAACACACCACCTGAAATAATACCCACATTACTGAAATAATGTTCGGCCATAAGATCAATATTCCAGCTCTGGCTTGCTTTCAGATTAGCATTACCCACGCTGAACTCAGCATCATTGCTGATGATACTTTGATAAGGTGTAATATCAAAGTAATTAGGACGGGCTATAGATGATGTAACAGCAAAACGTAAAAGGGTATTTTTTGTAACATCATACCTTACGTTCAAACTGGGTAAAATATTAAGATAATCATTACCTCCGGTTGCACTCTTAACAAAATTAGTTTCGTTTAATACCACATTACCGGAATATGTAGGACTGGTTGACTCCAGACGGATACCCGCTACAGCGCTAAGTTTATCTGATATTTGCTGGTCAAAACGAATATAACCTGCTAAAATATTTTCGGTAGCACGATAGTTTAATCCTAAATACTCAGCCGGTTGATCAGCTACCGTAAAAAATCCATTATTTGCCTGGCCAAGTACAAAATCGCCCAGAATTTCGGGGTTCATAAAATTACCCACTACATATTTGGAACCGGGCTGATAATTTGCAATAGTATAATCTGCTGATACACCTGTAGCACCAAGGCTGGCAATACGTGGTCTGAATTCAGTTACAGGAGTATAGCGGAAGAACCGATTATCTCTTATTTTAAACTTACCACGATATGCTGTACCAAATTTTAAAGAACCTTTTTGATTTTTCAATATACTGGCAGGAATAGTAAGATCAATTCTGAAATTTTTATTTTCTTCAAAGGTATTTCCAAACTGTTCAGTTATACGATCAAATCCGTAACTGCTCCATCTTCCCTTTTGAGAAAAAGTATCTGTCAATAATGGAAATTCCGGATCAGAAAAATCGCCCAGCACCTGTACTCCTGAACTTGTTCTGTAATTTGCATACCGCTCATTGGGTCTCTTTTCACTTGCTTTCGCATAAGAACCACTCCACTCTAACTGAATGTTATTTCCAAGAATATGTTTACCATTTAATGAGTAATTCTGAACCTGTTGATTTTCTAATCTTGCATTTTTTACACGGGGGCTGAATATACCTCCTTTTGTTTGGCGGTTAATACGCCCACGAAATCCGATGGCATTACCATTGGCATCAAATGTAGTGAGTGAGGTATCCAATGAATAGCGAAGACGGTAACGGTTTTCCCAATCATCTCTCCAGTTAAAAATGGTACTGAACTGAATACGGTTTCTGTTGTTAATTTTATATTCAAAATTTCCTCCGATACTTCTTCTTAAACGGCGCACGTCATAACGCCGGATATCAAACTGGCTCATGTACACACTGTTTCTGTGCTGTACCCATGTACCTTCAATATTATCAGAACCATAATCATTATTGAGCATGGAGCCGTTAAACATAAAGCCGAATTGCTTTTTCTTTCCCACTGAGTTACTTAATATGAAAGAGCCACTGTTTACGGCTCCTGCACGAATGGGATTAAAGCCCGAGGAAAGTGTGCCGGATAAACGAAGTTTATTGGATGTAGTACGTGTTACCAGATTAACAGAGCCCCCAATAGCATCACCATCCATGTCTGGAGTTAATGTTTTATTTACTTCAATGGTTTGAATCATATCACTGGGAATCAAATCCATTTGTACTCTTCTGTTTTCAGCTTCAGCTGAAGGAATACGATCGCCATTAAGTGTTACAGAATTTAATTGCGGTGCCATGCCACGAATAATGATATCTCGTGCCTCACCCTGATCGTTTTGCATGGTAATACCGGGAATACGTTTTAAAGCATCTCCAATGTTGGCATCCGGAAAACGGCCCACCTGGTCGGCACTAACAATGTTGCCGATATTTTTTCCGTTCTTCTGTTGATTGAGCGCTTTAGCCTGTCCTTTTAAACGATCACCTGTAACTACAATTTCCTTTCCTGATTTTATGTTTGGCTCCAGCGAAAATGTAAACACAGATGTTTGATTTTCAACAACTGTTATTGTTGATGTGATTACATTATAACCGATATAAGTAATGCGGAGTTCATGTTTACCTGCGGGCAATCCCAAAAATACAAATTCGCCTGTGCTATTTGTAATTCCTGAAATTTTTGCAGCGGGAATGGCTAAGGATGCCCCCGGTACATTTAGGTTTTGATCGTCACGGACTTTGATAATTACAGAACCTTTTTGTGCATGAACTGTGAGGGATAACAGAAGTATACAAAACACACTTAAGAGAGAACGCATAAGCAGAAAGATTTAGGCCGCAAAAGTATTTGTGTACCCTTGATACTGTGTTATGATAATGTTACATAATAATTAAAAAATCATGAATTGAACTCGTGGCTGAAAGCCTTTTTCTAATAGGGTGTGCAAAAAATGTGCTTTTTAACGGTTAATAAAAAATATACATAATTACTTAAAGTTATTATATTCGGTTTTAAACCATTTTCCCAAACCAGCATTTGTAACAGGCTTATGAGAAAAAAGATCGTGTCAGCACTCCTGTCATCAGTTTGCTACCTGTTTATACTAAACACATCAGCGCAAACAAATAACAACAGCATTATTAACATAAACATCTTTGGTGGTACAGCTCCATTCAGCAATACACAATGGAACAACTGGAATGTACCAGCAAACAGAATATCACCTGTTTTAAAATATGCTGATGGCAGCAACTCTACCGTTACTATCACATCCAACATTGCATTAGGCGTTACAGATAATGGAACACCTTATCCTACCACTATGTGCCCTCCTGAAGTAGGCCGCTTTGCTATGCTAAGTTCTACCGGTCCTCATACGCTTACATTCAGCAATTTAAAGAATGACGGTACTGTTTATGATATTGAAATCTATGCCTCCCGCAGAAATACCGGTAACATTACCAGGTTTACTATTAATACTACGTTTAGGGATATTAACACAGCAAGTAATTATAATAATGCAGCTATATTCACAGGGTTACTCCCAAACAGCTCAAGACAAATTGTGATTACAATTACCAGAGCGGCCGGCACCTATGCCTATGTTAATGGATTAAAACTTGTTGAAAGAAGTGCTCGTAATCAACCGCCTGTTGTTAATGCAGGTGCCAATCAAACAATTACTTTGCCTGTAAATGCTGTTT
>ERZ1066135.351-NODE-351-length-29217-cov-7.436870_pt1 | contig 29217 bp, 19 predicted proteins | sample MGYA00382782_ERZ1066135 | MGnify/ENA primary metagenome ERZ1066135 (study PRJEB33369, sample SAMEA5778365) | biofilm metagenome | biome: Industrial cooling water; feature: Water cooling tower basin; material: Biofilm | place: United Arab Emirates | collected... | reverse complement strand
CTTCGGGGGCTTCCGGCTCTTTGCGCGGGTGATGCAGGTGGTGGTCATCGCCATGTTCCTCGCGGTACTCGCCACCGCCGGCCTGCTGGTGCTGCGTGAGCCTTTCGCCACGCTCAGCGCCACGGTCCGACCGACACTGCCACAGACCGCCAGCGAGTGGCGATGGTTCCTCGCCGTGCTCGGTGGCGTGGGCGGCACCGTGACCATGCTGTCCTACGGCTACTGGATCCGCGAGACCGACCGCGCGGGACTCAGCGGCCTTCGCACCTCCCGTCTCGACCTGGCGGTCAGCTACGCGCTCACCGCCGCCTTCGGGGTGGCGATGATCGTGATCGGCACGAGGATCGCGGGCGATGGCGCCGGCGCGCGCGTGGCCATCGAGCTCGCGGATCAGCTGCGCGCCACGCTCGGGCCCATGGCCGGCTCGCTGTTCCTGCTCGGCTTCTGGGGCGCCGTCTTCTCCAGCCTGCTCGGCGTCTGGCAGAGCGCACCCTACCTCTTCGCCGACTGCTGGCGTCTGCGGCGCCGCGATGCCGTGAGCGCCACGCCGCTCCGCGAGACGCGCGCGTATCGCGGCTATCTGGTCGCCATCGCCACCCTGCCGCTGGTGCTGCTGGTGACCACGGTGCAGCAGGTCCAACTGCTGTACGCCCTGCTCGGTGCGTGGTTCATGCCGCTGGTCGCCGCGACCTTGCTGATCATGAACACCCGTAGCGCCTGGGTCGGACGCGAGTTCCGCAACGGCTGGGCGGTCAATGGGCTGCTCGCGTGCACGGTGGCGCTCTTCAGCGCCCTGGCGGTGATGGGCATTCGCGACTGAGTCGGCGCACGGCAGGACTCGACCACCCCCGTGACGCGCCACGAGCTCACCACTCGATATGCCGCCCCTTCCACTTCTTCTTGGGCCGCGGGAAATCCCGGCGGAAGTGCCCGCCGCGTGACTCCTGTCGCGCCAGCGCCATCGACGCGATGATGAACGCTGTCTCGGCGAGGTTCGCCTCCTCGGTCGCCCCCTCGGGCAAACGCCCCATGATCTCGCTCAGCTCCTCGACGGCGGTCGCCAGGCCCTGCGCCGAGCGGTCGATGCCGGCGTAGCGCCACATCACGTCCCGGACCGCCTCCGCCCCGACCTGTGCGCCGCCACGATCGTAGAGGATGGGAACGCTCCACGCCACCCGCTGCGGCACGCGCGGCAGACGCGGCATGGTCGCGACGTCGGCCGCCACGCGCTCCGCGAACACGAGGCCTTCCAGCAGGGAGTTCGACGCCAGTCGGTTGGCGCCATGCACCCCGGTGCGCGCGACCTCACCACAGGCCCAGAGTCGCTCGATGTTCGTCCGCCCGGCGAGATCGGTCTTCACGCCTCCCATCATGTAGTGCGCCGCCGGCGTCACGGGGATGAGGTCGTTCACCGGATCGATGCCGCGCGCCGCGAGCAACGCCGAGATCCCAGGGAAACGCACGAGGAAGGCCGGCCCGAGCTTGCGCGCATCGAGGAAGACCCGGCCGCTGCGCTGCTGCTCGCGGAAGATCTCGCGCGCCACGACATCGCGCGGGGCGAGCTCGGCATTGCGATGCACCTTGCTCATGAAGCGTTGGCCACGCGCGTTCACGAGCACGGCGCCCTCGCCCCGCACGGCCTCGGAGATCAGCTGGAGCGGGTTCTCCGGCGTGTCCAGGGCCGTGGGATGGAACTGGACGAACTCCATGTCCGCGAGCTTGGCCCCCGCACGCTGTGCGATCGCGAAGCCATCGCCGGTGGCCACCTGCGGGTTCGTCGTGTAGCGATACACCTGCCCGCAGCCCCCCGTCGCCAGCACGGTGGCCTCGGCGATGATGTCCACCGGGCGTCCTTCGACGGACGCCCGCACGCCGAAGACCCGTCCCTCCTCGACGATCAACTCGAGCACGCGCGCGTGCTCGACGATGTGCACGGCGGCCGTGGCCCGCACGCGCTCGCTCAGGGCCCGCGCGACCTCGGCGCCGGTCTGGTCGCCCCGCGCATGCACGATCCGCTTTCGCGAATGGGCCGCCTCCTTGCCCAGCGTGAAGCGCCCGCCCGCATCGACATCGAAGCGCGCCCCGGCGTCGGCCAGCTCACGCACCCGGTCGGGTCCCTCCGCGACCAGCACCTCGACGGCCGCGGCGTCGCAGAGGGCGCCACCGGCCGCCAGGGTATCCTGGCGATGCAGGTCGGTGGAGTCGCCCGCCCCCAGCGCGGCGGCGATCCCACCCTGCGCGTAGGCCGTCGCACTGTCGAACAGCGTCCGCTTGGTCAGGACATGCACGTCGCCGTGCGCCGCGGCCCGCCACGCGGTATGCAATCCGGCCACGCCGCTGCCAACGACGATCGTGCGGGTTCGGATGCGGTCGACCATGCTCATGGAATCAAGGAACGGGGACGCCCTCGCGAAAGGTCCAGCCGACCGACCGTGGAGGCCACCACACGCCAACACGACCCACTGGACATTAGCTTCAGGGCACCATGGACACCCCACTCTCGCTCCAGTCGCGCCGCGACCTGCTCAAGCAGGCCGTGCTCGCCGGTGCCGGACTCGCCGCCTCCGGCCACCTCAGCCCGGCACTCGCCGAGTCCATCACCGCCGGATCGGCCAGCGGCACGCTGCCGCCCCGACCGGCCCCCGCCGCGACCATGCGCGGGGTCCCCTTCGAGCGCCGCCCCCTCGTCCGGATCGCGATCGTCGGCACGGGGCTCCGTGGCCGGTCCGTGCTCTCTGAGTTGGTCGCGATCGACGGAGTGCGCATCACCGCCGTCGCAGACATCGTCCCCGCCAAGGCGGAGCGGGCCGTGAAGATGTGCACGGACGCCGGGCTGCCCGCGCCGGTGGTGTACAGCGACGGCCCGTTCGCCTACGAGCAGCTCGTCGCGCGCGACGACATCGACTTCGTGTACACGGCCACGCCCTGGGAATGGCACACGCCGGTGATGCTCGCCGCCCTGCGGGCCGGCAAACACTGCGGCGCCGAGTGCCCGATCGGCACCACGCTCAAGGACCTGTGGGCGTTGGTCGATGCCAGCGAGCAATCGCGGCGCCACTGCTTGCAGATGGAGAACTGCAACTACGGCTACAACGAGATGCTCGTCGATCGCCTCGTGCACGATGGCGTGCTCGGCGAGGTGTTGCACGGCGAGGCGGCCTATCTGCACGACCTGCGGCGCATCCTGTTCGAGGATCGCGACGAGGGACTGTGGCGCCGCGCCTGGCACACGCGCACCGATGCGAACCACTACCCCACGCACGGCCTCGGCCCGGTGTCGTGGTACATGGACATCAACTCGGGCGACCGCTTCACGACTATGGTCGCCATGGCCACCAAGGAGCGCGGTCTCACGCTGCATCGCGAGGCCACCGTGCCCGACCGCAGCAACCCCAAGTGGAGCGAGCGCTACATCACGGGCGACATGCACACCGCCATCCTGCAGACGGCGCAGGGGCGGACCGTGCTGCTACAGCACGATGTGGTGAATCCGCGACCCTACTCGCGCCTCAACAACGTGCAGGGCACCAAGGGCATCTTCAACGATTACCCCGCGCGCATCTACGTCGAGGGGCAGCAGGGGGGGGAGCGCTGGGGGCCGATCGACCCGTGGAAGCAGACGCACGAGCACCCCCTGTGGACGCGCATCGGCGAGCTGGCCCGCAAGAAGGGAGGGCATGGCGGCATGGACTTCGTCATGGCGTATCGCCTGGTCGAGTGTCTGCGCGAAGGGCTGGTGCCGGACTTCGACGTGTACGACGCCGCCACGTGGAGCGCCCCCATGCCGCTCAGCGAGATCTCGGTGGCGCAGGGCGCGATGCCGGTGCAGTTCCCGGACTTCACGCGGGGCGCGTGGACCGGTGCCCCGGTCGGGAATCGCCGTGGGTAGACTCGCGGTCCTGATGGTCACGGCGTTCGGGGACATGGTCGGGCTGTTGATGGTGCTTCCCCTGATGCCGTTCTATGCACAACGGATGAATGGCACGGGCCTCACGGGTCGCACGCTCGACGCCGTCGGCTTCGGTGGGGACGGCGCGGTCATCGCCGTCCTCATCTCGTCATATGCGATCGCGCAGCTGATCAGCGCTCCATTCTGGGGACGTATGTCGGACCGCTACGGACGGCGGCCGGCGCTGCTGGTCGGACTCGGCGCCGCGTCGGCGGCGTACGTGGTGTTCGCCTTCGCAGACTCGCTCGACTGGCTGCTGTTCTCCCGGCTCGTGCAAGGCGCGGGCGGGGGCACGGTCGGCGTGATCCAGGCCTATGTGGCCGACGCGACCAAGCCGGAGGAGCGCTCGAAGGCCCTGGGCTGGTTGTCCGCCGCCACCAATGCGGGCGTCGCGATCGGCCCGGTCATCGGGTCGTGGACCGCGCACTTCGGCCCCGCCGCGCCGGGCCTCTTCGCGGCCGGGTTCACCCTCGTGAACATGGCCTTCGCGTACCGCTACCTCACGGAGTCGCACGACATCCACGCCGCACGCGCAGGCGAACGCCCGCGTACGGGGACCGCAGCGATCACACGCGTCGTCTCGCACAGCGGCGAACCCGCCTCGCGCCTCATCTGGATCTACGCGGTCGCCATGGGGGCTTTTCACGGCATGACGGCGATCCTCGCGCTGTTCCTCGCGTGGAAGCACGGCGTCACCGAGAAGACCATCGGCTACTTCTTCATGTACCTCGGCATCATCTCGGTGGTGACGCGTGCGCTGGTGCTCGGGCGCATGGTGGACCGCTTCGGTGAGCCCCGCCTCTCGCGGCTGGGCCTGGGTCTGCTCATGAGTGGTCTGTTCCTGATGCCTTTGGCGCCCGGGATCCCCACACTGGCGATCGCCGTCGCGCTCATCCCCTTGGGGACCGCCTTCACGTTCCCCTGCGTGACCGGCATGCTCTCGCGCGTCGTCTCGCCGCACGAACGGGGGCTGTACATGGGCGTGCAGCAGACCTTCGGGGGCGTCGCACGCGTGGTCGCGCCGCTGTGGGCCGGCTGGGCCTTCGATGCACTGGGGCGGACGGTGCCCTTCTATACCGGCGCCGCGATGGTGATCGTCGCCGTGATGCTCGGGGTCGGGATCGAGCGCGCGCCGGGGATCGCACAGGGCTGAGGGCGGGGGACCACAGCGGCGACCGGTCGCGTCGCGGTCACGCGCCGCCCCCTCAGCTGCGCCCTGACGGATCCTCCGCACCCAAGTCGCCCTGCCGCACGCGATCCGTGAGTTCGCCGCGCGAACCGACCCCCAGCTTCGCGAAGATGTTCGACAGGTGCGTGCTGACGGTGCGGGGCGAGATGTCCACCGCAGCCGCGATCTCCTTGTTGCTCCGACGCGCAGCGACCATACGCGCGATCTCGAGCTCGCGGGCGGTGAGCGCGCCCGCACCGCTCGTCTCACCACGACGCGGCGGCGGCCGGACGCCGAGCTGTCGCAGCTTGTCCCGCGTCTCCGTGAGCGCCGGGACGGCGCCGAGCCGGTCAAAGCTGTCGTGCACCCGGCGCAGCTCCACCACGGCGCTCGCACTGTCGCCGCTGTCGTTGTAGGCATCAGCAAGCTTCCGCCGCAGCCGGGCGCCATGCTCGACGAAGGGGATCGCATCGAGCGCGTCCGAGGCGGCGCGGAGCTGGGCCACCGCGCCGGCCTTGTCGCCCTGGAGCATGCGGCTCAGCGCCGAACAGGCATCGGACCACGCCAGCGCCAGCGGATGTCCCAGACGCGCCCCCGTCTCCCGCAGTCGCGTCCCATAGTGCGCCGCGCGTTCCCAGTCACGGATCCACAACGAGGCCTCCGCCGCGATCGGCATCAGGCGGTGGATGGCCCACGCGACATACCCCGTCCGATCCGCGAGCGCCAGGCCAGCCTCGGCGATGCGCAGAGCCTCCGCATATTCGGTGCGCGCCAGATGCCAAGCCGCACGCCCCACATGTGCCGGGATCACGACATGCACCGCGACCGGACGGGTCCCGGCCGGATCGCCGGCGCCGGCGAGCGCCCATGCTTCGTCGATCTGCTCCTTGGCGATCGCGAAGTCCCCGCGACCCAGCCGCACCAACGCCGACCACACCAGCAGCCGCGGCAACAGCGCGCCCTGCGAGAAATCGCGCGCGCCGCGGATCGTCTCGTCCGCCAAGGCGAGTGCGCCCGACCAGTCGCCGATCCCCGAGCGATACTCGATCTCGACCTCTGCGGTCCACAGGCGATGCAGCGGCGACCGCGTGCGCTCGGCGATCGCCGAGGCCGCGGCGAGATGCCGCGCCGTCCCCTGCGCGTCGCCGGTCAGGCCGGCGTGCATGGCCATGCCCCACGTGATGTTCCACAGGACCGCGGCATCGTCGGTGCCCTCCGCGTAGGCCTTCGCGCGGGCAGCATGCCCGTCCGCGGCGTCCCGCGGTCCGCGGTAGATGGCGATCATCTGCAACTCGTGATGCACCCGGGCCAGCAGGCGCGGATCATCGATGCGCTGCGCGACCGTCAAGGCTTCCGATGCTTCCGCCTCGGCCTCCTCCCCGCGACCGATGTCGAGCAGCAACGATGCCCGCGCCAGCCGCAACGCGGTGATCGCGCGGTCGTCGCCCGCGATCTCCGCGACCGCGAGCCCGCGCGCCTGCGCCTCGAGCGCACCGGGCAGATCGCCACCGCGCGCCAACGCGTCGCTCACCCGTCGGTCGATGGCGGCCACCCGTGCGGGATCGGGCATGGCCTCCACCACCGCGCGTGCCGCCGTCCACAGCGCCACTGCCTCCTGATGCGCACCACGCTGCACCTGCGCTCGGGCGGCCGCATCGCGGCACGCCGCCTGCAGCGCGGACGTCGCCCCCGCGTCGGCGCGTCGGACGGCCGCGTCGAGGAACTCCACCGCCTCGCGCACCGCCCCGCGACGCAGGGCGGCTTCGCCCGCCTGCAGCAGGGTCTGGGCCGCCACCGCATGCTGGGAGGGCGCATCGGCCAGCAGGTAGTGCACCGCCAACAGTTCGATCGAGGGTGCCGCCGCCCCCTGGTCCGCGGCCAGGACTTCCGCGATGCGCGCATGCATCGTGCGACGCTGCGCCATCGGCAGGGCATCGAGCAGCACCTCGCGCAGCAGCGGATGCGTGAAGAGATACGCGAGCGAACGGGCCTCACTGTGTTCGACCAGGACCCGCTCTCGCCGCAGCTCACCGAGCGCATTCAGCAGCACTTCGTCGGGCATCTCGACGATCCGCTCGAGGAGCTGATGCGGCACCTCGGTCCCGATCACCGCCGCCAGCGTGACCACCCGCTGAGCGTTGGGGTCGAGCCGGGACAGCCGCGCACGCAGGGCATCACGGATGGTTCGCGGCAACTCGATCGGGGACGCGCTCCAGCCCGACCACCCGGTCCCATCGCTGCCCAGTCGCCCGTTCGCCCGCAGCGCCGAGACCAGCTCTTCGAGGAAGTACGGGTTGCCGCCGGTCCGGGCGTGGAGCCACGCCGCCGCATCGCCGACCAGCGATGCCTCCACACCACAGAGGCGGGTCAGGAACTCGGCGCACTCGCGCACGTCGAGCGGCTCGACATCGTATGTGGTCAGCACGCCGATCGATCGCAACGATTGTTCCCACTGCACCATCGAGTCCACCGACTCGGTCCACGCCGAGTTCCAGGTGCCCAGCAGGACGATGGGATGCTTGCCCACGTGGCGCGCCACGAAGTGCAAGAGCTCCAGTGACGAGGGGTCGGCCCAATGCAGATTGTCTGCGATCAGCAGGACCGGATTCCGACCGGCCAAACGCTGCAGGAAGGTGGCGAACGTGTCATGCATCCGCGCCTTCACGGCGCCCGCATCGCCGGAGATCGGCGTGACACCGTCGGGGCGCCAGGCGGGGAACAGCGCCGCCAAGTCCGCCACCCCGCCACGGCTCAACACTTCGAGCACCGAAGGGGGCATCGCACGGATGGTGCTCAGCGCGGCGTCGGCGACCAGCGCGTAGGGCACCCCCTGCTCGACGGGGTAGGCCCGGCCGATCAGCTTCGTGAAGCTCCGCTCCGCGGCCGCGGCCGCCACGGCGTCGGCGAGCCGCGTCTTGCCGATGCCGCCATCCCCGATGAGGACATGTGCGCTGCCACGGCCTCGCGACGCCGCATCGAGCGCCGCCGTGAGGGCGGTGAGCAGATCATGCCGACCTACAAGAGGGGTGCGCCGCAGCACGGAGGGGGATGCAGGGGGGGGCGGTCACGGACCGACGCGACGATCCCACAGGGACCGCGGCTCTATTCTCGCCGTCGCGGGGCAGCTCCGCCAGTCACACCCCGCGCGCGCCTAGTTCGACGGGGGCCGCTGGCGGCCCTGCGCGGCCCGCACCGCCTCAATGAACTCCAGGGCATCAGCCTCCGTGAACCGCCCGCCGCTCCCGTCCGTCCGCTTCACTTTGTCGTCCGAGTCGGTATTGAAGCGGATGTTCGTGCTGCCATCCACCTCGAAGCGCAGCTCGCCGTTGTCGTAGCGCAGGTCGCGGACCGCCGTCGCCGGTACGGTCACCGCGATGCCGACGGCCTTGCTCACCGCGGCGCCGACCGCACTCGCGATCACCTTGCCGAGCCCGCTGCGGTCACCCGCGCCTGAGTCGATCTTCGCCGTGACGGTCTCGCGAAAGCGCTCCGACAAGGCCATCACGACCGAGTCGCCCACCACGGCAAGTCGAAGGACGCTGTCGGTGCTCACGATCGACACGGTCGCATTGGCGAACGCCGAGGAGGCCTCGTCGTCCGTGGCGAAATTGACGGGATCCGGATCACCGCCACACGCGGCGAGCGCGAGGAGGAGTGCACCGAGACCATGTTGCACGGACTGGCTCACCGATCGCATTGGAGTACCCTGACACGAGAGAGGGTCGAACGGACTGTTGCTGTCCCGTACGGGCCATCCGCTGACGCGGTTTCGGACGGCTCACCGGTCGCCGCGGACCGCGGCACGCGGCGCCCTGTGTCAGCCGATGGCGACGCCGATCCGGAACGTGCGGCCCGCCTGCGGCAGCCCGCACTGGTCGAACAGCGACTGATCGAACAGGTTCTCGACCTGCAGTGTCGTCCGCATCCGCTGCCACCATCCCGCCGCCGACCAACGACGTTCCGCGCCGAGGTCCAGCGTCGCCGCGCCAGCCTGCCGATTCACCACATCCCCGACCGCGCAGCGCGTCGATCCCATCAAACGCAAGCGCGCCTGCCCCTCGATCGCCCCCGGCATGGGACCGGTCGCCGTCAGCGACCCGAAGACCGCCGGCACGTTCTCCGGCCAACGCTGTGCCGCCGTCGACAGACTGGCGTCCTGCACCCGCGCGCGTTGCAGTGTGATGTCCGTGCGCGCCGTGACCGGTCCGAGCATCGTGCCCGCGGTGAACTCGATGCCGTTGCTCGTGAACCGATCCCGGTTCACCCGGAAGAACCGCCGATCCGCGAGCGTGGTCCGCACCACCGCGTCGTCGATCCGCTGCGCGAAGCCGACGACCTGGACGTCCCATCCCCCGCGCACGGCCGTCATACCGACCTCCGAGGTGTGGGCGCGCTCCGGACGCAACGCAGGGTTGGGCACGAAGCGATCCAACGCCCCCGCGTACAACTCGCGCAGGGCCGGGAAGCGACTGCGCTCGCTCAACGACGCGTGCAGGCGCAATCCCTGGAAGGGGAACAACCAGGTCGCGCCCGCCCGCCATCCCGTGCCGGCCGTCCGGCCGAGGGGAGGACGTCCGCCGGCCTCACGCGTTTCGGCGACATCGCGCGCGACCCCGGCGGTCACGGTCAACATCGGCAGCGGCCGCACATCGATCTCGGTCGCCGCACTCGAGAGCACCTGCGCGTAGCGCGCGGCGGGCGCGCGATCGATGCGCTCGTCGTACGACACATCGGCACGCGTGTACGCCCCACGCAACACGGCGAGGCGCCCCAGCTCCTGATCGAAGGTCAGCCGCAGGCTCTGCGTCCGGTCGTCACCGCGCTCCGTAGCGACCACGTCACGATAGTCGCGGGTCGCGTAGGCGCTGATGTCCTGCCGACCCACGTTGCTGCCGAGCGCGACCTCGACATCGCCCACGCCGAGCCGGCTACGAAGCGCACCCGTACCGGCGGTGAGGCTCGCCAGACGGCGCTGCACGGTGGGATTCCGCCACAGCCGCGGCTGCTCCAGATGCAGTTCCGGCGCGACGCCTCGCGCACCGTCGGTCGCCGAGAGTGCCACACCCAGGTACCGCCCCTGGGCATGTTCGTAGCGGAGACCGGCGAAGTAGTCATTGCCGCGCTGGTCGGTATTCGCGCGCACCCGACCATCGGCACCCGGATCGACCACCCCGTGCGGCCGCGCGAGGCCGGGCAGGTCGCGCGCGACACCCCCGACACGGAACAGCACGGAGCTCGCAGCCGAGTGCCGCAGGGCACCCCCGATCGTCGCGGATCCGCGCATCCCGCCCAGATGGTCGCCCTGCAGTTCCAGCCGCGCGCGTCGTGCGGGCGCCTGCGTCGGATCGTGATCCTCCCAGAACCGCATCGCGACCGTGCCGCCGATGGCGTTCGGCCCTGCGAGCAACGATGACAGCCCCCGTACATACTCGATCCGCTGCACGCCTGCCATCGGCACGATGCTCACATCGGTGCGGGCGTCCCAGGTCAGCGTCAGCGGCACGCCCTCGAAGAACACGGCAGCTTGGCGCGACTCGGACCCCCGCACCGACAGTTCGGTCTCACCACGCGAGTTCTGTCGCACATAGAGGAACGGGAGGCGTCGCAACAGCTCGGCACCGGTGGCGGCCGCGACACCCAAGGGAAGCGAGTCGGGCGACACCGTGACCGTCGAGGCACTGCCGACCACGCGGGGCACGTAGCCCGCGCGTACCTGCACGGACTCGATCACCCGCGCCGAATCGACCCGCACGGTGTCCTGACGCACTTGCGCCCCCGCCGCAGCGGCGAGGGCGATGGAGAGGGTGGTGGCGGGGAGCAGCGCGCGTCGCATCGCCACGACTACGCGCCGCCGCGGAGCATCGCTGGCACCGGCCACTCGCCGGTGTGGGGTGGCCCGTGCGCCTCATTCCCCGTGATCAAGCGCACGCCGCGCTGGTACGTGAAGTACATGTAGGACCACTGCAGCAAGACCACCGCGCGATTGCGGAACCCGACGAGATACATGATGTGCACGAACACCCAGATGAACCACGCGAAATAGCCCGCCAACCGCAGCCCGGCGATACTCGCCACCGCGCGGTGCCGCCCGATGGTCGCCAGATCACCCTTGTTCACGTAGCGGAACGCGGTGGGCGCCGCACCGACCAGCGCGCGCCGGATGTTCGCGGCGGCATGCGCCCCCATCTGATTCGCCGCGGGCGCCACGGCCGGGACGGCGACCCCGCGGACATCGGTGCACGCCGCCACGTCGCCGACCACGTAGACCTCCGGATGCTCCGCGACCTGCAACGTCGGCCGAACGACCACCCGCCCTGCCCGGTCGCGCGCAGTGCCCAGACAGGCCCCGAGCGACGACGCGCGATTGCCCGCCGCCCAGAGCACCGTGCGGGCCGCGATCACGTCGTCCCCGAGGCGCACCCCGTGACCGTCGATGTCCGTCACCACCGTCCCCGTGCGGACCTCCACCCCGAAGGCCTCCAGATCGCGCCGCGCGCGCTGGGACAGCGACTCCGGGAACGCACTCAGCACCCGCGGGCCCCCTTCGACGAGGATCACCCGCATCGTCGAGGTGTCGATGCGGCGGAAATCGCGCTTCATGCCGCACGCCATCTCGTGCAGGATGCCCGCCAGCTCGACGCCCGTCGGGCCCGCCCCGACGATGACCGTCGTCATCAGGGCCGCGCGCTCCGCCGCGTCCTCGCTGAGCTCCGCCAACTCGAAGGCGAGCAACAACCGACGGCGCATCTCCAGCGCATCGTCCACGCTCTTGAGACCGGGCGCGTGACGCTCCCATTCGTCACGACCGAAGTACGCATGCCGAGCCCCGCTGGCGACGATCAGGTAGTCGTAGTGCAGGGTGCCCGGCTCGGCGTCGATCGACAGTGTCCGCGCCACGGGGTCCACCTGCGACACGTTGGCGAGCATCACACGCGCGTTCTGCTGGGTCCGGAGCACCCAGCGGATCGGTACCGTGATGTCGCTCGGCGCCAGCATCGCGGTCGCGACTTGATACAGCAGCGGCTGGAACGCGTGGTGATTCGTGCGATCGACGACGGTGATGTCCACCTCAGCGCGGGCCAAGCCGCGCGCGGCACTCAACCCCGCGAAGCCGCCGCCGATGATCACGACGTGCGGCCGACGCTTCGTGCCGCCGGGCAGCGCCGACGCTGCGGTCATCGTCAGCGCCCCCCCGCCGACAGCAGATTCATGAAGAGCCGGATCCCTCCCGGGATCCCCGCCGGGAGCTGCCGGAACAACGCCAACGACGTGTACACGTACAGGCCCGCGCCGACGCGTGCGGTCAGCAGTGCGTGCGCATTCGGCGGCTCACCGGGGTCGTGGATCGCGATCACCGGGCGCCACGCGCTGTCCACGGCCGACGGCATGTACAGCGAGCGCTCCTGCACCCACCCCGCCCAATCCTCTTCGGTGATGCGGTTCGGCACCGCGAGCACGCGCGCACGCGGATCCAAGATCTGGACCGGGGCCGCCTCGTCCGTCACGCGCACCGGTGGCATCATCTCGATGGGATACGGCAGCATGCCGATACCCTGCAACTCGTTCTGTCCGTACTGCACGATCACCGTGCCACCCGCGCGGGCGTAGCCTTCCAGCTTCGCGTTGACCTCCGCGAGCCGCGGGTAGCGCTGGTACACACGCGGACCAAGGACGACGGCATCGAACTGCGACAGATCCACGCCGCCCAGGAGCTCCGGCGCGATCTCGGTGACACGCACACCGAGCTGTCGCAGCACCGGGATCCCGTCGTCCGACACGCCCGGCACGTATGCCACCGGCTTCCTGATCGTCGGCAGTTCGGTGAGTACCCCTTGGACCCACACGCCGGCAGAGCGGAACACCACGACCGGGCGGATATGCGGGTAGTCGATCGTGAACCACCCGCTCTGGTACTTCATCGTGCCGTTGAATCGGCCGCCGGCGTCGTCGAGCACGCGCTCCTCCGCGCGCACCAGCAACGGATGCCGACCCTCCGGGAGCCGGCCCGACAACCGGATCGCGACCTCCCGCACTTCGAGGGGCCCCAGCGTCAGTTCCGATGGCAGCGAATCTGCCCGCACACCGGGCGGCAACTCGTAGTGCAAACGCACGGTGCGACGCTGCGACGAGTACGAGCGCACCTGCAGGCGGATCACGCGGGTGATCGGCACGTCGGCTCGCGCCAACTCCAGCTGCCGGTCGAACAGCAGCGAAATCGCCGGCACCGGCGTCACGGGCGTGCGCAATTCGCCACGCACGGGATCCACCCGCCGATGCACCATCGGCGCCACCCGCGTCGTGAAGCGCACGCCGGCCACCTCAAGCGTCAGGCCGGCCGCGGTGGATGCACGAGAATCCTCGGCCACCGCGACCGCGCGCACGATGGGGGCCGGCCGACCCGTCACTGAGGTCCGCAGCCCGTCGGCACTCGACATGAAGGGGTCGAACATCGGTCCCTCGCGGGGCGTCATCAACCACCACGCACCCTGCGGGGCCACGCCCGCCATACGTCGGCCGATCGTCGCGCCGCTGTCCGCCGCGATCCGCACCGGCAGCCCGACCGCAGCGCCGAGCCCACCGGTCACCGTGAAGCCATGCACCGTGACCGGCCAGCGCCCGCGGTTGTCCAGCTGAAGCGTGACCTCGGCCGTGTCTCCGAACGCCAGGAACGGCCGGTCGCTGAGCACCTCGATCTGGACACCCGCCGCCGCAAGCAACGCGCTCGTTGCCCGCTCATGGGCCACCCGCACCGACGCCGCCAGATCGCTCTCGGCGGGCGCGCACGGCGACTCTGCCGTCGGCCACACGCAGCGCAAGTCTCGCTGCGCCCGCTCGAGGAGCCCGACGATCCGCGCCAGCACCGGCACATTGGTCGATGGGGTCCGCAGGTCCAAGGTCGCACGGGCGATGGCGCTCAGTGCAGGCAGCGAGTCGACCACGGCACGCAGCGCGTCGGTGTGCGCCGCACCGCGATGCCGGGCCCATGTCGTATCCATCCCGTCGAACATCGAGCGTTCGTCCCGCGCCGGCGTCGCCGCGTTCACGCGCGTCGCTTCACGTCGCAGCGGATCGAGCAACACGCCACGGCGCTCGGCGGCACCGAAGGCCTGCGACTTGTGCTGACTGCGACTCTCGCCCGCGATCTCGCCGTACGAGCGTCCGCTGAGCACGTCGAACTCGCCGACGTTCACCCGCAGCGTCGCCACCTCCGCCTGGAAGCGCGCGGACCGATACAACTTCGCCGCCGACCACGCCTCGCCGAACGTGCGCGGGAAGCGGACCGTGTCGGCGGACTGCTCGTAGGCTTCCCGCGCCAGCAGCCCGGCCACCTGATGATGCCCATGCCCGTCGCGGGCCGTGCCGGCGAACACCGAGACGATCACATGCGGCCGGAACGCACGGATCACGCGGATCACGTCGCCCAGCAATTCCTCGCGATCCCACTGCGTGAACGTCTCGGCGCTGTCCTTGGAGAAGCCGAAGTCGAAGGCGCGGGAGAAGTACTGGCGCCCGTAGTCCACGCGCCGCGCCGCGAGCAATTCCTCGGTCCGGATCGCCCCCAGGGACTCGCCCAACTCATTGCCGATGATGTTCTGCCCACCGTCGCCGCGCGTCAGCGACAGGTAGGCGGTCTCCACCTGTCGCCCGCGTGCGAGGAACGCGATCAGCGCCGTATCCTCGTCGTCGGGATGCGCACCGATCATCAGCACCCGGACACTCGTCCCGACGCCGTGCACCGCGTGCATCAGCGCACCGGCGCTGGTCGGTCGGTCCTGTGCCATGCCGACGCCCGCCCACACACCGATGGCCGCGAGCGCGGCGGCTATCACGTTCACCCGACACCCCACTGCGGGACCTCCCTGCTACCGGTTGCGCGACGGCGCCGCCGCCTGGCCCGTGGCCACGCGCCAGGTCAGCGCGTGGCGGGACTCCGTCGCTTCGACGTGGACTTGCGCGACGTCACCTGCAGCGCATCGTCGAGGATCCGCTGTTGCATCACGTTGTGGTCCGACGGATACCCCTCGGCGGGACTCGCCCGATCCGGGCGCCCGATGAACGGGATGTCCATCGCCGTGCCGGCCGAGACGCGCAGGAGCGGCGCGACATACGACCACGCCCCCTGGTTCTTGGGCTCTTCCTGCACCCAGGCCACCTGCTCCGCGTTGGGATACGCATCCACGACCGCCGCCACCTCAGCATGCGGCCACGGGTACAGCTCCTCGATCCGCACCAGCGCCACCTCGGCCGGCACCGGTCGCGCCGCGAGATCCCAGTACACCTTCCCGCTGCAGCACACGATGCGCGTGACCTGCTCGCGCTTCGACGCGCCCGCCGGATCGTCGATCACCGGCCGGAACGACCCCGTGCTGAGGTCGGACAGCGTGGACATCGCCGCCGGCAGTCGCAGCATCGACTTCGGCTGCATCAGCACCAGCGGCCGCCGGGGCTTCTGACGCGCCTGCCGACGCAGGATGTGGTAGTACTGCGCAGGCGAGGTCGGATAGGCCACGCGCAGGTTGTTCTCGGCGCAGAGCTGGAGGAAGCGCTCGAGCCGCGCACTCGAATGCTCGGGGCCCTGCCCTTCGTAGCCATGCGGGAGCAAGAGGACCAAGCCCGAGTCCTGTCCCCACTTCGCGCGATCCGCCGCGATGAACTGGTCGATGATCGGCTGCGCGACGTTGGCGAAGTCACCGAACTGGGCCTCCCACAACGTCAGCGAATCCGTGGCTGAGACCGAGTAGCCGTACTCGAATCCCATCACCGCCGTCTCGGAGAGGGCCGAGTTGTGGATGTCGAACCGCGTCGGTGCCGTGGGGATCGTGCTGAGGGGTGCGAACGTCCCGCCCGTCTTCACATCGTGCAACACGGCATGCCGGTGCGAGAACGTCCCGCGCTCGCAATCCTGGCCGCTCATCCGCACCGACACACCCTCACGGAGCAACGACGCGAAGGCCAGCGCTTCCGCATGTCCCCAGTCCACACCGCCGGCCTCACCCAGCGCGTCACGGCGCCGTTCCAACTGCTTCGCGAGACGCGGGTGCGGCGTGAAGTCGGCCGGGTAGGTCAACAGCTGCTCATTCAACGCGAGCAACGTGTCGGCCGCGACGGCCGTCGCGACGGTCGCGGCTGGCGGCGCAGGGTTCGGCTCGGCGGTGGCGGCGTCGGGCTTCGACGCCTTCACGGAATCCAACACCTTCTGCGTGGACGCCATGAACGCGGCGTCCATCGCCTCGACCTCGCTGTCGGTGAGGAGCCCTTCGCCCACCAGCCGCTTCGCCCAGACCTGCCGCGGCGTCGGGTGCGCCTTGATGCGGTCGTACAACGTCGGCTGGGTGTACGTCGGTTCGTCGCCCTCATTGTGCCCATGACGACGATAGCCGACCAAGTCGATGACGAAATCCTTGCCGAACGTCGTGCGGTAGGCCGAGGCGATCCGCATCGCCATCACACAGGCTTCCATGTCGTCGCCATTGACATGCAGCACCGGCACCTCGAAGCCCTTCGCCACGTCGCTCGCGTAGTGCGTGGAGCGCGCGTCGATCGGGTCCGTGGTGAAGCCGACCTGGTTGTTGGTGATGATGTGCAACGAGCCCCCGACCTGATACGCCCGCAGGCGCGACAGATTGAAGGTCTCCGGCACGATCCCTTCGCCCGGGAACGCGGCGTCGCCATGCACCACCACCGGCACGACCGACTTGGCATCGAGCACGGCGCCCCGACGCTGCCGCGCGCGCGCGACCCCCTGCAGCACCGGGTTCACCAGCTCGAGATGCGACGGATTCGGCACGAGGGTCACCCGCACCCGGGTGCCGTTCGCCATCGTCTGTTCGCCGTCGTACCCCATGTGGTACTTCACGTCGCCGGTGGTCGCATCGCCTTGCGTGGCGTGCCAACCTTCGAACTCCGCGAACAGGGCCGCGTACGGCTTGCCCATCACGTTGGTGAGCACGTTGATGCGCCCGCGATGCGCCATCCCGATCACCACCTCATGCGCGCCGGCCGCCACGGACTCGGCGATCGCGGTGTCGAGCAGCGGCACCAGTCCGTCGGTCCCCTCGATGGAGAACCGCTTGTACCCGACATACGCGCGACCGAGGAAGCGCTCGAGACCATCGACCTGCGTGAGCCGCTGCAGGAGCGCCAACTTCTCGTCACGCGTCAGCGGGCGGGTCAGTTCCTCCGTGGTGAGCAGCGCGCGGAACCACTGCCGCTCGGCCTCGTCCGTGATGTGCGTATACTCCAGCGCCAAGCGCCCCATGTAGCGCTTGCGCAGCCGCTCGATCACCTCGCGCGCGGTCGCCATGTGCGGGAATCCCAGCGCGGCGCCCGGCACCTCGGCGAGATCCGCCTCCGTGATCCGGTGGAACTCCGGCTGCAGCTCCCTGGCGCCAGGCGGCGGGCTGCCCAGGGGATCCAGCTGCACCGCTAAGTGCCCGTACGTGCGGATCGCGGCCGCGAGACCGGCGGCACCCGCAGCCTTTCGTGCCAATTCGGGGTCCTGCGCGTCACCGCCGCGGCCCCCCGCGAGCTCGTTGGCAAGCCGAAAGAACTGGCGCCACGATTCGTCGACCGCGGCGGGATCACGGCGATAGGCCTCGAACATCTCGAGGACATAGCCGTCGTTGAAGACGGAACTGATCGGAGTACTAGCCATAAGTATGGGAAATATAGCCGCAGACCAGGCGGGTCGCGCTGCGGGCACGGCGCCACGGACCACGGCGTTCACCGGCCATGGGACCGATCCCCAAACCCTCGAGACCCTGCGCACGCTGCGGCCGGCCCTTCACCTGGCGGCGCAAGTGGGCGCGCGACTGGGATCAGGTGAAGTACTGCTCCGACAAGTGCCGCATGGGCCGGGCCGCCGAGCCCGCTGCGCCACCGGACCCCGGGGGCAGCGCCACGCCGGGCGGCCGCGCGGCTACTGGGCGCCCCCCGCGCGACGCCACGCGGCGTCGAGGTCGGTGAACAGGGTCCCGAACAACACCGTAGCGTCGAAGAGATTGCCCAACCGAAGGTTCTCGTCAGGCGCATGCTGGTTGTTGTCGGCGTTGACCGTCGGCAGGATCACCAGTGGCGCACCGAGGATCTCCTCGAAGAGGTACATCGGCAGGGAACCACCCATCGTCGGGGCCACGAACGGCGCCACCCCATAGGCACGGCGACCGATGTCGCTGAGCGCCGTCACCAGCGGATGCTCCATCGCCGTGCGCTGTGCACGATACCCGCCCGTCCACTCCAGCAGCGCGAGTCGGTCGCGCGCCGGATGCCCGTTGACCGCTGCGGCATCGGTGGTCACCTCATACCCCAGCTGCTCGAGATGGCGGGTCACCAAGGTCGCGATACGCGTCGGCGTCTGGGCCGGCACGAGGCGAAAGTCGATGGAGACGCTGGCCGAGGTCGGGATCGCGTTGTTCGCCCCGGGGCCAACGGTGCCGGCGCGCAGTCCCCGCACATTCAGCGCCGGAGCCATGATCTGCGCGGCCAATGGTGCGCCAGCGCCCTCGGTCTCACGGAGTCCCAGCGAGCGCCGCACCGAGTCATCCGTGGCCGAGAGCCGCGCCACCGCCGCCAGCTCGGCGGCCGTCGGTGGCGTGACATCGTCGTAGAAGTCCGCGATGGTGATGCGCCCGTCCTGGTCCCGCATCGACGCGACGACATGCGCCACCCGCAACGCAGGATTCGGCACCCAATTCCCGTAGTGCCCGCTGTGCAGCGGTCGGGTGGGGCCGTAGAGCGTGAGCGTCAGCCCGTACGCCCCGCGCACGCCGAGCACGATCTGCGGTGCACCGCTCTGGTGTACCGGCCCGTCGGCGAAGATCCAGGCATCCGCTTGCAGGAGCGCCCGGTGCGCCGTGAGCAACGCGCCGAGGTTCGGCGAGCCGGCCTCTTCTTCCCCCTCGAAGAAGAACTTGAGGTTCACACTGGGCCGCTGCCCGGTCGCGCGGAGCGCGTCGAGCGCGGCGAGCATCGCGACGATCGGCCCTTTGTCGTCGCTCGCCGAGCGGGCATAGAGACGCAGCTCCGGGTCCACCCGGCTCCCCAACGCGGGCAGCGGTTGCGGCTCGCCAACGCGACCATCGCGGATCGACCGCAGCACCGGCGTCCACGGATCCCCGAGCCATGGTCCCGTGACCGCCGGCTGTCCGTCGTAATGCGCATAGAGCACCACGGTGCGCGTCGCGCCAGGCACGAGCAGTTCGCCATACACCGATGGTGGTCCGCCCGTCGGCGACTCCAGCAACTGCGCTGTGACGCCCCGGGTGCGCAGCGCCGCGAGGAGCGCCTCGGCGTTCCGGCGGATGTCCACCGAGTCCCGCGCCACGTTCGGCAACGTGGTCAGCGCGGCGGCCTCGCGGACGATCGCCGCCTCGTGCGCGGCCACCCACGCACGCACACGGGCCGTGCTGGATTGCGCTGCCGCGCTCGTGGATACGGCGGCGAGCAGGAGCAGGACTCCGCGCGGCACGATCATGGTCGCCTCTCAGGGATCTCACACGATGATGGCGCGGAACCTCGCACCAGGGACCCGCGCGGTGCCTCCGCCACGGCACGTACCGCGCCCGCCAACCACTGGATCCGCGCCACATAGCGCGACATCTCGATGCGCTCGACATGGTCGGTGGGGCGGCGCCAGTCGGCATGCACCCCGCTGTTGATGGTGAGTGCGGGAACACCTGCCGCGAGTGCCCGCACATGATCCGATCGGCACGGCCGCTGCCATGGGTCGTCCGGCGTATCCCACGCCCAGCTCAGCGTGAGATCCGACTGACCGGCGTACGCAGTGACGAGGTCGGCGAGCGACGACGTCGTACCGAGCGCGCCTACCGCATACAGCGTATCGGCTCCGCGCGCGAGCCGCTCCACGTTGATGACCGCAGCGATGCGGTCCAACGGCACCGGCGCCTGTCGCCACCACCAGTCCGAGCCGAGCAGGCCGAGCTCGGTCGCCGCATGCCACACGAACAGCACGGATCGCGCGGGACGTTGGGCGGGGTCCTGTAGCAGCGCCGCCACGCCGAGCAGCGCGGCGGCACCGCTGCCCCCGTCATCCGCACCGGGATACAGACTCCCATCGGGCCCCACACCGAGTCCGTCGCTCGGGGCGCTCAGCACGATGACCTCGCGTGACGACTCGGGAGCGCGGCCAGGCAAGAGTAGGCTGAGGTTCTCGATCGGCGCGCTGGGCGCACGCTCCCGGACCCGAAGACTCGCCGTCATCACCAGATCCGGGTGCAGCAACAACGCACGTGTCGTCCGGCGCGAGAGTACGAAGAGCGGAGGCCGCCGTTCGCGCTTCAACGGGCCCATCGTCCACACGGGGCGTAGCCAGCGGGCACGCACCGCCGGGTCCACCGCATCGAGTCCGGTGATGGCGATGGCCGCGGCCGCGCTGAAGGAGGCGAGCCAAGTGCCGAGGCTGTCGTGCGCGAGCGCCTCTTCCGCCGTCAGGTTCACGGGAGGGTCCAGCACGATCACGCGATCGGCGATGGTGTCGCCGCGTTCGGCGGCAGCGACCCCGAGCCGACCCACATACCGCACCGTCGCACCCGACACCGCGACGTCGTCCTCGTAGCGAGGCCACACGTCCGGCGGCGGCATCACCCAGTCCCAGCCCGGCAGAAAGTGTCGATCGTGGGTCACGAGCGGCGGACCGAAGGTGAAGCCCGACGACGGCGGTGTGCCGCCGACGCGCGGATCCCAGCGCGGCAGCGGACGATAGCTGAGCGCGAGCGGGCGATCGTACTGGATCTCGACGCGGCGTAGCGGCACCCGGGTCTCGACGCCGCCAGGGGGGCGGAGCCCGAGCGCACGCCCCGCCTCGCGCAGAGTCGCGACCACCCGCGCATGCTCAGCACTGCCGTTCGCGCGGCCTTGCGATGCCGGCCCCGCGATCGAGGTCAGCCACGCGCGCAGCTGCACCGTGTCCAGCCCCGAGGACCGCGACGCGGCGGTCTGGGCGGCGAGCGGCGCGGCCCAGACGACAACGAGCATTGCCTGCCGCAGACTAGCGCGCAATGTGGATCTCCGTGCGTCCGCGCACCGCGGGCTCACCAGGGCGCGCCACCGCGACCTCCAGCCGGTACGCCCCCGTGGTAAGAGAGGACAGATCAAGCGCGATGGCCCGTGCGACGATCGGCACGCCCTCGCCGAAGACGAATGAACTGCGACCGCTGTCGGGTTCGCGCCACGAGACCGCCACTGGCGTGTTCAGGTCCGTGGCAACGCGCAACGCGACACCGAGCTGCCTGAGCGGCGTCTGCGGCGTCACCCGCTCCACCCAGAACGCGAGCTCGACCGTATCGCCGGGGGCGATGCCATACGTCTCCCAATACACCCCGATCCGGCTCCCACTGGTGAAGTGATGGCCGTCGAGCATCGTCGGCAGGGCCGCGTCGGGATCACCACGGGCCGCGCGGGGCGCATCCGGCGGCGCGATCAGCACGGGCACGGAGATGTCGTATCGTCCGGCCGGCAACACGCGCAGCGGCAGCGGCGGGACCACGCCCCAGCGTCCGACCCCGGCCGGTGCACCTGAACGCGGGTCATGATCGAACTCCACTCCAAGCAGCGTCGGCTCAGGCGGCAGATCTGCCCGCGCCACGAATGGGCGCTGCACCACCGCGCGCTGGACGCCCCGACGCACGACCGTGTTCGGCGACGGACTGCTCAACACGCGGACCTGCTCGATCGCGCCGCCGGCCGGACGTCGCAGACCGTTGGCGTCGAGCCGGACCACCGCGGCGTGGTGCGCCCCATCTTGCCGGCGCAACGTCACCGCTTGACCGCGATGCAACGCGATCATCGGCACCGGCGGGTCCCACAACTCCTGGGGGAACCATCCCGGCTCCTCCTGCCCGTACTCATCGCGCGGCGGCGTCAGCTGCCACGCCGTCGGCGGCGCCGTGAAGGGCTCACGGATCGCTGCCCAACTGGGCACGACCGAGACCATGCGCCGCGGATACTCGTAGGTCGGATACGGTTCCTGCACCGGCCCGGTGAGACCGAGCCGCACGAGATAGCCGCTGTGCTCCTGGTCCACCGCGCCGATCCCCAGCGCCGTCATCAGCGCCGGCGCCCCGTAGCGGATGCGCAGGTCCTGCCATGCATCACCTCCGGTCGAGTCGTACACCGCCGTGCGCTCGAGCTGCGGGGTCAACCGATGCAGCATCGCCTCCACGCCGCGTCGATGATGCGCGACCTCCCGCGCCGGGACCGTGTCCTCGAGGAACGGTCGGCTGACCCACCAGAGGCGCTCGCGGAGCGCGGCGTCACGCGCGCAGCGCCGCGCACCACGCGGTACACGCTCCGCATCACTGGGCAACAGCGCGAGATCGTAGACCTCACAGAGCCACGGGGCATCCTCCACCGCGTGGAACGCCCGCTGCGCGGCCCACATGTCACCCGCGTAGGCGATCGCATACGCGCGCAGCAGGCCGCACCACGCGGCCTCCGCGGCGCAGACCGCTGCCACGTCCCGGACCGCGGCCGTATCGCCCTGATCGACCGCGAGCCGCAGACGCAGCCCCGTGAGGAACCGACTCTCCGGGTGCTGGCGCGTCGCGACCTGGAGCTGCAGCAACAGTTGCGCGCGCGCGTCCCGTAGCACGGACCGGAAGGCCGGCAACAGCGCGGCGTCGGGATCCTGACGCTCGTCGCGAGGCAAGCTCGCGGCGCTCACGAGCCAGAACGGACAGAGGCGATGCAGATGGTACGCACTCGTGATCTGCCGGGCCCGCGCGCCGGTGGACATCGAGTCCGCCGTCCCGACCGTCTCCAACCGCGCCTGCCACGGCGTCGCCGAGGCATCGTGGCAGTGCAGGACCGCGCCCGCCGCACGCGAGGGGACCACGACACCACGCTGCCGCTCGTCGAGTTGTGAGGCCCGCCACGCCACCTGATACGCGTCGGCGAAGCGTACATAGTCGCGCCGCACGACCTGCTCGACCCGCTCGACCGGCGGCGCGAATCGCTGGTCGACCGGCTCCGGGAACCCGATCCCCTGCTGCGGCACCGCCGACACCGCAGCGAGCAGGGGAAGCGCGATGGTCCGAAGAGCGATCATACTCGCGACGTTAGCCCGCCGTCACGCACACGGCAAGCCGGAACACGGCGCTCGCGTGCCTATCGCCGCGGGACCGCGCCGACCAACAGACGCACCGGGATGCCGCCATTGCTCGTGCGCCACACCGGGGTCAGCGGCAACCGAAGCTGGCGCTCCAACCCGTGTCCCGCCGAGCGATCGGCCGACAACAGTGCCACGCGCCACCCGGCGAATCGGGCCCGCGCCAGCTGCCCGAATCGGGCATACAAGTCGCGCACGGCGTCCTCCTCCCCGACGCGGATGCCGTATGGCGGATTCGCCACGAGCAACCCCTCGGTGGCCGGCGCCTCGGCATCCGACAACGCCTGCGCCAGGAACGTCGTGTCCGTCGCGACGCCCGCCCGCGCGGCATTCGCCCGCGCGGCATCGATCGCGCCGGCATCACGGTCCGACCCGATGAGTGGGATCCCCGCCACCGATCGCTCACCCGCGGCCAGCTCTGCCCGCACCGCACGCCACAGCGCCGCATCGGCCGCTGGCCACTGCTCGGCCGCGAACACGCGCGCACGACCGGGAGTCATCCCCCGCGCGATCAACGCCCCCTCGATCACCAACGTCCCGGAACCGCAGAGCGGATCGACCAGCGCACGGCGCCCATCCCACTGCGCCCCCGCGAGCATCGCCGCCGCCAACGTCTCGCGCAGTGGCGCCTTCGCCACCGCCTGCCTCCAGCCACGCCGGTGCAGCGCGCTGCCTGCGGCGTCGATGCTGATGGTACACACGTCCTGCGCCATCCGCACGACGATCAGCTGCGCATCGTCCTCGGCGTCCTCGTCCTCCGCGCCCTCGATCACACGCACCCCACGCACGCCCGCCGCGATCGCCTGCGCGATGCGCTCGGCCACGGCGTCCGAATGGTAGAGGCGCGACTTCTTGCAGGTGACCCGAAGGCGGATGCGGCGGCTCGGCGCGATCCACCGGCCCCACTCGATCGCCGCCGCCTGCTTGTACAGCGCCGCGAACGCGGTCGCGCGGAACGCGGCAGCCCGCACGATCACGCGCGTCGCCAATCGCGACGCACAGAGCACCAGCGCGAGTGTACGCGGCGAGGCGGTGAATGTCACCCCACCGGGCTCGGCGTGGCCGCCGACTACGCCGAGCGACGTGAGTTCAGCGAGGAGGAGCGATTCGAGCCCGGGGGCGCAGACGGCGAATGACGGATGGTCCACGCGCGGTAACCTAGCAGGACGACGAAGATCAGCGCGAAGACCAGCGGCTCGCGGATGTCCGCCTTCTGCGACATCCAGAAGTGCACGACGGCGAGCACGGCGGCCACGTGGACCAGCTGATGGAGCCGCACCCAGCGCTTGCCCAAACGCCGCACCCAGCCCGCGGTCGAGGTCAGCGCCAACAGCCCGAGGATCAGGAAGGCCGTCCCCCCGACGATGATGTACGGGCGCTTCGTGAAATCGCCCAGCAACGTCGGCCCGTGCAGCTGGATGTCGAGACCGACATAGGTCACGAGGTGCAGCGCCGCGTACGTGAACGCGACGAGGCCGAAGCGGCGGCGATACCGCTGCAACCAGTTGGCCCCGGTGATCCGGCGCAGCGGGGTGATGGCCAGCGTCACCACAAGGAACCGGATCGCCCAGATCCCGGTCCCATGCTCCAGCGACTCGATCGGATCACTGCCGAGGTAGCGCGTGTTCCACAGGAAGTCCGAGACCAGCGCGAACACCTGCCACGCCCCGGGAGCCAGCGCCAGCAGTATCACCACAGGCGCCACCCACCGGGGCGGCGTCCATGCAGCGGCGCGGCTCAATACCACTTGGTCAAGTCGAGCCCACGGTACAGCGATGCGACCTGCTCGGCGTACCCGTTGAACGGCAACGTGTCGCGCATCCGGAACTCGCCGATGCGGCGCTCGCGCGCCTGCGACCAGCGCGGATGATCGACCGCCGGGTTCACGTTCGCATAGAACCCGTACTCATTGGCCGCGCTCCGCTGCCACGAGTTGAGCGGCATCTTGTCCGTGAAGCGGATGCGCACGATCGACTTGATGCCCTTGAACCCGTACTTCCACGGGACCACCAACCGCAACGGCGCCCCGTTCTGTGGCAGGAGCATCTGGTCGTAGAGCCCCGTCGCCAACAACGTCAGCGGGTGCATGGCCTCATCCATCCGCAGCCCTTCGACATACGGCCACTCGAGCGTCGGCATGCGCTGGCCGGGCATCCGCGACGGATCCAACAGCGTGGTGAACTCCACGAATTGCGCGCCGGGCTGCGGCTCGGCGCGCTTGATGACGTCGGCCAAGGGGATCCCGTTCCACGGAATGACCATCGACCACGCCTCGACGCAGCGCATCCGGTACACCCGATTCTGGATCGCCGACGGCTTCAGGAAATCCTCGAGCTGGTACTCACCGGGCTTCCGGCACAGCCCGTCGACCCGCACCGTCCAGGGCGTCGTCTTGAAATTGCGCGCCGTGCGGGCGGGGTCGCTCTTCGCGGTCCCGAACTCGTAGAAGTTGTTGTAGGTGGTGACGTCCTCGAACGGCGTCAGTGCGTCCTGAGCTTCAAAGGCATCACTCTTCCGCGGCCACAACGCCACCCCGGCCGCCCCAGCGGCCATCACGCCGGCGCCGGCAAGGCCCGCCTGTTTGAGGAAGGCCCGCCGGGTCGCATACAGCGACTCCGGCGTGATCTCGGACGACGGGGGGATCGGGAATCGGAACGGCATCGCGCGCTCTGCAAGGTGGGTCGGGTCGAGCCTGTCTACGGAACCTACTCACGGTAACTTGCGGTTGTTCCCAGAGCACCGGGCATTCCTACCCACCCCGCGCCCGCGCTCCGCTCCATCCCATTCACCCCACCCGATGTCCAGTCCAGTCCAGGTCACGCTCGTCCGGAACGGTCCCATCAAGATCACCGGCGCCGTCGAGGTCACCGACGCCGATGGCAACCGCGTCGAGCTTCCCACCGACAAACCCTCCATTTTCCTCTGCCGCTGCGGCGAATCGACGCGCAAACCGTTCTGCGACGGCAAGCACAAGACCAACGGATTCTGCGGGTGAGACCGCGGAGGTCGGTGGGGCCGTCCCCGGGACCCCACCGGCCTCAGTCCGCCGACACGAAGCGGTACAACACCCGGATCAGCCGATACGCCTCGGGCATCGACGCCCGCGTGAACTCCACCGTGGCCGGCCCGACCGCCCGCACCTCCTGGAAGGCGGTGCCGATCTCGACATACGCGGGATCCTGATACGTCAGACGCACGACATATTGCGCCGCACGCTGCGGCGGACCACGCCGGGCGCTCGCCACGCGCTCGCGAACAGCGGACTCGATCTCCCGGCGCGTGTCGGCCAGCGGCCGCAGCACCACCGCCCGCGAGTTGATCGCACGCTTGACCTCGACACCCAGCACGTCCGGGACCGTCGTGCGCTGCTCCGCGATCGCGACATCGTCGCCCGTCACGACGATCACCGGCACGCCGTACCACTGCGCCAGCAGGGCGTTCATGCCCCCCTCGCCCACGGACACGCCGTTCACGGTGAGGTCGGCGACCCGGCCACTTCCCGTGTGCGCGAACACACCTCGGGGCGACCCCGCCTTCGCGTGGTAGCCGACGAACACCACCGCGTCGAAGGTCTCGTCGAGGCCCTCCATCATCCCGTGCCGCTTGAAACTGTGGCTGATCAGCTGCGCCCGCGGATCGAGGTCCTCCGGTAGCAGGTTGCGCTGCCCCCCGTGCGCATCGTTCACGACGACCACCGTCGCGCCACCCGCGAACGCGCCGCGCACGGCCGCGTTCGCATCCTCGACCATCAAGCGGCGCGCCCGCCCGTACTCGCTGCCGGTGTTACTGGTCTGGTGCGGCCCGTTGACCCCGCTGATCCCTTCGAGATCGACCGAGATATAGACCTTCTTGCTCGCTTGGGCCGCGGCGCTGCCTGGCACGACGCAGCACAGCAGGGCAAGACCGACGGCGATGGCGCGACGCGAAGACGATGACATGGACGGGCTCAGGGGAAGAGGACCGCCCAAACTTCGCACCGGCTACAGCAGCGCGCGATGCCACGAGGCGGACGCCGGGACCTCGAAGCGGCGGCGCCACCCCGAGGCATCGGTGACGGTGGTGTCGAACACCATCGTCGCCGCGTCCACACGACCCGCACGGACCGCCGCCGCGAACGCGGTCCGCTCGGCGCCGACGACCTCGCCAGTCGCCTCACGCCAATACACGCGGCCGCTCGGCAGGAGTCGTGCGCCCACCTCGGCGCCGACCCGTTGCAGGACGCGGAACAGACCGTCGACCGAACAACCCGACGCGCCCGCCACACGCGGATCGACTCCGACGGCCAGAAAACGATCGTCCCGCCACGCGCGCGCGCAGGTCAGCGGCAGGCCGTGTGCCTGCCATCCCTCGAGGTACGTGTCGACTGCCTCCAGCAACGGGCCCGCACGCGCACCCTCGAGCGGCGTGTCCGACGCGAACACCCACACGCGTGCCTCGTCCGGCAGCGACGCGAAGTCGGTCAGCGGCATGCCGCCCCTCCCCGAGGCCGGTGTCGCCTCACGGTCGTGGCAGGCCCAGCGCACGACGCAGCGCGCCGGCGAGCCCCTCATCTGCAAAGGGGAATCCGTGGGCAAGCGCCACCGCCGGTGACACCCGCTGGCTCGCCAGGATCGTCGCCTCCGCCATTTCTCCAAAGGCCAGTCGCAGCGCGAACGCTGGCGCCGGTACCAGCGCGGGCCGCCCCAGCACCGCACCCAGCACCCGCGCGAACTCCGCATTCGTGACCGGGTTCGGCGCCACCGCGTTCACCGGGCCACGGACCGCGGCGGCGCCGAGCAACCAGAGCAGCAGCGCGATCTGGTCGTGCAGGCCGATCCAGCTCATCCACTGCCGCCCCTCGCCGATCGGTCCGCCAAGGCCCAGACGGAACGGCGGGAGCAACTTGGCCAGCGCCCCCCCATCGGGCGACAGCACGATCCCGGTGCGCAGATGCACGACGCGCACGCCGGCCGCCTCGATGCCGGCGGTCGCACCCTCCCACGCCCGACCGACCTCGGCCAGGAAGTCCTGCCCCAGGGCGCTGGACTCCGTCAGGACCTCACTGCCACGATCGCCATAGATGCCGATCGCAGACCCACTGATCAGCACCCGAGGGGGCTCCGGCAGGGCGAGCAAGGTGCGCGACACCAACGCCGTCCCCTGCACGCGGCTGTCGCGAATGGCCGCCTTGTGCGCCGACGTCCAGCGCTCGGCGATGGGGGCGCCGGCCAAATGCACCACGGCGGTCACTCCGCGCAGCGACGCTGCGTCCAATCGCCCGGCGGCAGGGTCCCAGCGCACATCGGCGGCCGCACCGCGCCCGATCCGCAGCACGCGCGCACCCCGCATTTGCAACGCGTCCACCAGCGCGCGCCCGATCAGGCCCGACGCGCCGGTGACCGCGACGATCTCCCGCGTCCAGTCGATGCTCATCCTTCGAGGTACCTCCACAGGTACCAAGACGCCACCGACCGATACGGTGCCCACGGCGCGCCGATGCGCGCCAGCTCCTTCGGCGTCGGCCGGGTGCGCAACCGATAGGCGCGCTGCACCGCCGCTTGGAGGGCGAGATCGCCGACCGGGAGCACATCCGGACGCCCCAACTTGAACATGAGATGCATCTGCGCCGTCCACTCCCCGATGCCCCGCACACGCACGAGGGCCGCGGTCACGGCCGCGTCATCCATGGTCGCCAGTCGCCGCACGGGGAGCCGCCCGTCGATCACATGCGCCGCGAGATCGCGCAGGGCCAATACCTTCGCGGTCGACACCCCAGCACCACGGAGCGCCGCGTCGGGCGTTGCGAGCAAGGCGACCGGACGCATCGACCCGCCGACGGCGGCCAACACCCGCCGGTGGATGGTCCGGGCGGCCGCGATCGAGAGCTGCTGCTGGATGATCGCGTCGGCGAGCGCCGCGAAGTGGCTGCGCCGACCATCGGGGACGAGCCCATAGGCCCCCACAGACGCGATGATGCGGCCCAGCCTGGGATCGGTG
>ERZ1066135.348-NODE-348-length-29606-cov-11.899225_pt1 | contig 29606 bp, 33 predicted proteins | sample MGYA00382782_ERZ1066135 | MGnify/ENA primary metagenome ERZ1066135 (study PRJEB33369, sample SAMEA5778365) | biofilm metagenome | biome: Industrial cooling water; feature: Water cooling tower basin; material: Biofilm | place: United Arab Emirates | collected... | reverse complement strand
TCAAACAACATTGACATTGACGACCCGGCCGAAGAATCATTGCTCGCCGCCGGCAAGAAGAATCGACTCGGGGGGAAGAAGAAGAAGCGGACCCGCTCCACCGCCGACATCAACATGGACATTGACGCGGGCAATGCCGACCCTTATGACGAGGACGTCACCTTTTTGCGGGAGGGTTTGAAGGAGAACATTACGGTCGTTTCGTGTGCACCCTCCGATCAGATTCGCGTCTGCATTGGCACCGGGGACGGCTGGCTGCAGCTATGGGACCGCAGTATTCCCTTGCCACAGTCGTCCCTGCCACCGCATCTCTCCCCCACCCGCCCCATAGTCCCCTCCAAAGCCCTCCAGCTCACAAGGGAATTTGACCTCACCGCCACAAAAGACATTACCACGATCAACTGGCGGCCAGACTGCAAGTACGTGGCAGTGGCCAGTGTGGAAGGGAATGTGCGGATCATCAATGGTGGCGCAGAGACGCAGCTGCCTCCTCTGCACCAGGGCCCCGTTTTTGCGGCCAAGTGGAGCCCGAGTGGGGCGTACCTCCTCACAGCCGGCCTTGACAAGACAGCCGTCATCTGGGATGTTGCGAGCGAGCGGGAGAAGCGCGTCTACCGACACCACCAGGGCCCGATCATGGACGTTGACTGGCGGACGGACGGCTCGTTTGCCACCTGCTCAGTGGACCGCACCATCGCCGTCTACAATGACTGGACCGAGCAAGCCGAACCGGTGCAGATCTTTATGGGACACGAGGACGAGGTCAACTCGATTGCTTGGGACCCGACGCGGACCGTGCTGGCATCCTGCTCGGACGACTGCACGGCCAGGCTGTGGCGCACCAGCCAGCCATCCCCCATCCACACCCTCTCCGACCACAAAAAGGAAATCTACACGATCAAGTGGAGCCCGGTAGAGTCGCGGAGCGGGGCCCATTGGCTGGCCACGGCCTCCCTCGACAGCACCGTGCGCTTGTGGGATGCCGAGACCGGCAAGTGTGTCCGCACATTGGCCAAGCACAGTGACGCCGTCTTTGCGGTGGCCTTTTCTCCGGACGGCGACTATTTGGCGACGGGTGCGCGCGATTCCGCCGTCCACATTTGGTCGCTTCGGGAGGGCGTCGTGGTGCGTTCCTTCAATGCCGGCCCTGGCGGTGCCTTGGATCTGTCGTGGACAAAGGACGGCCGATCCCTCATAGCCTCCTCCAGCAACGACATTTGTGTATTTGACATGCCGTCCGCCGGCCTCTAGTAATTTTGAGTATTAATTTTCCTTTTCCCTCCCTTCACACATTCAACCCTAAAACCAAAAAATAATGACACAAAAAACAGTAAAAAGCGATATCTGGACCCCTGCCCAGTAAATGACCAACAACGTCATGGCCAGCGGCGACTCGGCCAAGCACCCAGTGGGGACAAACCCTACGCATGCTAACTACCAGCATTCACAACAGCAGCAGAACAATCAAAAGAGAATATTGGCCGCCCTCGAACAGACCTGGCTCAAGGTCGGTAATCTGTCCTTGTTGGCGGGAGACGGGGAACGCGCCAAATTCTCCTTTGAACGGGCCCTCCTCATGAACCCGCTGTCGATTGGCGCGCTCTTGAGTTTGGGGTCCATTCTGCAAGAGGCCAGCCAGTACTTGCAGGCCGCCGAGCTGTACAGTCGCGCCATCGGGATCATGGAGGCCCATGCAACCCCAAACACCCCCACTACGGCGACGCCCGTCAGCAAGGGGGAGGTGTGGGCTGGGTTAGGGTTTTGCGCCCTGATGCTGGACGATCTGCCAAAGGCATACAATGCCTACCAGCAGGCCCTTCTCAATCTGGGCACCGTTCTCGACCCGATGATCTGGTACGGCATTGGGATCCTATACGACCGGTACGGGTCCGACGAGCACGCCCTCGAAGCGTACGGCCTGGCCGTCAAATTGCTGGTCAAACGGCTGGGGGCGAAGCCCTCCGTCACCACCCCCAAACTACTTCGCGACATCCACTATCGGATGGGCGTGCTGTTCAGATGCAGAGGCCGATTTGACGCGGCTGTAAAGTGCTTCGAGTTTGTCGTGGAGGACCCACCCGCCGGATTGACCCCGAACGACCTGCTGCTGCAAATCGCCCTGGTCGATGCGTCCAGAAAGCAAGAAAATGGCGCCATCGATCGCGCCAAAAATATGCTTCTGTCGCTGAAATCTTCGTTGGGGCTGCGCTCATCATCGAAACTGCTGGCCCAGGTGCAATGCCACTTGGCCTGGCTCAACTCGCTCACCGGGGAGCAGGAATGCGAGGCTGCTGTTGGCGTCCTGAATCAGGTGTCAAGTGAGGACAATACAAACCCGCTCCCCTGGTACTATGCAGGACGCTTGTACAGTCGGATGAAAAATCCGGTCAAGGCGTACGAGGCCTACCAGCAGGCCGTCTATCGGGACAGTCGGAATGCCGCATATTGGAACTCGGTGGGCATCTTGTATCTGGAGTCGCTGCAGTACCATGACTCGCTCGATGCATTTTCGCGTTCCATTCAGTTAGCACCATATCGACCGGAGATTTGGTGGAACTTGGGTGTCCTGTACGAGCGGTGCAATCAACAATACTCTGACGCCGTCGATGCATATCAGCGGGCCACCGAGCTGGACCCCGGGAATTCGGGCTTTTCTAGTCGCCTGACCCTGGTTCGATCATTTTTGGCCGGCGGAGGGGAAAATCAGCCGGCAGACAAGAAAGATGGACGCAGCGTGGAGCCACTCGAGTTGGATCCATTGCTGTTCCTTCCACGTCCGACTCTTTTGAATGGCATGTCTCTTCCACAACAAGCACCAATCTCTCAACTGCCTCCCGCCCCATCGATGAGACATGGATCGAGTCATGTAGCTTCCCCTTTGTATTCCGGCTCGGTGATGCCGCGCATCCAGCAATCCGTCAACACTGCGCCGCTGTTGAAGCGAAAAACATCATAAATTGATTTGATTTGATCAATAAATAAAATTTTGTTTATTTTAAGGCTTACGGCTTACGGCTACTTGGGCGGCTCGGATGACACGCCCATTCAACAAATATCCCTTCTTCTCCACCGACAGCACGGTGCCCGAGTCGACCTGGTCAGAGGGAATCTCGAACAGGGCCATGTGCTGGTTGGGGTCGAAGCGCTGGTGCAGGGGGTCGATGGGGGTGACGCCGTGCGTCTTTAAAACTTTGCGCAGCTCGTCCAGGGTCATCTCCATGCCCTGGCGGAGGGCTGACAGTTCGTTGGAGGAGGAATCGGTGTCCCTCATAAGGGGAGCATCTGGACGAGTCTCGTTCGGCACCTTTACCTCGGCGTCCGTCTTGGGGGCGCGACCCAAGGCCATCTCCAAAATGTCTGCAACCGTGATAATGTCTTTGGCAAACTTTTGAATGGCAAACTGGCCAGCGGACTCGACCTCCCGCTTCGTCCTATTCCGCAAGTTTTCCATGTCGGCCAATGCCCGCAGGTAGCTGTCCTGGAGCGCCGTCATTTTTTCGTCTTTCTGTGGTGAGGCTGTTTCCGACATTGGTTGCCCTGCTGCTGCCTCATTGTTTTCTGGTTTAGTCGTTCCTTCTGTGCTCTGGTGCTTTTTCGAGAAATAATTAAACACGGACGATGAATTGGTGCGTCGCATGAACTGGCCTTGCCGCTGTTGCAAAAGTCTCCTCAGCATATTGAAAGGTTCAAAGTGACACCCTGGCCAGTGATCGGCTGATTAATTTAGCTTAATTGCACTTACTTTTTAGGCTGTGCCGGTATGGGTAAACGATAATTGGAGGTTGGGGGATGGGCTAGCATCCTAAAAAAATGAATCACATCAAGAGACATATCACCAGGAAAAGAAGATACAACATTGGCAAAAAATCTAGCGGAGAGAGGTTTCGATCCTCCGGCCTCGGGGTTATGGGCCCCGCGCGCTTCCACTGCGCCACCCCGCTTACCACTCTTCAGTTAAAAGTTTATTATAATATATACAGTTTGGGCATTTGATATTCACAATACGCCCATGTCGATTTGAAATGCAAATTCTGCCATATCTGCCTGTTGAAATAGCCGCTGATGAATGGTATCGAAGGACACTTTTAGTGAAGCGGCAAATAAATGTTCTCTTAAAGGTAAAGAATGAAGAGTTCATCAAGTACAAACGGGACTTGGAGAGCCTGTTTGCATCCGTATTCTACTTTGCGCCGGAGGATGAAGAGCTAAGGTCGTCCTGTCTCAGACTTTTAAAACGCTTCTTTGACTTCAAGTTCAAGCTAGACTTTTACTCATTTTTGGACTTGACCCGATATGCCGGTAATATTGAATTTATAAGCAAGCAAAACGTCAAAAATGTTCCGGGCGCCTTTAAACCATCGCTTATTCGCGATCACCCGGAATTCCGCACCGCTTTCGACTTGCTCAACAAGGAACGAGACGAGACCGTCGAGCTCCTAAACGACAAGTCCTTTGTTAACGAGTTCAAGCAAATGTACGTGGACGCTCAGTATGAAGACGAATATGTGGACAATGAAGACTTTGCCGATGACTTGCCAAACGCGGCTGTCGTGCCGGACATTACAGCAAAGGAGCTTCCTTTGTTCAAGGCCTACGTATCGAATCCAACGGTTTTCGAAAAGGCTAACCGCAAGTCGGCAGACAGGACAGCCCTCTGTCAAGCCACCGGTCTGGCTCACGAACAAATCGAAGGCTGGTTCATCATGCTCAATAGAAATCCTCGGCGAGACTACATTCTACGCAGATACGCCGACATGGAGATGGTGCCGAGAAATCGGGGCTAAGTGGAGAAGACTTGCAGCTGATTGATCAGCTCTGTCAAGCCATCATCCAGTGTTCGCAAATGTTCCTTTTCCGCCAATCTGTCTTTAACGGCCTGTTGAATAAATTGTAGCTTTGTTGAGATGGATTGTTCGCTTGGACAAAGGATTCCGTCCTTGTTAGCCTTTAACACTTCATACAGAAGACCAAGGTCAACTGTTTTCAAGTCGTAGTTAACAGCATTCGGATTGTAGAGGCTGGAAAGGGGCTCCAGCTCTAAAAGAGAGGCCATGGGGGATGTCTTTGCGAAGCAGTTCACCTGATGTCTCAAGACCTCACTCTGAAGTGGGGAGATCTTGACCGGCTGTATGCGTTTCAAGCTCTTTATAAACCTCTCCTTCCACTTTGGCTCTAAATCAAACCGAGACAGCGAGAAGATCAACAGGGCATACGACATGGGGGAAATCTCAGAATCAAATTCTTCCAAATTCTTCACAAGAGAGCCTCCGTCCATGTAAGGTAGCAACTTGAACATTGACGTCATTGCAGCGTGACTGATCCTTAAAGACTTTATCACTGAGGGGAGTTTTTGAAGGCAAAGGACTATTCGATTCAAACATCCCTTCACCAAGGGATTATCCGACAGCTCGACAACAAAGTTTTGCAGGACATGAATCATCGACAAGACAGTATCAGGGTCAACCTGTAGCTGCTCCGAACAAACAAACTCAAAAACATCCAAGACTCGTCCCAAGCAGCTCCTGATCAGCTGATCGACGACACTCGCTGAAAGCATTGACAGTGGCAACACTGAGCAAAGCCGAATCAGTGACTTCAAATCATTAGTTTTGGTATACTCGAACAGCAGTTCTCCCTAATTGTCAGACCACATCATAATATAAAAATGTACCAATGACTCGTCGTTCAGGTATGAGAAACTGGAGACTAACGCTGTTTTCAAGATGCTCATCAACAAAGAGTCAACTGGAATGAATTCAGCGGCCAGCTTGGCCAAGAACCATTTGAAGCTTGTCGGCTGCAATCTTCGCACCAACAAGACTCCCAGGCATTCAGTGGCAATTGATAGAAACAAATGCTCGTTTTTGAAAATCCCATCGGCAATGATTGAGCATCTCAGTGGTTCCAAATCACCTTCGTGGCCGTTCAGAAATACAGAAAGAGGATCCGACGGCTTCGCCTCCATGTCGACATCCATCTTTGACATCAAGTCATCGACATAATCAATGGCTTGTTCGATGACTTCATTTTCGGGATGCAGCTTTGCCAAGGCAGAGTGCATCAACCTGAGCGAATCAAACGATGGGGCAAAGCATTTAAAGCTTTTCAGCAAGGCCATCGTGCAGCGAAAGTCGTTCGACGCATCAGTTTCCAGCATGTACTCGCAAAAATTAGCAGTCAACTTGTCGATGGTTTCCTGAGCAAACGACTTGTCGGCATGATACAATCGGATCATCGTGGAGAAGGCGGTCCGCTTAAAGTAGAGTGACATTGCGCTGATCTTTGACTTTGACTTGCCGATCAAGCAAAGCAAAAATTGTCCGACGACGGACTTGTCTTTGCTTGGGAGCCTTGAAAACTCGGGCTCCAGCTCCTTTTTCAAATAAGCCGTCAAAGACTCTCCCAACGCTCGCAACAGATTGGAGCCCAACTCGCAATTCGCCGCGTTATTTTCGACTGTCGATTGGATCAAAAACGTCTACGGTTAAGTCCAGATTGTTGTACTTCGAGTATTTCAATCATGCCGCCAAAATATTTCAATGCCTTCATCACCCCAACGTTGTTTTCAAACTGGACCCGACACAACGAAGCACATTCCTAGTTGATAATTTTTGTCAGGGACGGGGCACGAACTCAAAAAATTAGTGTACATTTTTGACAAAGAATGAATGCAATGAGCTGGCATTGATCTCCTTGAACACGCTAAACATGGCTTGGACACTGCGCTCCGACAAGGGCATCTTCATCAAATGTTCGGGGACGATAGAAGCTGCATTTTTAGGCCTCTTCAGCAGTCTGTCCTCTTGAACTTCAGAAGACGGTGATCGATCGGCCGACGATAATGCGCGCCTTCCGCCAATCATGAACCCCTGCACCCTGGCTCATCCAACAATTTGTGTACACTGAACGGAATGTCGGAGCCCATACAAAATCTTGAAAGACATCCCGGAGACGCCGTCAACGAGTACCTAGACAAGCGAAAAGAGCGTGCCAGGGAAATTGCAATCTTTCTGGCAGAAAGCAAAATATGGGATCGAATGCTGTCAAACTGCACCGATTATTCAAGCGTGATGAGGCAGGACAAGTGCGAGCATTTGGTCGAAATTGTCACGGAGCGCAAAAAATATGCAAACTCCAATTTCAACCCGGAATGCCGCCCCGTCCTGACCCCTGGTATCCCAAAAGAGTTTGAAAGGACAAAGCCGCAATACTCTCTCTGGAATTGGGGAAAATAAAATCTGTATTTTTATTTTATGATATTCTCAAAAGACTAATGCATCATAAATGGACCATGACGTTGTAAGGAAAATCAATTGCATAAAATGCGGTTACCTTGGCGATCCACACCCCGGTCCGAGTAAGCCGAAACAAACTCGCCAGTGTCTTTCCATTTCCTCCCTATCCGCTCTCTCTCACTGGCAGTCTCTTGACTGTAAAAAGAATTAAACTGTAGTTTTCCTAAAAACACAAAAAGCACACACAAATGTCTGCCATTCATTACAAACTCAAGTCTGCAAAGGACTATGACACGTATCGCTTTGAAGGCTCCGGCATCCCGGTGTGGGAGCTCAAGAACGAAATCATTGAGAAGAAGAAGCTGGGCAAGTCGGACGACTTTGACCTGGTCATTCTAAATGCGCAAACTAACGAAGGTATTCCTTTTTGATTTTTGCCACTCGATAATACTAATGGTTATTAGAGTATCCGGAGGACAATAGCATCATCCCCAGGAATACGTCGGTTATAGTGAAACGAGTTCCGGCTCCAAAGGGACGGGTCAAAAAGCCGTCGGATAGGGCAACCAATACCTTTGTGAATCCGTCCATACTGGCATCTTCGCGACAGCAAGCGCAAACCGCCGCAGCGACTCCTGTGGGGAGCAAGGACGAGGACGCAAAGATCAGTAAAATTGTCGGAGAATCGACGTCCCACTGGGTCAATCAGCAGCAGCAACAGCAGCAAACCACCACCCAGCAAATGCCGATTCGCAAGACCTTCAAGCCCAAGGGCCCAGCCCCGGTCCCGCCGCCCTCGTACACGTGCTTCCGCTGCGGACAGCCCGGCCACTACATCAACTACTGCCCGACTAACGACGACCCCACCTTTGACCGCCCGCGCATCAAGAAGACGACCGGCATCCCGCGGGCCTTTTTGAAGACGGTCGATGTGAGCCAGTTGGAAGGCTCCTCCATAATGGTGACCAGCGAGGGAGCCGCCGTTGTTGCCACCCCGAACATGGTGGAGTGGGAGCGAGTGACGGCGGAAAGGCAGCGATCCTTCCAAGACATCCCCAAAGATTTGGTTTGTCCGATCTGCAAGGACCTGCTGACAAACCCGATGCGCCTTGGCTGCTGCCAGGCAGTCTGCTGCGAGCAATGCATCCACGACGCCCTGATGGACGACACTGTGCCGCAGTGCCCGCTATGCTCCAAACAAACCTCTATAAAAGCATTGACTGTTCCTGAAGATATTTTGTCGGCACTGAAAGAGTATCAGGCATCCTTTAACAAACACCCAGAGCCGCCTGTGGATCAAAAGGCGGATGAAACTGCAAAAGAACAATCAACCATGTTTAGGGAACACGATCGACGATCTCGCTTTGATCGCACAAGTGACAGGATCAACGACCACGATCGTACAGATCGAATCAACATGGATCATGATACTCGACAATCACGTCACAGGAGTCAGTCGCCTCGTCGGCACGGCACCATGCGGCGCTAACGTCAATAAAAAATTCATATAGACCCCGGTCGCACTTGTGGCTTGGAAGTTACTCGAAAAGGCAGCTTTACACACTTTTTGTCATCAGAGAGCGCGCGCGCATTCATCAGTGGCATCACTGTCAGTCACTTTTTTAAAGAGCATTTTTCAAAAGGGAAGAACGCGCCCGTGCGCCAGCATTAGATTTTACATACACATTTATACAGGCCCTTCATTTTTAAACGCCGATTAAAACATTTGCATCTAATTGGACAAAACACTCCTTGACAACCAACCAACGCAGACACCCAAGCAAACCGACCGTCATAATCATCGAATGGACAAGGAGCCAAAGACAGTAGTGCCTTCGACGCGCTTTGGTCGCGAAGGCGGCAGTAGCACAAAGCTAAAGTGGAACATGCTCTTGCAACAGACCGCCCCCAAAAGCGGCAAGTCTGATTCGCGGACCCCGTCACCCTTGCTAACCAATCGGGACCCTGTTTCCCGGCATGTGCCGTTGGCCGCTGCTGGTGATTTGGAGACGGAGAGTACCAATGTGGAAACTGTAAAAGAGGAATCAAGTGAGAAAATTCAGAATACGGCTGTGGATGAATCCGGAGAAGAGTCTAATTCGTCGTCAACGTCCCGACAGTCGGTGATTGAAAATCTGCGATCCTCGCTGGGCAGCTTTGACTGGAAGGTCGTCGGACAGAGTGTGGAGGGCGAGGAAGAAATAGGCAGTGGAGGGCATTCGAGAGAGCGGGCGATGAGCCTGCTGGAGCGGGTGTCTGGGTGTCACCTGTTGGACAATGAAGACGGCACACCCGACGACGCCCCCATCAAGGCACCCATTGCCACACCAATGTCGGCCCGTCCGTCCCGCGTCAACAGCATCTTCTCACCCTTCCCCGAATCGTCTTCGTTGAATCCGCCTGCATCGGCCGCCCCCGATCTCGCCTACTTTTACCAGTCTTCGGAGCCGCAGTCCTCGCGTTCTTCCTCACCCGCCATCAACCATTCCATGTACGCTGCCGAACAGAACAATTCTGCCCCGATGCTGCCGTCGTATGACCCGATGCGGCGACAGAGCCTGATGGACGTGCAGCACATGGGACAGAGCGGCGGTTATTCGATGATGCAGAACCCGCCCCGCCAGCACCGCCCGTCCCTCTCTTATTCTGGCTATCCACAGCAGCACCAACAACAATACCCGATGCGATCTGGCAGTGTCCATCACCGCGCCACTCCGTCACCTCCGCTGCCGCACCCAATATCTGCTTATCAGCACCCGCAGCAACAGGCTTTTTACTCGCCCCGCCGTGGCAGCGTTCCCTACCCGCAATCGATGGACTATTACTATGATCCAATGATTGACCAGCAGCAGCATTTTAGCCCGCAGCAGTTTAGCCCCCATCCGGCGGCGGCACATTATCCGCACAATCACCAGCCAGGCTATCATCATGCTTACGGGAACAGGAGGCCATCTGCCTTTGCAGCGGCATCCTCCTTTACGCCCCCGCCGTCAATGTACAATGACGCCTACAATGACCCCGCCTTCATCGCCGAATCAGACCAACACAGCCAGCAGCAGCAACCGCCGAAAGAGTTCCAGCTGTCCTCCTACCACGGCCCCATGTACGCGGTCGAGTTCAAGGCCGGCCGCACCGAAGTTTTCTACGTCCTCGACGGACCTGGGCAGTTGAAGATCAGTCCCGGCAGCTGGGTGATCGTGGAGGCAGACAGGGGCGAGGACCTGGGCAAGGTGACCTGCACGGTCGGCATCGACCGACTGCAGCAGCTGATCTCGCTTGCCGCGGATGCGGTGAGTGAAGACGGGCTGGAGCAGCTCGCCGCCACACTGGAGCCCGAACTCGCCCCGATCATCTACGCCAAGGAGATCATCCCCAAGCAGATCTACCGGCTGGCCACCCATGACGACATGCGCATGCTGCAGGTAAAAGCGCAAGAGGAGGCCATCGCCATGGTGCGCTGCCAGTCACGCATCCGCCAGAAGCGTCTGCCCATGGAGGTTGTCGACGCCGAGTACCAGTGGGACCGCAACAAGCTCACCTTCTTCTTCCAGTCCGACAAGCGCATCGACTTTCGCGAGCTGGTGCGCGACCTCTTCCGCATCTACAAGACGCGCATTTGGATGTGCGCGGTGGACCGGAGTCGGCTCGCCGCTCTCGCCGAGATGCGCAAGCACACCACTCAGGCCGACATTGACGCAGTGCATGCGGCCGCCCTGGCTGCTGACCGTGAGTTGTCCAGTTGAATTTTAAATCCTCTTACAATATTAACTAGTAGTTCTATCCTATAAAACCATTAAACACTCAATAAACACTGAATACACTCTTACACAATGACGCCATTTAAATTTTCATTCTTTTTATTCGGTAAAATGATTCTGCAGCAATTTTTACTGGTCGCGGACAACCGTGGAACGCTCGCTCACATAGATGCCGTCCAAGAACTTGCGGACGTCCTTGTTCTTCACAGACGTAATCTGCTGGATGGTGGCCGCCGACTGGGAGACGTCGTCGATGGAGGCACCGCGCAACACAATCTCGTCCTTTTGCTCAGTCACGTCGACAGTGACACCGGGCGCCATCGGCACGCGGCGCACAATCTTCTCACCCAAGTAGTTGCGGATCTCAATGACCGACTTGTTGTCGACGATGGCGACGTTGATGGGGAAGTGAGAGTAGGCGGCGCGCATCTTGTATTGGAAGCCCTTGGTCACACCAGTGATCATGTTCTTGATATGGGTGCACACGGTTCTAATGCAGGCAACGTGCTTGCGGGCACCGAACCAGACGGCAACGTTCAGCTTGTTCTTGCCTTGGCGGGTGATCTCGACAGAGACGTGGTTAAAGTTCTTCTCCAAGGTGCCCCTCGGTCCGGTAACCTTGACCTTGCGGCCGTTCAGGTCGACAGTGACGCCTTCCGGAATAACAACGGTTTGGGAGGTCTCGATGGCTTTCATGAAGATGGATGGATACGGTTAACAAGGGTGCGAACCGGCAGATCTTGAGTAACGATTAAACCGGGGTCCCGTATATAGGCAGTCAAGTGGCCAGGGTTATGTCAAATCTTTCATCTAACACCACCCTCCAATGGTACTTCCATCCATCCTCGGGAAACTAATAACACGCGATTCATCTATAGTCTCACCGTAAATTCGAAGCCCCTCGCCACGGTTCGCTCGGATTCCTCCCCAGGAAGCGCGCTGCCAGCCAGAGAGCCCGCTGCAAGGCCTTCCCCAAGGATGATGCCTCCAAGTCTGTGCACTTGACCGGTTTCATGGGCTACAAGGCCGGTATGACCCACGTCGTCCGTGACCTGGACCGCCCAGGCTCCAAGCTCAACAAGAAGGAAGTCCTCGAGGCTGTCACCATCATCGAGACTCCTCCGATGGTGATTGTCGGTGTTACCGGCTACGCCAAGACTCCTCGCGGTCTCCGCTCCGTCACCACCGTCTGGGCTGAGCACTTGAGCGACGACGTCAAGCGCCGCTTCTACAAGAACTGGTCCCAGTGCAAGAAGAAAGCCTTCACCAAGTACGCCAAGAAGTACCAGACTGGTGAGGCCCAAGACATCAAGGCTGGTTTGGAGAAGCTGAAGAAGTACTCCACCGTCATCAGAGTCATCGCCCACACTCAGGTCAGAAAGCTGAGCGTCGGCCAGAAGAAGGCCCATGTCATGGAGGTCCAACTGAACGGTGGCTCCATCGAAGACAAGGTCAACTGGGCCTACAGCCACTTTGAGAAGGAAGTCCCCATCTCGGCCGTGTTCGAGCAGAACGAGAACATTGACGTCATTGGTATCACCAAGGGTCACGGTTTCGAGGGTGTCACTGCCCGTTGGGGTACTCGCAAGCTTCCTAGGAAGACTCACAAGGGTCTCCGCAAGGTCGCCTGTATCGGTGCCTGGCATCCGGCCAGGGTTCGCTTCTCTGTTCCCCGCGCTGGTCAGGACGGTTACCATCACCGCACTGAGATGAACAAGAAGATCTACCGCATCGGCTCCGGCTCCGACAAGGCCAGCGCTAGCACCGAGTTCGACTTGACCGTCAAGCAGATCACTCCGATGGGTGGCTTCCCGCACTATGGTGTTGTCAACCAGGACTTCATCATGATCAAGGGCTCTTGCGTTGGTGTGAAGAAGCGCGTTCTGACTCTTCGCAAGTCCTTGGTGCCGCACACCTCGCGCGCTGCCTTGGAGAACGTTGTGCTCAAGTTCATCGATACCTCGAGCAAGTTTGGCCATGGTCGCTTCCAGACTCCGGAGGAGAAGCGCAGCTTCATGGGAACCCTCAAGAAGGACCTCGATGCCTAATTGTTGCGTCTGCAGATTAATAAATCTAATTTTTAATTGCAAATGAGCCGTCTGAAAGACAGAATCCTACTGTTTTGGTTTGGTGGTACACGAGCATTACGATTCAATGTTCACAATTAGACGTTTGGAAGACTGGAAAATTTGATGCCGCCAAATTAGAGATGTGGTTCAAAAAAGACCTCGAGTTGGACAAAAAGATAAGGGAGGAGTATGGCGAAGAGATAAGAAACATATCCAACGATGAAAACCGACTTGCAGACCTCCAGTCTGATCCTGATGTACTTTTATATTGTAATCATTAGGGCATACTGGCTTCAATCATCTTGTTTGATCAATTTCCACGAAACTCTTTTAGGAATACACCAGAGACTTTCAAGTATGACAATTTGGCTCTGAAGATATCGAAGCACGCGATCTCAAATGGCTTGCTGAATCAATTCAATCCGGCTATCCAAGTCTTTATCCTTCTGGTATACTCTGACTTTTTACTCGATTTAGCCATTGGAGCATCAAGAAAATCTTGACCTGCAAATAGAGTGTGTCTCGCGGTTCGAGAATCTAGCGCAAAGTGTAGATAAACTGTCGCCGTGGAAGCAATTCATAGACAATGCGACCAAATACGCTCGCGAACATTTGGAGGTGATTGAAAGATTCGGCAGATTCCCTCATCGAAATGCCATACTGAATCGAGAATCCACGAAAGAAGAGCTGGAGTATCTTGAGAAACACGGCGGCTTCTAACGCAACTGTGCTTTGAATGCGGATCCGCATGAATTCCTGACTCTTTCAAAAACTTCATCGACCTCAGTTTTACAGAGAGGCCTTAAATGGCTACGGAATACAATTCTGAATGTTTTGCTTTGTCTTCCACTCTTTGGATCTTTGTATGAATCCAATAGCTTCACTGATTCAACAATCCCATTGTCAGAATTGCGTACGGCTTCAAAGAAGAAATTGTCAGCAAAATTCTCTTCAATCCAAAATGAAATGTCCCTATGCGATGATGGCTGTTGACTGATGGGCTGATATTTCAATGGCATTCCACGTTTATAATTTTCAAACTGTTCAAGGAAGCGCTCGTCTTGTGACCATAGCAAGCGTATGTCAGGGATTCCAAAAAGAAGCATGGCCAATCGCTCCACTCCAGCACCAAACGCCCAGTATGTACCTTCACGGAATCTCCCTGTTATCTCTTTCTTCAATATTCCGCAGCCTGCCACCTCGATCCATTTACCATCGAAATGGGCTTCTAATTCAAAACTTGGACTGGTAAAAGGAAACGAATCAGGGTTCCATCTGAAGCATGTGTTCTCACCAAGAATGTATCGGAGCGCGCCTTCAAGAAATCCCTTTAAATGACCAACACCGCATTGCACACTTTGATCTGATTCAACTAAATGAACACCCTCTACTTGATGAAAAATCGGATAGTGAGTTGAATCAATTTCATCGCGCCTGAAAGCAGGCCCACTTACTATGAACGAGTTTAATCCAAGCTCTAAGAACTCCAATTCGTTGGGAGTCAAATGGGTCCTTAGTAAGTAGTTATCATCAAAGTAATAAGTGTCGGACTCAGATCGGCTAGGATGATCTGGGTTAATTAAGAGCTCATCAAAATTCCTCCGCGTACTAATCAACGGATTATGATGACGAAAGCAGCTGATACTCGGGATTGATTTCTTACTATACTCTTCAAATAGACCTACGACAATGTTGATTGGGTGCTTGACGGACAGGTTTTGGAGAGGTATAATTTTCTGCAAAATGTTTCGGGGAATTCTCATTCTTTGATCCCCTGATGATGAACTTCTTAACAAAATTCATGAATGGTCCAAATGCTCTGTCCCTTTCACGAATATTATTGGCCCCATTGGCATCTTGTGAGATAATCGTTAGTGATTACAAGACAGGAGCCTGTATCTTGGTGTTCTCGACGCTCACGGACTTGGTACTGCATGTTTTTTAAACTTAGTTTGATGGCTGGCTCGCAAGAAAGACCAAAACCACTTCCGTTTTAGGGTCTTATTTAGACCCCATTGGAGACAAAGTATTGTCGTTCTCAATACCATTAGCATTGTACATAAATCAATCTATACCAGGAACGCTGCTTAGTGCCCTCTTTATAAAGGAAGCCGCGATCATCGCTGGATCTGCGAGATTTCTCATGCGCTCGAAACTGACAGAACTGAAGCCAATTTTTGCCAGTAAGTTGAACACTAGCATTCAATCACTGTACCTAACGTCAGTGGTAGTATCAAAACTTTGCAGTTTGAGTCACATTCTGACCGTTAAATCTCTGCTAGAGACTACACTATATGTTTCAACGGGCTACACTTTACTCGCTTACTGTCTAGTATTCATGAAGACTGTTGATTTGAGAAAACACTTTAGACCATGAAGCTGACCAGTCTTTCAGAGTGCGGGAATCTGCTGTCAAGCTCTTTGTTGTATCCGATGAATTGTCTGCAAACATCTTGATTAAAAGATAGAGCTTTGCGGAATCGTTGAAGAGATAGCCATTCTCTCCATCTTTGACAAGTTCATGGATACTAGAATTATGCAACGTCTTGAATTACCATTCGTATTCGTAAGCCAAAACCGGCGTCGCGGATGAAATGAAATCTACCACTTTCATCGGCAAGTCGACTCCGGATGTTGAGTTATGAAAACAGATTCCACATGAAGATGACTCTAGAATAAGCATATGCACATCTCTTTACCGATCAATCCGAAATATTCTTGTTTGCTGGCCAACCAACAAGTGACTATTGTAGATTTCGATAAATGCAAGCTTTCAATCTGAGTCTCATATTGTCTTCTCAAAGGTCCATCTCCTGTAATGAATATATAAAGGTGTGTTTGAATGTTCGAGTCTTCATATTTCTTAAGTGCCTCGAGTAGCATATCGATGCGTTCATCTTCTGACCAGCTAGTACTCGACATTAATACCAAACCATGATTAGAGACATCTTCAAAATCGAAAATCCCAGAAAAAGGACTCTTTGTAGAATAATCACGGCAAAACCCATCGGGGAGTACAAAGCATTTTCCTGGTGTCAGATTGTAATTCTCTTGCAAAAATTTTGCCATGCGATCACTAACAGTAAGATTTACGAAGCTCATCATGATATTGCACCTTGCGGCAATCATGATCTCAAGTCAGATGTAAGCACGATGGAGGAGTACCTTCGTATCAGGGCTTTGATGATTGAAGGGTAATGCTTCGTTTTCTCAATGATCGTATATGGAATGTTGTGCCAATCGAACACTAACCGACACGACACGAACAGAGTATACAGCGTTAATATAGGCAGAGTCGGCACAGAAGGTGGAATCTATAGTTGAGACGAAAAAATACCTGCCCTATTATCATATCCGGAAAATATCTTAGTTGTGTTAAGGCCCAAAGCGACATGAAAAAAAGATAGAGGCATTTAAAGACGATATTAACCAGAGGTATGGAAATTGTGGGATCAAATTGGTCTATAAATACATAGTGCACTCCTTTCCTGGTCATGTTCTCTCTGTTTCTAGAATCCTTATAACAAATTACTGCGACCAAATCATTGACTTTAAGGAGTTCTGAGATATGATTCTCCATACGTGGAGATTGGTTACACGGACCTAAGAAAAATGTCACTGCATACCGCATTTTTAAAAATTTATTGTGCTTCATTTAATACACCATTAATATATGCCTTTCGCTCATTTACGACATTCAGAGCATCATTCTTGCTAATGGGTACGATAATGTTGCCAAAACTGCGAAAGACAGAGGCATTAGCGGGCAATTTTTCTAGTTCATTCTTAACCATTTCATTTTCTTGAAGACTGATCTTGAGAATGTTGACTCTGTCCATACCCATGCGGAATAGAAAATGAGGACCAATATTCTATCACATGTATACGCCGCTGAGATCCTGCAATATTGGCCCAAACATTTTGGAATGTATCTGGGGAAAACATTATTGACAACTGTCATTCCCAATAAAACTTTTAAGTTAGCCGTTAACAATTTGCGTCATTCGTTCAAACTATTGCCATATGATATCAATTGTACATATAAAATATCAAGAAAGACCTGGAGGATGAAAAGCATGTCGTCGAAAGAGTCCAAGTGACTTAGAAAGTCTGAAATTTAATAACGAAGACTTCTTTTAAATGCCCATCAATTTCTACATAATGTGAAGTCACATCGGCGCGGTGACCTTGACCTGCCAACACAGATTGAATAAATCCTGCCATCACTTGTAAATGATTAATGCCAATATTTTCCTCCACAGTAGATATCAGCTTCGAGTCCTCCACGCTATATCCATAAAGCATAACTAATATTAACACATTGTCATTATACATTGACTGCTATTTGAGTTACTAACTTCCATTGAGTCACAACTTTTTTGATACCACAGCCTCCAAATAGTTTGACCAATGTGCTTAACACACTCTGAGAACTCGCATGCAATATGACGTTCGCTAACACCCCGTCTTTCCAATAAACATTCACCCATTTGTACACCTACTAATGTGGATCTACATATTTAGCTAGGAATATACCTTGCCTTACGAACATCATAATCTGCCTTGGTTTTTGCACCCCCATATAAGTCTACTAGGAAACAACATAGCAAGGAATTAAATAGTGATTGGGACACTTCGAGCATGGGGTCTAACATTTCATGGAATACGTTTTTTCGTCCTACTTCATTTATGCTCATCTCGGGTCTCAATTCTACGATGCCACTCTAAAAATAAGGCACAAAACGGCAACCTTAAAAACAGTTCATATTGGAGCTACTGATGATGAATCGGTAAAAATGAAATGCTTATCAAAATTAAGTCATCTGACAGGTGCGAATGGGAAATTTATTTAAAGGTTTACTGTAACTATTTACTATCATGCTGGCCAAGCTAACAGATTCCGCTTCGGTTCCCGCCAAAAAGATAATGAATTCATCAGCTGTCACCGGGGTGACCTGTCAAACAAGCAATGACAGGTGCGAAATATATAAATAGCGATAAGACATGGTACAACCCATATCATGTCAAGTGATTCTTTTGAAGCAGATCAGTCCATGGTTGCCGAGCTCTTTGGGGCTAGTGTTATTTTCACTCATGAATACTGGCCAATTCTGAATGAAGTGCTATCCTCTGATGCTGGATTTCAAAAGACCCCATCAATAGTGCTTTACCCAAATGACGTAAACAACAAGATTTTCGGCGATAATGAAGAAGATACGGTCCATGTTGTTGATGACATTTCATCCAAATATAAACGTTTCGAAACCGAAGTACTGACTTTCATTCCTGAGCCCAGCATTGATCCAAGAATACTGAAAAACAGCGTAATTCACAGTCTTGAACACAATGAGTGTTCACCTCGAAAAATAGAAAGTTCATCGGCTTGTACTTGCTCCAACTGCGGAACCAATGAAACTACTTTATGGAGGAGGGCACAAGGTAAACTGATGTGCAATCCGTGCGCTCTCTATCTAAAGCTGCATGGAGTGCAAAGACCATTACATCTACTCAATTCATGTATCAGACGGCGCAACCGGAACAGCTCGAAAAGGAAAAGATGCTGACAAACCCTTGTGAACAATCTTATATGAGGATTCTACCCAATAAATCGGTCGCACTCGGCCGACTACCTGCATTTATATCTATCATGCTCAATATGATGTCCTTCAGTGCATTCGGGACAAATTCGGCAATGAATTCATTGTCTTCTCTTAGAGCCAACCAGCCTTCCCCGTGCTTGGGCAAACTCAACGAGGTGGCTAACTCCAATGAAATCAAACCTAGGCTGAATATGTCAACTGCAGGAGTGATTTGCCCATCCAGCACCTCTTTTGCCATGTAGCACTTGTCACCTTCAGTGTCCAGTACGATGGTATCAACTAGTTGAATGGGTCTCGCTAGTCCAAAGTCTGATATCCGCAGCTCCCCATCATTGGCGACCAAAATGTTCTCCGGCTTGAGGTCCATGTGGACCAAATTCTTTCCATGAATAAACTGGAGACCCTATACTCAACGTCAGTACGACAAAAATACCGATGCGACCATATAAATTACGTGGAGCACTTCAGCAACATCAAGAGATACCCCGTGTTCAGACATATGGTTTAACACATCGCGTAAACTAAAATTAAAATGAACCCAATTGCAGTACGATCCATTACAGCAGTATTCTGTGACAATATAAAGAAATCCAGACTGTTCCCATGCGGTTTCAATCTGAAGAATAGTTTTGCTACTTTTCAATTTCCAAAGATTTTTTACTTCTTCGATCTTATGAAGCCTATAATGAATACAAAATATACACATACCTGTCTGATATTCCAGTGTATGGATTAAGGCTCTGTTTCAAAGCATAGTAGCGACCATCCAGTTTAGAAATTACTCTGTACACTAAAGAAAATGAGCCCTTTCCGATGCATTCCTCGACTTCGTAATTCGAGTGTAGAAAATCTAGTTCACCAGAACAATCTCCTTTTTTGCAGTTCAATTTAGGGTAGGAATTTCTGAAATAGTTCTCATCTAGAATGCAAACATTAGGGCATCTCCATGGGCAGAGAGTTTCATGTCCAACATCATCTAATTCATGTAGGTATTCTTCGCTTGAAAAACTATCGTCGGTCTCCATCATTTCATCAAATTCGTTAATGCCGTAGCTGTGATGAAGCGTGGGTGAAGAGCTTTCGTACTGCTTGGAGGGTTGCTTGGAGGGATTAAAATCCAACTTGGAGACAGGCTCGGTTTTCGGAGTGATCAATTTGCTGAGATGCGGTCCACTGTGAGGACTAAAAGGGAAGGGAGTCAAGTTGACTGGCAGTAAAAATTTAGACTTGGCTGATTTTGTGGGTGTTTTGGGAGAAGATCCTGCTGGTTGACTATTTTTACTATTGCTAGTAAGTTTCCCCAGCTGATTGCTTGAACTGAGCAATTCAATGTTGGGCTTCGGCATTTTCCATGGAGTAATTCTATCATCTGAATCCACCATAACACATGGGTCTGTCTATTTTTGGTCTTTATTCTCGAAAAAGGTATACGACAGAATTATCTCTTTCACGCCTTTTAAAACGGGATCAATGTTGAATTCTGGGTCAATGTAAAAAAATACAGGCATTTCAACAGATTCTCCGCCACCGAGTTGCTGCTCCTCAAAACAAAAGCACTGTATTTTGTTGAAGTATAGAGCGGCACGAGCCGGAACTATATTATACGTAGCAAAACCGATGATGTCCTTATCTGATTGGTTTTCGGCGTTGTAAAAAGCCAAAGCCGTTTGTCCAGGAAACAATGTAATCCTATTCTGCAGAGGTTTAAATTTCCAAGGCAGATTTTTGGATTTGTTGGCCACAAATTTTATACTTACTGGCTCATTTAATCTGTTCGGTGTGATTTCTTTTCTGTCCAAACTGTCAGCAATCTGAGGCGCACCGTTTATGCCAGTGTTCTGACATATTAGTTTGTACAACGGGACAATTGAGTAGGCCACCCCACAGAATGTAATGGCCACTGCACTACTAAATAACAAGGCTGTTTTATTCTTGGCCCCCAGATTCATATGCCGTACGTGGGATTTTATTTTATAGTCTTTTTCGATGTTTTAGTAACCATAGCATCAATAGCACGAAAAACACTAGAAATACAATGGTTGAAGCAATCATGTACTTCTCAAGTGACCATGGGGTGCATCCTGCTCTTTGAGGCACGAGCATAGAGCCAATCTCAAAAAAAGTCACCAGAGTCCTGGATGAATCACCCGGAGGAGATTGCAAAAGAAAATTCGGTGATGACTTCAGACCATCTCTACTGAGGATATTTTTGGCACTCAATTCAATCAGTGACCTTTTCACCTGATGGGGTTTTAAAGAGGGGTTTGACTGTAGAAGTAAAGCCACTACGCCGGCAGCAAATGGAGCTGCCATGCTGGTCCCAGATACATAATCATAGCCTTGATATTTGTGAGTTCGTTTTTTCTTTGAAGGAATAGATGCAGCCAGAATATTGGTTCCAGGTGCAAATAGAGTTATACATTTGCCGTAATTTGAAAACTTCGCTATTGAGTTGTCCTCATTTGAAGCCCCAACAACAATAGCACCAGACGCGCTACTTGGGCTCGTCATGCATGCATCTTTCCCTGAATTACCTGCAGCGACAATAACATTAAATCCCTGATTGACGGCATTTGCAACAGATTCATCCAACGAGGGAGAAGCGGGCCCTCCGACCGAGATGTTTATCACTGCAGGGGGTTTTCCATTTTTAACAATCCACTCAATAGCTGTCACCAAGTCTGAATTCGAACCTTGCCCGGTACAATCAAGAACCTGTGCAACGACAATATCTGCTTTTTTTGCAACACCGACATTTAGGCCAGCCATTATTGAAGTCACTTCCGTTCCATGACCAGAGCAATCGAACCCTAATTTGCCCTCAAACGCACTGTACCCTAGTCTAGCCCTCCCGGTGAACTCAGGATGCGATTCCCAGACGCCACTGTCGATCACATACATTGTGACTCCTTCTCCAGTTAGATTAAAGGAATAAGACGATGAAAACACAGATTTTTCCGCTTTGGACAATCGTGCAAGTCCCCATGGGGCATTGTTTTGTTTTTGGGTGGCGGTGAAAAGTTGATCCCGTTCAATTATATCAATCCAAGAAATAGACCTCAATAGAGCCATCGGTAGCTCGTCAGACTCAAAGCAAACTATGACGCCTTTCATAGAGTTTTCTAAAGAAGCCTTGATTCTTGAATTAATTGTTCTCAGAAAGCTCTTGATGTCTGTTACAGTTTTATGTCGAACCCCATTTTTCAGCTTTACGATGTAGCAATTTTCCTTAGTTCGCGTTTCAGCGTTGCCAGGGAACAAGAAGTTTTGTTCGATATAAATCTGGGAATCCTGATCAGAAATGCCTTCAAAATATTTAAAGATAGAATCCGAAGGTTCTGGTCCTTTCAAGATTGCAGAGAAATCATCAGTAAATATATCAATGTACCCATTGTATATGCTTTTGATTTTGGACACAAACTGGATAGAGGTATCATTGAACATGAAGGCTTCACTGATATTCACATCGTTTACCATCTGAGTGTGGATGTCACTCGAACTTCGATGGGACGTAGTATTGAGGATTCCAGTCGATTGATTAAGATATGTTTTAGTGCTTGAAGGCGCTCTTTCTACGACAATTGATGAGTTCAAAGGAACGAAGCCATTAAGGTATAAATTGCCTGTTCTATTCTCGGACAACTCTCTCAATATACCGTTATGATTCGGTAGTGCCGATGAACAATCGCCACCTTTACCCATCATGATGAAAGTCATTACCAAAGCTAGAAGCGTGGCAGGTCTTTTCAGATATTCTCTCATTGTCATGGCAACAGATTCAATGTAATCATATTCTCAATCAGCTTTAGAATTAAGAATCACCTGTCGTGCTTTTATTTCTAGTCTTGGGGGATTGTGACTTAAAGAGTGACTGTAAGTAGAACGCCCTCATGCATTGGCTATTCTGAGAAGTCATAATTGTTAATTCGGATCGATCGTCTATAAAGCCATCCATGCTACTATATTCTTCGCTCAATTCATCTCCATCACTTCCGGATACTTCGGCTTCAATATCAAGAAACAATCCAGAAATCATATCATTTCGCTGTTTTTCTGACTTTCGAATTATTTTTGGCGAAGAAGCCTGAGACGACTCTATTACATGCTTTTTGTTTCTTCTAAAAGCGGCTGACTTTAGATGTGTCATTTTTAAATAGCATGAAGAGGGAACATACATATGATTAACTTCGTCCAAAATAGAGTTTGCGATGATCCACCGATCAACACAATCAGCGAAACCAGTACTAGATACCATTATTGTATCCTGACATACCGAGAATAATTTATGAAGAATGGCCGACTTTTCAGAGTTGCAAACGTTGACAGAGCTTAGATAACCGCAATAGACCACTTCTGGTCCGCATGACTTGTTTAAGAGATCCGCTGTTACAAATGACAATTCACTAGGTTCTTGAAACTCTGTAGATTCGACTTTCACATTATCCACAAATTTCATCTCGATTAACGTCATTTCGTTGATTGGGCGTCTATCACAGAGATCCAAATGATTCATAACATCTACAGAAGCCTTTATGGATTCTATTTCCTTGTTGAAGTAGGATTTTTCAAACTCATCAAGGAGGACTAAACATTGTGTTGGATCTCCTATGAATTGATACAGAAGTCCCATATTTCTGAAAAGTGACGTGTGGTCAAAAAATATAACCTTTCCATATATTTTCTCAGTTTTAACACAGAGGGATAAATTAACAGGTTTTGATTCGAAATACTTTTTGATGGCGGTCAAAGAGTTTTCATTAGAGCAAATGATATACACGTCAGTATACTCTGACCTGCTCAACTCAAATAGACATTTAGAAATCTTGGGGTGAATTTTCGCAGCCTTCGATGGCTCTAATTTGAACCCTTCACTCGACGCGCAAGAAAATACTAGATCATCACGTGCCTTGATGGTTTGCTTTAGGAGTTCTATAGAACTACTTGGTGACGAGATTTTGGAGGAGATTTTCTCTATGATTTTCGAGGTCAATCTATTAATAGGTGGAAGTACAACTTTGGGATGGTCACCAACAAAATTGCTAACAGCTTTGACGGTATATGTCTGATCAAATTCAGTTATTAAGCTTCCTTCATGGGAATTCAAAGGAATTATAAATCTATCAATGCGACCGGCAAGAAAAGACACCAACTCTTCGCCGATGAAAAAATCACTGGCTATATATTGAACATCGAGAAGAGCCGAAAACTCCTGTATTTTTTCAACTACTGGAGATATCGAGATATTGATAGAGGCATGAAACCTAGGTGGCATCTGCGCTTCTTTGAATCTTGATAATACTCTTTGAATTATCATTTTGGGCAGATAGTCGATTTCATGGAATATGATCGTAGATATCAAATCTAATCGAACATTTCCATTAAGAAGGTCGTTTTGTAAAACTTGAGGAATAGTGAATATTAATGGGACTAGCCCGTTTCGCCAATAATTGCGGCGCTCAAGAGGAGTATGTGATGGCAAAAGAGCTATACAGTCCACCGATCTTCCAAACATGCGCTTGAAACTGTCTTCATACTCCTGTGCGGTTTTAACGTTTAATGCAACAAGGACACACTTTTTTTGAGGATGGACCTTTGACTCATTGTGAAGAATAGTCGCAAACATTGCACCTGAAGGCGCTCTTCCTGGAAATATAAATAATGTATTCGTCTCAGATACATTACGCATGATAACCTCCATTTTGGGCAAACTGGAAAATCCTGCCGGACAATGCCAGTAGGCCTTTTCGTCTTCCATTTCTTCAAAATTTATTATTTTTTTTGAATCATGACCAATTCGGTCTCCAGAATACTGAGGACAATGATAACCGTACCTAAATGCAGTAATTTACATCAAAATAGACCCAAGGACCCGTATCTATAGCCACCATGATAAAGATTGCAGCCAGATTTCCTGAAGTAGGATATTACCAGAGCAAAGGGCCGGTCTTTGGTAAACGAGGTGATTTTATAACGGCGCCACATATCAGTCAATTATTCGGGGAAATCGTAGCATGCTGGCTTGCCGATAAAATGAATCCGGGCAAGAAGTACGTATTGTTAGAACTTGGCCCAGGGGACGGAACTCTTCTGCAGGATATCATTTCTACAATACAGAAACTAGAACTTTGGGATTGCATTGATCGTATTGACCTTCATGAATGTAGCGAGAGTTTGAAAGATAGACAAAGACGTATTCTGCAGAATACCGGTGCCAGATTTGAATTTGTTGAACATTTGTCCCCTCTCAGATATCAGGGAGAAAATGTACTTTTCTTGGCAAATGAATTTTTCGACTCTCTTCCCGTCCACTGTTTCTATCGTAATGGTATTGGTGCGGAATGGTCTGAGGTTCTCGTCGATTACAAAGATCGGTTCTATTTTTTGAAGTGTCCCCGATCACAAATTATCTAGATTGTACAATCTTCAAAATTTGTTTCCTAGACAAGAAGATTCAGTGGAAATATGTCCTGAAGCGTGGCGCTACAGTAATCAAATAGGATCCATTGCCACGGCGTGTGATAGTTTTTTTGGTCTTATTTTTGATTACGGTATTTGGGGACCATCCAAATGGTCGCTAAGGGCTATTAAAAATCACAAAATACTCTCAGATCCACTAGAAAGCCTGGGCCAAGCCGATTTGACAACCAACGTTGATTTCCAAGCACTTGCTCATATATTTGGAAACTATCTCTCATGTGGGATCACCACACAGAAAAGATTCCTACTTAGTAATGGTATCAAGGATCGAATATCTAGATCATCACGGGCAAAAGATCCTTCAGTCATAGGCGCTGCCAACCGCTTGCTAGAAGACATGGGAGAGATTTTTAAAGTATTGATATTAAAGAAGTAGCACTTCCAAATTGCATATATTGCCTGAAAAATGCCTCTGTTCTTTGTAGTGCTAATTGTGATCTCATTATATTCTCATGTCCAGCTGTCCAGTCAATCAGTAGCTCCTCTTGCAAGTCGGGAAATATCCGGCATTGTCAATCATGGCAACAGCTGCTTTATTTCTTCAGCTATTCAGTTGCTTTATCACATAGATTGGTTTAGAAACCATCTTATGGAGCTGCCTCCTTCCGAGAATAATATAGCGCTCTCGTTACAAATTGTGTTCTCAGAATTATCTAGCTCGAAATCGCGACCACTTCACATAGACAAGAATTTTCTATGCATGCTGCGCAAGGAATTCTATCAGTTTAGAATTGGAGAAAAAGGCGACTCAATGGAATTGATTGAATGGTTTATTCAGAAATTGCCGGAACAGGAAAAAAATTTGTTCAAATGGCGCTCCCAAGATTCGTTGTTGTCTCTGAGAGATGGTAAATTCAAAGTACTTAGCGAGGAAAACTCTTTATTTTTGAAGCTGCCGTTGGACAATCGAGTGAAGACCAACAATATAAAAGATATGATTGTATCATCAATGTGCAGCCGGGTACAGTTTGAATCATCTGTGGGAACTTTCCTAAAACGCACAAAAATGATCCATTTACCTAGTATCCTCATGTTCAGAATATTGCGCGAGCAGCATCAAAGGGGACGCACCAAATTAGTACTTTTTGCCGTATTTTGATTTTGCCTAGATGTCATCAGATGTCGAGATCCCAGTTGTGCTGGATTCTGCTATATTTGGGATTGAAGGGTACCATTATACTCTTTCGGGAATCGTTTGTCACAGAAATTGCCACTACTGGAATCATATTTATACCAACGGAAAATGGATAAAAATTGATGATGACGATGTTTTAGATCTCGGTCCTACAACGTCCAAGAGTGTCAAGCGCGACTCACTTCTTATAGCTTACCGCGTAACGCCATCGAATAGAGACACTCCAGTCGTCAACGATCAGCTGAAGGAGTTTCTTGAAGCCAATGAATTCATCTCGGAAATGGTCAGCGGAGGTAGAAAAATGCAAAACACCTTTTGGGAACTATCAAAAAGGTTGAGATCGCTCTCGCTAAACCACCCAGATGCAAACTCCCATGACCTTATTGAAATATTTCTTAATTTGGATATATAAGATCTTTTAGTATGTTACTGTAAAGTTTGCGTCCTTTTTGATTTAGTAAACAAATGTTGCACATACGTTCAAAACGCCACATCATCCCCTCTCTGATAATTGTAGGATTTATATGGGTAGCTCTAACCTTGTATCTGTCTAAAAGCCATCAGAAAGTATCTTCAGGGATACAAAAGGAAGAAAACAAAGTGGAGACAAACCTATCAATCCCACATATCGATCCAGTACTGGACAGTAGAAGGGAATCGCCGGAAAAGTCTATTCCTGATGGTGTAGCAGCTCATACAATCGAAAGAGTCAAAAGACAACTTACAGAAGAGGAGCTCGAAGAGATGAAAGACTCTGTTATTGAAAGCACAACAAACGAAGATTCTTCACAAGACAACGAAACTTCGAACATTGAGTCTTCAACTGACGATACTGCGTCAGAGAATAAGAAAGTTGCATTTCAATCTGTCGAGGAACCCACAAACAGCAAAAGAAAGGTAGTATACGGCTATTTTGATTCAGCTATGTATACTTCGGTAAGCGTTGTAGATCAGCTGTACTTGAAAAAAACTTTTCTGCGAGCTTGGTATGCAAGAGAGTACCGACCTGTAATTGTGAGCGATGATGCCTTCAAAAGTTATGATAAAGTGGATCAAATTGAACAAATAACTGATGGAAAAAGACAGTATGTTGCAAAGAGACTTGCAGTCTTATCAGCACTCGGTGGCGGGAAATTAATGGACGTGTCTGTCTTGTTCGATGGTGAGAAGATAGAATTTGATGTAAATGGAGATATTGAGCTTCATGCATTGCAGGTTTTTGTCAAATCTGGAGTCTTCGAACTAGAAAAAGATCATCTTGATAGTCTCTTGGAACGAATCTTCGACAATGAAGATGGGGTTGTTGAATGTATTTCTGGACTTGACGTGAAAAGGACGTCTGTAGATACACATGCTGCAAAGAAAGTGGCATCTGCAGTACAGATTGTCACTTCCGAGCGATCTATTAGCTGTGCAGGAGCGCCGGAGGGTTTTGTCCGCATAGTGAATGCGGACCACAAGTATCTCGTGGTGGAAAACACCGCATCCGCTGTTCAAAATGCAGATGTAGTGTTTATTGAAAAATTTTCACATAACCAAATTCTCGATGCCATCATCAGTTCAGACGATCCACAGAACTTGGATGCAATTCCTCTGTTGGAGAAGAAGGTCCTCCTCCCAGCGAATGATTTTAAACAAGCGCTTATGATTCTAGAATACTCTTTTGGAATTTGCTTGGGTGATAAATTCGGCGCGGAATATAACCCAGACCAATCCAAAGGAGAAGAGAATATTCAATCTCAAGCACCGATTGTTGCTTGGGCCTTGGGTAAAATCAAAGAAAAGGCGGCCGAGATTTCCAAAATAGAGTCGCAACTTGCTTAATAAGCGACGGCCTATTTTAAAATAAATTTGATTATGATCAATGGCCCGCGGTAAAAAGGCTACTGATGAACAAAAACCAGCCGCTGCCAGTTTGGACGGCGAAGAACAGCTCATTCTCAATTATCTGAAAAAGCAAAATAGACCTTACTCTGCCATCGATGTATTCAACAACTTGCACGGTGAAGTGGGCAAAACGAGTTGTGTCAGGATCCTGACCAACCTGGCAGAGCGCGGACTGATCCATCAAAAAACGTATGGCAAGCAGAGCGTCTACGTGGTGAAGCAAACTGAATTGGGGGCTCCGACTCCCGCAGAACTAGCCGCTCTTGACTCGCAAATCGAAAACATCAATTCCGAAATCAATGGCAGAACCAGTAGTATCCAGGCATACAAAAGCAAGCTGGCGTCCATAACGTCCTATCCACCCACAGATTCGCTCCGGGAAAGCATAATAGCGCTACAAAACAGGATTGAGGAGAAAAAGGTAAAATTGGAGACCCTGAGCAAGGGCGGAGTTCAAGTGAACTCGGACGAGAGGATCAAAGTGATCAAGCAGGGCCAGATTTTGAGTAAACAAGTCCAGTCTCGGAAGCGCCTCTGCATGGACATTGTCAATGGAATTCTAGATGGCGCGGGCGAATCAATGGGGAAAAAGTCTGCAAAAGAAATGATGGAGGAAATGGGCTGCGAACTGTAAGCAAAATATTAAAAACAGTCTACATTTATTTTGACCCGAACCGTTCCGGATCCTGAGATGGATATTTAACAGAAGAGGACAGCTTAGGCCGCTGTGCCCACGTGACACGAACAGGCTGGCCACAGACAGTAACAAGGCCGATCGCCTTTGCTGCAGCCTCCTCAGCCAAAGAACGAGACTTGAAAGATACGATTGCTGCGGTCCCGTTCTCCAGAATTTTAACATGCTTGACCTTCTTTTTGTTGTCGTCCGCAAAAAGCCCCTCGAAATGGTCAGCCAAATCCTCAGACCTTTCATGACCAGATAATCCGGCAATGTGAAAGGCAGTGACGGAGCGATCTTCAGGCGGGGTGAATGGGACGGCGAGAGCAGCCGCAGACTCTTCAAAGTGTGCGGCCGAGGCATCGTTTTCGCCGTAATATCGATCGCGGAATGACTTTAGAGTTGAGGGTGGCTGCTGGACGAGTTCGTGCAGAAAAGGACACGATTCCCCTCGAAGACACTGTCCCTTGGCAAAAAACGAACACGGAAGAGGCTTGTTGCTCTCAATCGCGTCTCTGTTGCTTCTTTTAGACAAGGCGGTAAGAATGGAGTGCGCGGCAGGGTCGATCTTGTCGGTCAAGAGTTTCTGATTCGTGTCCAACTGGGCGGCACGATTGGCCAAAAAGAACTCGCGGTTAGCTTCCTGTTTCGGTGCAGATTCTTTAATTCCCAACACACCGTCCCTTACCTGCACAGGTAGCCCATAGTTCATGTCCAACAGACACGACTGGCAGACATTTTTCAGCCGCGAGCAGACTGAGCAGATTTC
>ERZ1066135.341-NODE-341-length-30653-cov-10.136087_pt1 | contig 30653 bp, 22 predicted proteins | sample MGYA00382782_ERZ1066135 | MGnify/ENA primary metagenome ERZ1066135 (study PRJEB33369, sample SAMEA5778365) | biofilm metagenome | biome: Industrial cooling water; feature: Water cooling tower basin; material: Biofilm | place: United Arab Emirates | collected... | reverse complement strand
TGCTGCCGATGTCCACCTCACCGTAGCGCAGCCAGCGGTAGACCCCGCGGCAGCCACGGCCGAGCGTGCGCAGGCGAGACCAAGCAGAACGCATCATGCTGGCGGCCTCAGCGACTGCACGAGCTCGTTGTGCCGGCGCCGACAGTCTTCGCCCCAGTCGAGCGCAGCCAAGTAGTCGAGCGCGAGGTGCTCATTCGTCTCCACCTTCCGCGGCACGAACTGCGGGCACGGCGCGGCCAGGTTCGCCGGCAAGAATGTCGGCGGCAGCGGCTTCGATGGACTGGCGCACGCCGTCAGGAAGGCGAGCAGCAGCCCAGCTGGGATCAGCTTCGATGGCACGTTCCACCTCCACGGTGCGTGTGATGACTTTCGGGCGCTGCAGGAGCTTCCACTCCTCGTAGCGATGGCCGGCCTGGGCCGCGCGCATATTGGCTTCGTCGATCGCGGCGGCCCACTCCTGCTTGACCTCGGCCTTGCCGGCGTCGAGGCCCGCGCGGTACTGCCGGTGGCCGTAGGCCCAGACGCCAGCCGCCAGCACGCCGAGCACGATCAGCGGCGCGGCGACGCGGGCGACGAGTGACCAGCCGGCGAAGATCATCTAGACTCGCTCCTGAGCGGCGGCGTGGAAAGCAGACACGCAGGCTTGTGGATAGGTTGGACGGCGACGGCCGGGGCTATCCGAACATTTGGGCAGCAAAGCTAATGCGGTGCAGTAGCTGCGACGGCAGCGAGACATTGACGCTAAGCGCCGCCCATAGGCCAAAACAACCACAGCCGGAGTAGCGACCGGCCCGCTCAACATCTTCATGTCGGCTGCCCCGTCGGTTGGTTGACGCACATCTGGTACTCGGCCGTGCGGCGGTTGGTCAGCCCGCGCACCACCTTGCCACCAGCCCGGTTCCATCGCAGCAACTGTGCACAGAACTCGACAGCAGGGCGGCCGGCATTCAGCATCCGCACCAGCGTGCTCTCGCAGGCGGCGCGCGACCCTACGTTATAGGACCATGATGTGAGCGCCTCGTACACATGCTGCTCGACAGGCACCTTGATGCACGCCAGCAGCTCGCGGCCGTGCTTCTCGACGGCGCCGCTGGTCAGCGCGCGGCACTCGCTGCGCGTGTAGGTCTTGCCGGGGATGACGTGCTTGCCGGTGATGCCCTCGCAGACCGTCCACACGCCGACGATGTCGCGGTAGGGAACGTACTCGGTCCCCTCCCAGTGCGTGACGAAGCCGATCAAGCTCGCACTCGCCAGCACGACGCCCGCGACGCCTGCCTTCTGCTTGCCGTTCACTTCCACATCCCCGGTTGCGCTACGACACGGACCACGGCGGCGCCGACAGCAGAAAGAGCGCCGGCCAGCGACAGCCATCCATCGGGCTGCGCATCAAGCATCGGCAGCAGCACCTCGAGCCCGCTCAACACGGCGGCCAGCAACGCCAGCCGCACGCTCCACGCGCGCATGGCGATACGCTTCCACTCAGGAACGAGGCTGGGTCGGCGCATCGCCGCTCCTGAACTTCTGAGCCACGTTGCCGGCGATGAACGCCCCGACCGTGGCAATGACGACGGCGCTGTAGACCTGGTCGCCGATCTTGTCGAACCACACGAGCACGGTCGCGCTGGACAGCGACGCGATGGTGGCGGTGAACTTGCGGTAGCCGACGAGATTCACTTGACCACCTCCACCAGCAACTTGTCGCACGCCATCACCTCGTCCGGCGTCATGTCCCGGCGGCGCTCGAAGCGTGTCTGCAGGTTCGCCACGCCGATTTCGGGGATGTAGTCGAGTTCGATCACAGCCGGCACGCCGATGTCTGGGGCTTTGTCGATCGGAACAGCCTTGCCGTGCAGCTTGGCGATGCCTCGGCCGTTCTGCCAGTACAGGCGCGTGGCGTAGAGGTCGTGCGACATCCTGGCCTCTCGTGCGTCAGATGCTGCGCTCAAGGCGCCCGCCGCCCTGTGCGCTCGATCGCGCGCAACCGGGCTTCGTGGTCGGCCACCAAGTTGAGCAGCATCTCCTTGTCCTGGGCTGCGGCTGCAGCCGTCTGCGCGTCGCTTCGCACTGCACGCAAGTCGAGCTTCATCTGCTGCTGTTCTTCACGCATGTAGCGCACGTCGGTCGAGATCGCGCTGGCCCACCAAACACCGGACCCGATGTGAATGATGGTGATCACCCCAAACGCGATCCACGCGCGTACTTCAACCATCGCTGTCGGCCGTGTCACAAAGCGCCCCTTATCGTCAAGCTGTCCGGGTTCGGTGTCCACGCGTCAGACCTCGCGGACCTTCACATAGAAGTCCGCTTCCTTGACGATCGCCGGGTTCGAGTCGGTGGTCAGCAGCACCGTCACCTTGTAGCGCTCACCACTGGTGCCGCCCGACAGCACCACGCGCGCCTCGTTGCCGGTCAGCGAGTCGTCCGCGAGCGTCAGCCCGGCCTCGACCGTCACAGCGATGCTCACCGCCGTGTCGTCGCGATTGCTGAACCAGTCGGTATAGTCGACGATCACGTCGATCACCTCGTCAGGCTGCTTCTCGGTCTTGCCTACGATGCGCACGCTGCTCACGGCGGCTCCTTACTGAACAGTGAAAGCCGCGTCGCGCGGCACCATGAAGCGGCGGTTGTCGGCGGCGACAACGAACGTCCGGTCGTCAGCTTCGACGAAGAAGCGGCGGTTGTCGGCGGCGACAACGAACGTCCGGTCGTCAGCTTCGACGAAGAACTGACGCTGGTCGGCAGCCACCCCGAACGTCTCGGAGGCCGAGGTTTCGATCACGCCGTCCGACAGCGCGAAAGCCGTGTCGATCTCAAGTGCCAAGCCGACGGCGCCGATCTGCAGCGCAGTCAGCGAGAGCGCTTCATCGAACTCGGACGCCAGCCCGGCCGCGTAGCCCGTGGCTGCACCCAGAGCCAACGCCGAGTCCGTCTCTTCTGCTGCGCCGACGCCAGCGCTTTGACGCGCTGCCAGCGCGAGCGCGGCGTCGACCTCGATCGCCAACCCGACCGGCGCGATCGCCAACGGCACCAGCGCCAAGGCAACGTCCGCTTCGCCCGCAAGCCCGACGGCGGCGATCTGCATCGGCGCCAACGCAAGCGCGGTATCGGTTTCGTCGGCTCGACCGACAACGCCAGAAACGTTGGGCGCAAGCTCGAGCGCCGTATCGGTCTCGTCGGCGCGCCCCACTGCGGCAATCTGGACTGCAGCAAGGCTTTGCGCCGCGCCGGTTTCGTCGGCGCGGCCTGTGGCCGTCAGCTGAACGGCAGCCAGCGCTTGCGCGGCGTCTGTTTCGTCGGAACGCCCCGTCGCCTGGACTTGAACCGCCGCGAGTGCAATCGCGGCGTCGACCTCGATCGCCAACCCGACCGGCGCGATCGCCAACGGCACCAGCGCCAAGGCAACGTCCGCTTCGCCCGCAAGCCCGACGGCGGCGATCTGCATCGGCGCCAACGCAAGCGCGGTATCGGTTTCGTCGGCTCGACCGACAACGCCAGAAACGTTGGGCGCAAGCTCGAGCGCCGTATCGGTCTCGTCGGCGCGCCCCACTGCGGCAATCTGGACTGCAGCAAGGCTTTGCGCCGCGCCGGTTTCGTCGGCGCGGCCTGTGGCCGTCAGCTGAACGGCAGCCAGCGCTTGCGCGGCGTCTGTTTCGTCGGAACGCCCCGTCGCCTGGACTTGAACCGCCGCGAGTGCAATCGCGGTGTCGGCCTCGGTCGCTACACCGACCGCGCGGATCTGAACCGTTGCCAGCGCGAGCGCTGTGTCGGTTTCATCAGCGCGGCCAACAACTCCCCCGCCAGCAGCCACAACGGTTTCGTTGATGTACGGCCCACCCGGAACCTGCCACTGGGCCGAGGCGTTCTCGTTGACATACGGGCCGCCGGGGATCTGACGCTGCGCGCTCATGTGACCGTCAGCTCAGGATCGACGTACACCGTGGTCGAAGGCTTGGCGAGCTTCACGACGGCGTGGATGAAGCCCTTTTCCTGCGGCGTGAAGGTGACGGAGAGCTTCTGCTTAACCGGCGTGCCAATGCCAGTCGTCGTCCAGGCCTCGGTGCTAGTCGTCTGATTCGCGGCGGTCGCAAGAATGTCGGCCTTGGCATCGCTAATGAACAGAGAAAGCGGAAAACCGCTGGTGCCGAGATACTGAACCTCAAGCCAGCACTCGGCGTCGGTCAGCGTGACGTTGTCGGTGAGTATTTCAATCGTTGCCGTAATGGCGCTGCCAATCGTCTCGTTCCAACGCACTATTTCAGGACTTTCGTGCACCAACGTCGGGTACTCCGCGAGCGTGTTACTCGCAAGCCTCCAAGACAAAGGCGTCGTCCCATCGCTCGCACCACCAGTCCTGACTACAGTGGTTTCCTGTTTCGTGCTGCCGGCGTAGGTTTCTTCCCACAAACGATAGTTTGTGTCGGTAGCGTCGCAGTTGTGCATCTTAGCTATCGTACCAACCGCCATGTCGCCGCTGGCTACGCTACCTGACCAAGAAGATGGCAACTTAGAATTCCTCAGCAGAAAAACATTGTTGCCTTGCGACGAATTAATCGTCAAAAACACACCAGTTGCTGCCGCGCTTAGATCAACTCCAGAAATAAAAGCGAAAGCGCCGCGACCACTAGATCCAAACTGCGTAAACGTAGTAAGCGCTGAACCTAGCAACGAACCGCCGCGCCAGTCAAAGATTGCGTTTGCGAAAGCTACTCTGTGGTTCGTCCCGGAAAAACGCAAATCAGAATTTATAAGAAGTATTCTATTCGCTATTGAATTAGCAACGTTTCTAGCGCCAAAGGACATAGGTTGTGCAGAACCTGCTGTCGAATTCATACGCAGCAAACACCGCTCGTACACCTGCAATACGCCGCCAGTTGCAACATTGATTTGTAGTGTCGCGGCCACCGCACCTGACGCCGCGTTAAAACTAAGCCCGTACACATACAACCAACCATTAACAACGAGATTGCTCGTGCCTGTAGTCGTCACAGAACCTGTTGTAGCGACAGTCGTCGGTGGTTCTGCTGAATCTTCGACGCAAATAATTTTGATCGGCGCCGCCGCGGTGCCCGCCGACGTAAGCGTCATCGAAGTGGCTTGCGACTCCGCGTGCACTTGGCTGACATAGATCGTGTCGCCAGCTACCGCGATAGCGAGGGCACCCGCGACAGTGGCCTTCGCCCGCGCCCACGTTGAGCCGTTATCGGCGTTGTTGCCATCGGTTGAGCGAACATAAATGTTTGCCATTACAGCGCTCCCTCATTGAGCAGCGCCAAGTAGCGGTCTTTTATAGGCACGAACCGAGTAGTGACGAGCGCGCTCCACTCAACCGAAGTAAGTGAGCGGCCAAAGTAAGCGTTGAACGAAAGCCGGACTTCGTTGCTGGTCAGCTCGCCAGCTTGGATGCGCGTCCATACCCACCAGATAAGCCGGTGGTAAGTGAGCTTGTCGCCGGAGCGAAACGCGGCGTCGAGCCGCGACCAGAAGCGCGCGGCGAACTGTGCCGGGGTTTGGTGCCGCAGGTTAAGCGCCACCTTCGATCAGGGCTTGCGCCGCTGCCTCAGCAAGTTGCTCGTTGATCTGCTGGGCACGCGCGCTCCTCACCGCAACGTAGTCCGTGCCAGGCGAAGCAAGGTATTCCACGCGGATGACAGCTCCAATGTCGTCGGTGTGCAGCTCGGTGACATAGCTTCGCCCGTCCGCCTGAGCGTGGCCTACGGTGTGCGTGCTGGAAACGATGGGCATGTACTGCCTCAGTGGTTGGATTCCGTGTTCTTCACACGGAACCGGAAATAGATCGTGTGGAGCGGGTGGCGCTTGCGCGTCACAGGCTCTGTCTGATGCACATCTGCGCCGTCAGGCCATGACCGCAGCCACAGCGCATGCGGAATGACACGGCGCCCGAAGATGCGGATGTCGTCGGCCATACGGACAACGATGTAGCCACCGTGCTTGGACCAGCGAGGGCCGACGAACGACCAGCAGTTGCCGTGCGTGGCCTTGGGGATGAGCTTGTCGGCGATGACGACAAGCAGCAGAGCGATGGAAAAGCCAATGACTCCCACGACCCAAGGAATCGCGGCGAGAGCGATCAAGAGCGCGTGGGCGAGCTTCATGACCATCACATTCACGACGCCCGGAAGAACACCCCAGTCGTCATCTGGATGTCCGCGCCGCTCGGCGTCTGCACGAAGTCGAACATCGTCAGCGGCACCAGGCTCGCGTCGGTGCCGCCCGTGGTGTCAGAGTCGTAGGCGACGAGGATCTTGCTGATCGCGTTGCCGGTGGCCCCGGTCCAAGTCGTCGTGGGCAGGCTGCGCTCGTTGCGGTCGTTGGTGTCGTCGGGCGCAGGAATCGCGTCGAGGTCCGCGTCGGTCAGCGTCTTGCGGCCCATCGTCGTCTGCTCGTTCGTCGTGCCGGCCAGCACAGCCGCCACGGTGTCGGCGTCGATGAGCGTGGCGTCCGACTCGAGGCCGGAGGTCTCGATCGGAATGAGGATCAGCGCGCTGTTCGCGGGGTCGTTGCTTTCGACGCGGTCGTACAGCTCGGCGACGCGGCCCTTGGCGATGTTGAAGACGATGTTTGCCACAACTAGATCTCCATTAAGAACTCACCAGTACCCGGCGCCGTAGGTGTTGCGGCGCGTGCTTGCCTTGGGGCGCGTCTTGATGCCGCCTCGCGGGCTTCTTGGCATGCTCGCGCGCAGGGCGTCGAGCCGGCTTTCCAGCCGGCGGCCTGCTTCGATGGGTCTTGCGTTGATGCCAAGCGCCGCCATGCCAACCTCGCGCCGCATCCGGCGGCTCAAGGCATTCTTAGGCTGGTGCCTTCGGCAATTTGTGGGCGGTCAGCTTCGGCGCCACAGCCAGTACAGCCCCGCCAGCACGACGGCGCCGTAGGGCCATGTCGCCCAGGCAAGGCCAAGCAGCCCCAGCGCGATGGAGATGCCGGCCAAGTGCTTCACGGCGCTTCGGCGAGCGCTTCGCGCACCCGGCCGCGAATCTCCTGCGGCGCCGTGCTGGCCAGCCTGGTCGCGCGGTCCTCGCGCATCGCCTGCACGCGCCTGCGCAACTGCGCCAGGTTGATGCCGATGCGGCTGTTCGGGTTCGACTCGTTCCAGGCCCGCAGCCGGCTCTTGGCGCGGTCGATCTTGCCAGCATCGCCCTCGAAGATGCCGCGCGCCCACAAATCGGCCAGCTCGCTCTCCACCACCTTGTTCAAGCTGATCGAGCGCTGCACCTGAAAAGCCGCATCCTGGACTCGTGCCACGCTGTTCGGCTGGAAGCCGAGCGCTTTCACTGCGGCCTCCCATGTCTCGGTGTCGATCACCTTGCGGCCGCGGGTGTCGCGGTACAGGCCGGTTTGCAGCATGTCGCCGGCCTTGATGGCGTTCTGAGCCGCCAGCGGCGAAGCCTCCTGGATCGCCTTGCCGATCTCGCCTTGCGTCAGGGCTGCGGCCGAGCGGCCGTAGGACTGGACCAGGCTGCCGGCCGGCCCCAGGATTTCCAGCGCGTCGCGGCTGTAGTCGGCCTTCTTCTGCAAGATACCGGTGCCCGGCAGCAGGTTGCCCATGCCGAGCCGGCCCGACAGGTCGATCGGCACGCCGGCCACGCCGGAAATGCCCTTGGCGATGAACTCCTGCGCCGCGCGCCCCGTCGCCCCGCCGCCGAACACTCTGACCAGCCACTCGTTGCGCCGCTGCTTCGTGGACCAGTCCAGTCCCAGCACACGCTGGGCCACGCCGTCGATCACGTCCTCGGCATCCTCCATGAACGGCAGCTCGTCGGTGCCGGCCATCAAGAGCATCACGCCCATGCCCAGCGCTAGGGCGCGACGCCCCTCCGGCCCGCTGCGCGCCAGCCGCGCCATCATCTCGACGTAGCTGATGCTGTAGGTCTTGAACGTGAAGATCGTTGCGCCGATCGCCCCGCGCGCCCACTGTGGTTTGTTGCCGCGGTTGTAGGTGAATTGCGTCTCCACCACAGCGTCGGCGGCGAACTTCGCCGGGTCGGCCATCCCCTGCGCCTTGGCGATGCGGTACGCGGCGATGTAGGTCGAGCGGCGGTTCACCTGCTCGGCCCAGCCGAACAGCTTGCCCCAGGCGAGCTGCAGCTTCGTCACCGCGTTGTTCGCCTTCGCCGCGGCGTCGCCGGCCACCGTACCGTCGCCAGCCTGCAGGCCGCCACGCCCTTGCGCCTGCGCCATGAGCTGGAAAATCTCCTGCGGGCTCACGACGCCATCCTCCTCGGCGCGCTGAATCGCGGCGGCCAGGTCGGGCTCAAGCTTCCTGCCGTCGGCCATGTCCTTAAAGGCCCGCGTCAACTGCGCCGCCGACTGCCGCACCCCGCCGAACTGGCTCAGGTACGGGAAGCTCACCGCGATCGGCTGCGTCATGTTGACCATCGCGCTGGCGACCGAACCGCCGAGGAAGTGCGCGAACATCAGCCCGCGAACGGCCTGCGCCTCCTCCTGCGGGTTGCTGGCGTACTCGCTCATCTTGACGGCGTAGTCCTTCAGCTCGCCCTGTCCCTGCGGGATGTTCTCCGCCGCCTTCATCGTGGCGCCGCGGTGCAGGTTCGACGACGCGCGCCGCGCGTTGCTCGTCAGGAACGAGGCGAGCACCCGCCCGGCATCCTCGCTGAAGCCCGCCGTGCCCTTGCGGTGGATCAGCCGCTTCAGCGCCGAGCGCGTCGCGGTGGCGCGCTTGAGGTACTCCTGGAACGCCGCGTCCTGCGCGCGGTCGCCCGTCGCGCTCAGGCCCAGGATGTCGCCGAACAGCTCGATCGTCTCCGGGCTCACGCCCTGGAACAGCCGGTAGGCCTCGGCCGACTGCGTGCCCTGCCGCAGCGCTGCGCCGGGGAACTCGGCGCGCATCCTGCGGGCCATCTTGTTCGCCTCGCGCTCGCTGTCGAACATCCCGAAGTAGACCCGCTCGCCGGCCGCGTCCACCACGTCGAGCGTGTAGTGCCCGAAACGGGTCAGCGGCGCGTAGCCTCGCTTGCCAAGGTCATCGATGCGGTTGCCGATCTGCACGATGCCGTCGGCGGCGGCATTGAGCGCGGCCGCGCGCTCCGGCTGCCGGCCGGCCAGGTCGAACAGGCGATCGCGCAGCGCCTTGCTGGCGTCCATCGCGCTCATGCTCATGGCATCGATGCCGGCGCCGTCCTCGCCGGCCAAGCGCACCATCTCGCTCACCGCCAGGCTGCGCAGGCTCTCGTCGGTCGCGGCGCGGAACTCGCGGTACAGGCCGAGCTGCCGGTCGGTCATCTTGAAGCGCTGGCGCAACTCCGCGTCGGTCCACACCACCCCAGGCCGCAGCACCGAGTTCTGGTAGCGCGTGCTCACCGCCGCCTCGTACTGGTCGAGCGGAAGGCCGCGCCACATGCGCAGCACCTTCGGGTCGATCAGGTCCGCGCGCAGCAGCTCCTGCGCCTTGTCCTCGACGCTCATGCTCGCGGCTTGGCGCTCGGCGTCCTGGGCGCTGATGATGTCGCCGCGCGATGTCCGCAGCCAGCGCAGCGTGCCCTCGAAGATCGGCGCCGCGATCGCTCGGGTGTCCTCGGCCGAAAGCGGCGACTTGGCGATGTCCTTCAGCTCCTCGAGCTTCGGCAGGATCGAAGGCGCCTTGTTCGCCGCCTCGTTGGCGTAGCGGCTCACGTCGGCGAGGAAGTTCTGCACGCCGTTGAAAACCTGGCCGAATGTATCCGGGTAGCGCCTGGCAAGGTTGTAGGGCGTGCCTACCGTCTTGTCCCACCACGACAGGCGGCCGGTGGACTGGAACAGGTCGCCCAGCTTGTAGCCGGCCGGCAGGTTCAGGTCGCGGGCGTTGTTCACCCCGGCCTGCAAGGCGTCGGCGATGCTGAACTGCTCGCCAGCATCGTCGCCCGGCGCCCGGCCCATGCCCTGATTGATCGGGTCAGGCGCGAAACCGCCGGACATGGCGATGAACTCGCGCACATCGTCGGAGGTGAGCGTCTTGCGCGGCTGGAACCCCAGCGCTTCGTAGACTCCGGGCTCGAACCAGCGCCCAAACGTCGGGTCGTAGACCATGCCGTCGCGCGTGACGACGGCATGCCACATGAGCGAGCCGCGTCCGTCCGGCGACGCTCCGATGGTCATGTTGCCAACGTAGCTGGCCGCCGCCTCGGCAGCGCAGGCGAAGCACAGGCCTTCGCGGTCCGCAATCTGCGTGAGCTGAAGCCCTTCCTCGGGGCTGCGCACCGCGTCGCGGCGCGCGTTCAGCGTTTGACGGGCAGCTTGCTGGCGACCTCGGCTGTCAAGGCTTCCGACACCCGCTGATTGAAGAAGCTCGGTGCGATTCGCAACCCACCAGCGGACACCGGCCTTGCCTGCGCCGCGTCGGACGATGGCACGGTAGCGTTCGGCGGCTTCGTTGGCATCTTGTTCGGTTGCGTAGTAGCCGACATGCGTCTCGCCTCCAAGGTTCGACGGCCCCGTGGCGATCACCACGAACCTGCTGTTCGATGGCGCGCCGGGCAGTTCCCTCACTCTAACACCGGCATCGCGGCGCGAACCGTCGTTCACCGACAGGTTGATGCCATCGGTCCGCGCGCCTCGGCCGGTCTGCGCGCCGCCGAACTCCCGCATCGCCGACGCCACCGCCTCGCGCGCCGTGGCGATGTCGCTCAGGAATTCTTCGGTCCCGAACGGCCGCTCGGCGCCGATCCTCGCCGCCGCGTCGTCCAGGAACTTCAGAACCGCATTCACCACGCGGCGGAACAGCCCGGGCCGGTCGGCGCCCAGCGCCTGCCAGAACTGCGGGTCCATGAAGAAGTCGCCCACGATGTCGGCGTGCAGTTCCTCGGCGAACCGCACCTGCCGCCACGCCACGCCGGCCGCCTCGTACTTCGCCTTCAGACGCTCGGTGTAGGCGTTCTCGTTCCTCAGCAGGCCCTGCAGGCGATTGACCAGCGCCGCGTAGGTCGTCGGCTGCTCGGCGCGCATCTTGTGCAGCAGCTCGTGCCCCAGCACCGCCATCAGCGGCCGGCTCGCCTCGGCGTTGAGAAACACCGTGCCGGGGATCGCGTCGCTGGCGACCCCGTTGAACGTCGCCGCGCCGCGGAAGCTCAGGAAGACGGCTTCGTGCCCGAAGATGCGTCGGGCAACGGTGGAGACGGCGGCGAGCTCCCGGTCGCGTCGTCCTGCCCCTTCTCCCACGCGCGCAGCAACTGCGTCAAACACAACTCCGGGGAGAACGCCGGCTCGCAGTCGCTCCTGGAGTCGGGCGGCGAGGTCGGCGTGGGTTCGGCTGGGTCGGGCATAGCCGGCAGTCTGCGCGCCCTGGGTAGCGGCGTCAACGGGGAAGGCGGAATCCTGGCGGAAGGATTCGACGATGCTCAGGCTTTCGCCATCGCCGCCCGGCTTTGTGGCCGCCGTCGCGCTCGACAGGCGCGCCAGCACTTCGCGGTGCTCGGCGCGGGCCTTCTCCAGTTTGTCGGCGTCAGGCCACGCATCGGCCATCTGCGTCCGGTCGAGTTCGGCCAGCGAGCGCTGCGCCGAATCCAGCCGATGCCTCAGGTAGTCGAGTTGGCCGCGGGCGCCGTTGACCATCGACTCGACCGCGCGCAGCACATTGGAAGAAGCGCTGCGCGCAAGGGCATCGCCATCGAGGTCTTTGGCGATGTCAAGCAGCGTGCTGACTGGCTCGCCGCTCGGAGGCGCGACCACCACATCCAACTGCTTGTCGCCCATGCGGCTGCGCTGGCCTTCGACCGTCACCTTGAAAGGGCCGATCGCACCGATGTCGCGTTCGGTGTCGGTGGCTGAAGCCTCGGCCACCAGAGGCATGATGGCCCTGACGATCGCGCTGCGGCGCATCATCTCGCTGCCGTGGAGCACCCAGGCGATCGGGTCGGCGTCGCCGTAGAACTCGCTGGCCGCTTCAGCAAGCGCGGCCTTGGAGCCGAACGCGGTGCCGTTGAACTCGACCGCCAGTTTCGGCATGGGAACGTCGGCCGGTGCGAGCTTGTCGTCGGCCGCGATCCTTGCGTTGCGCTCGGCCAGCCGCGCCTCGTGGGCGTCGGTGAGTTCGCGCAACGCCGCCATCGCCTGCGCGCGCGATGCGTACTGCGCGCCGTTGATCGTGGCCTTCGGGTCGGCGCGCTCCTGGAGCGACTGCCGGTACTGCCCCAGCGCCTCGACGGCTGGTTCGTGGCGCTCGATCTGCTTCGGCAGGTCCGCCGCGTCTCGTTCGGCGCGACGGCGGCGGCTTTGCAGGTCGTTGCGCTGGGCATCGAAAGCCCGCTTGCGCTGCTCCAGCTTCTTCACGTCGGTGCGCAACTGAATCTCGCGCAGCAAGTCCATGTTGCCCGTCGCGGCAGCCTGCATCTCGCCGGCCGACATCTCCATGTCCTCGAACGAGTTCTCGATCTCGCGGTCGATCTGGCGCGCGCGAAGCTGGTTGATCATCTTGAGCTTGCGCTCCTGGATCATCCACATCTTCATGTCGAGCGTGTCCTGGGTCACATAGGCCAGGATTTCGACCTCGAACCCCGCGACCTCGCCTTGCAGGCGGTTCCCCTGCCGGATGATGCGGCCCTCGCGCTGCTCGATGTCGCTGGGCTTCCACGGCACGTCCAGGTGATGCAGCGCCACCAGCCGCTCCTGCACGTTGGTCCCCGCGCCCATCTTGGCGGTAGAACCCAGGAGCACCCGAATCTGCCCGGCGTTGACCTTGCGGAACAGCGCGGCCTTCTGCTCATCGGTGTTGAAGTCGTGGATGAAAGCGATCTCGTTCTCGGGAATGCCGCGCTCGATCAGCGCCGCCTTCAGGTCGTCGTAGACCGAGAAGCCGCGCAATGCCGACTGGATGGCGGTCAGCCAGTCGCCGCCCTTCTTGGACAGTTCTTCCTGGGCTGCCTCCGCGTCCTCGAGCTTATTCAGCGCAGCCTCGTCGCCGAGCTGGGCAGAGGCCACGACATCCTCGTCGTTCAGCGGCGCGATGCGCGCCTGCAGCGCCTCGTACTCCTTCAGTTCGTCCTTGACCGTCTTGATCGGGGTGCCGAGGTCGCTGAAGACCAGTTGCGTTCCATTCACGGCCGCCGACTGCTGCCAGCGCGCCACGATGTTCTCAGCCGCCCGGTCGATCCGACCGCCCTTCTCTCGCTCGGTGATCGTCGGGTTGACCAACCGTATGTCCATCGCCGCCTTGCGGGCGTCGGTCATGATGACAAGCGCGTTGTCCTCGCCCTTCTGCGGCGGCCCATTCTTCTGTTCGAGCTTGGCCGCGCGCTGCGCGATCTCGCGCATGTAAGCGTCCTGCGCATCGCTCTTGACCAGCGAGACGGGCTGGCGCCGCCCGGTCTTCAGCGCCGGCAGCGGGAACTCCTTGCCCTGGTTCTCGTCGCGGAACGCGCTCTTGATGTCATCCATCGTCACGGTGTCGGCAACCTGGTCGAACACCCTCAGCAGCTCGTGCGTGTTCACGAAACTGGACATCGTGTTGATGGCCTTGAACCCGTCGCCGCTGGACTTCTGGTCCCACTCCTGGCTGACGCCGGCGAAAGTGTTGGCCCAGGCGTCGAAGGACTGGAAGCCCATGTCCTCCATTGCCTTCGGCATCAAGTACCGCATCATGTGGTACATCTCCGCCAGCGAGTTCGACACCGGCGTGCCGGTGGCAAAGACGACCCCCTGGCCGCGGCCGTTCTTGGCGTACAGCTCGTTGACCTTGACGAACATGTCGTAGGCGCGCTGCGACCCCTTCGAGTCGCCGAGCCCACGGATGTTCTGCATCTTGGTCGTGAACATCAGGTTCTTGAACAGGTGCGCTTCGTCCACGAACAACTGGTCGACGCCGATCTGCTCGAAGTCGAGCAGGTTGTCCAAGGGCTTCTGCCGCAGGCTCTTGATGCGGTTCTCGAGCCGCTCCTTCAGGCCTTCCAGTTGCTTGACCGTGCGCTTCTTGGCCCGATCGTCACCGTCCTGCGCCTCGACCGCTTCGATGGTGTCGACGATGCTCTTGACCTGCTGCCCGTTGAAGCCGGCCTCGAAGTCCGGGGCGGGCTTGATGAACCCGAAGGACGAGTGAGCCATCACCACGGCGTCCCAGTCGCCGGTGGCGATCTTGGCGAGGAACTTGCGGCGATTGGCCTTCGCAAAGTCTTTCTTCGTTGCCGTCAGGATGTTGGCGCCGGGGTAGAGGCGGTAGAAGTCGGCCGCCCACTGCTTGACGAGGTGGTTCGGCACCACGATGAGCGGCTTCTTCGCCAGCCCGGTGCGCTTGAGCTCCATCGCGGCCGACACGACGATGAAGGTCTTGCCGGCACCGACCACATGGTCGAGCAGCGCGGTGCGGTCCTGCACGATCCGCGCAATCGCGTTGCGCTGGTGGCGGCGGAACTTGATGATCGAGTCCGGCACCTTGCCGGGGAACGTCATCCACGAGCCGTCATAGTTGCGCACGACGTAGTTGTTGTTGGTGTCGTTGTAGGCGCGCATCAGCACCTCGGCGCGGTCGCCGTCGGTGAACAGCCAGTCTTGGAAGCGGTTGCGGATGTCCTGGGCCTTGACGTTGGCCTGGTCGGTGGCTTCCTGGTCGACGTGGGTTTTCCCGTCGTCGTCGCGCCACGTCACCTTGATCTCGCGGTTGTTCAGCAGGGCCGACAGCAGCGCGTCGCCGGGGTACTGGGCGGTCCCCCAGGTGTTCGTGTTGGCGGTGTCGCTGCCAGGACGGATGCCCACGGTGAAGCTGCTGTTGAGCTTGACGTAGCGCACCGATGCCTTGGTGCCCTCGCCGAACAACTCCTGCGCGAACTGCTCGTAGACCGACTCCGGCACCCAGGGCGAGCCGATGCGCGCCTGAATCTGGTCGGCGCCGACATCCTCGGGCTGGACCTTCTCCAACTCCTGCGCGTTGGCGAACATCCCGGACTGACGGGCCTGCACGAGCTTCGCGCGCACGTTGCCGGACAGGTAGGCGTCGCGCAGAACGTACTCGTTCGTCGCCGGGTCGAGGAACAGCAGCGGCCTGCCTCCCGACGCCAGTTCCTTCAGCACCTCGTCGGCGTCGCGCCCGAGCAGTTCGGCGATGTAGGCGTTGTCGATGCGTCCGCGCTCGGCGATCGACACGGCCAGCGCGTCGGCCGGCGTCTCCACCTTGCGCACCTGCTTGCGTGCGTCGACCACGCGCTGCGAGAAGATCGGCGCCTTCTTCGCGGTGGACTTGTAAGGCTTGATGCCCTGCCTTCTCGCTGCGGCCAACCCCATGCCAGGCGTGTAGCCGTGCTCCAACGACGCCAGCAGCGGAAAGTCCGGGTCGTCGTCGAACAGGCGCGCCGTCGGCGCATCGTTGATGAGGCCGTGCGCCTTCGTGTAGGCATCGTACTGGTCGTTGAGCGTCTTGCGCAGCGCTTCCATGCCTGCGTCGCCATTCAGCTCGGAGGCCAGCAGGTCGCGCAGCGTGCGGCGCATCTGCGACAGCGCGACCAGGCGCTGGAACCCGGTGTCGCCGAGCGCAGTCTTCTCGGTCCACTGGGTTGCAGGCGTCAGTTCGCGGGCGCGCGATTCTCCGGCCACGTCGGTGAGGCGCTGGTAGAGCTTGCCGCCCTCGGCGTAGTAGCCGCCCTCCTGCACCTGCGGGTTGCTCAGGGCCACGATGGTCTGCTCGGCCAGTCGATCGGTGCCCAGCACCGCCGGCGGGGTGTAGACCCCCTGCGGAAGGCTCTCGATCGCTTTGGCGAGCAGCGCTGCCGTGTCCTGCCCGGGCCTTGCCGTCAGCGCCGGCTGGCCTGGGCCGTACATCGTGCCGTAGCGGCCCAGGCTGCCCAGCAGCATCTGCGGGTTCTCGGCAAAGTAGCGGTTGACAGGGATGTCTGCGCCGCCGAGTTCGTCCTTCACGTCGGCCAGGCCCAGCCAGCGCCGCGCATCCTCCATCGCCGCCTTGCCGCCCCACTCGCTTTCGGGGCGCTTCTGCAGGAACACGATGTCGGTCGTGACCTCGGTGTTGGCGTTTTTGCTGAAGGCGTTGTTGGGCAGGCGGATCGCGCCGAGCAGCTTGGTGCGCTCGGCGATGTAGCGCCGCGCCAGGTCGCCCCTGGCGTCCATGAACGAGTTGCTGACCACCATCGCCAGCACGCCGCCCTCGCGCAACTGGTCGACCGCTTTGGCGAAGAAGTAGTTGTGGACCGACAGCCCCGACAAGTGCTTGCGGCCGCTCGCATCGGTCAGCGTCGTGGACGAGAAAGGCGGGTTGCCGATCGCCGCGTCGAAATACTCGTCGGCGCCGACGAACTCGGTGAAGTCGGCGCGCTGGACATTCTGCTGCGGGTACAGGTGGCGCGCGATGCCGGCGGCGATCGGCTCGCGCTCGACGGCGGTGAAGCGCGATGCGCTTCGCAGCTCGCTGGGCATCAGGCCCATGAAATTGCCGACGCCGGAACCCGGCTCGAGCACGCGCCCGCCGGTGAAGCCGAAGCGCTTGAGCGCGCTGTAGACGCCGCCGATGACCTCGCGCGAGGTGTAGTGCGCGTACTGCGTGCTCTGGCGTGCGTCGGCGTACTCGTCGGGCGTCAACAGCTCCTTGAGTTCGGCGTGCTCGCGCGACCAGTTCTCGTTCTGGCCGTCGAAGGCTTGCGGGATGCCGCCCCACCCGACGTACAGCGCCAGCGTCTTCTGCTCGTCCGGCGTGGCCGGCCTGCCTGCGGCGTCCAGGGCTTTCAGCAGCCGGATCGCCTCAACGTTGATGCGGTACTTCGTCTTCTGGCCACCTTCGCCCAGCGCCAGCTCGTCGGTGATCGTGAAGTCCTGCGGCTTGAACGCTGGCGCCTCGATCGGCGCAGCGCTCGGCCCGGGGGCTAGGTCTCCCGTTCGCCCGGCATCGTCAAAGAGCCCAGGCTCCGGTTCACTGCGACCGCCGCCTCGTAGCCCTCGCTGTCCTCCATCGGCTCGGCCATCTCGTCGTCCTCGGGGGCGAGGAACAGATGGTTCTGCCTCACCGCCTCCCAGGCCTCGTACCGCGTCGCCCCCTGATCCACCCAGGTCTGCATCTCCCTGGCCGTCGCTTCGGCTGCGGCGCGCAGTTCCTCGGCCAGCGTCCCCTTCTTGACCAGACGGGCGAACATCGCCGGGAGGTACTCCTCCCAATGCGCTCGGGCCTGTGCGATCCAGTGGGCGTGTTGCATCTTGGGCTCCATTGGTGGCGGGCTCCTCGGTAGTATCGGCGGCCGGCGGCGCGTCTTCCCGAAGAACCGCGTCAACGTCTAGGTCTTCGACCGCGGAGGCCCGATCCATGTCGGCCGCAAAGGTGGTGGCTCGTGGATCAGCGCGGACCGCCATGTACCACGACTTCAGGTACGGCTTCACGCCGTCGCCCAGGTCAGCGATCATGGCCTTGGCGTAGGCCGCGAACGTGCGCGCCCCCTTCTCGATGTGGTAGCCGGCAAGCGTGATGCCGTCCATCAGCGTCTCGGGGTCGATGCCGGACTGGACGCGGCCGAGCTTGGCCTTCAGGCGGGCGCGGGCGGCGGCAGCGGCGTCCTCGGTGAAGATGGTGTTGGCGCTGACGGCCGCGTTGTCGAACGCCGCCATCCGATCATTCTGCACCGGCTCTTGGGCTCCAGAGCGCGCTCGCTGGGTTGGTTCATTGGCGGGCGCCCGCCGCACCGGGCCGGCGCTCAGTTCCTTCTGGTCAGGTTCGGTCGAGTGCCAGCGCGGGCGCTCGTTCGGGGCGGGAACGTACTCGTCGCCTTGCTTGATGACGCGCTGTACCTGCACCTCCCACTGGCCGTCGCGCGAGCCTTCGCCGGCCTTGCGGTAGGCCAGCACGCGGTCGAGGCCGCCGTAGCCTCGCACCACGTTGCCGGCGGCGAAGTAGTCCGCGCGCTTGGCTTCTTGAGCCTGCGCGCGGCGCTCGGCCAGCGTGCCGCGCTTGCCGGCGGGCGCAGCCGCCGTCGCCGGGTCGTCGCTGCCTGCGGCAGACCCGGGTGAACCCGCTGCGCTCGGCGCGGCGGCTGCAAGGGGTGCCTGCGGCGTCGGCAGCGTGGTCGCAACCCTACTCGCGGGCGCGCCTGCCTGAGCTGGCGCGGTGTCCGTCGAAGTTGCCGCAGGCAGGTCGGATTGTGCCGTCCTGCGCTGGATCACGAAGCCGCCGCGCGGCGCCGCCACAACGGCGTGCGATTCCTTCAGGCCGCGCTGGTTCATCTCGCGCGTGGCGGCCAGCTTGCTGGCAAACGCTGCGCCATCCATGGTCAGGATGGTGTCGAACAGCGGGTTCGAGGCGTCGGCGGCGTTCTCGGCCGCCTGCTTCTCGCCCGTCGGGTCCAGGTTTTCGCGCGCGATCACGCCGCGGGTCTTGCCCGTAGACGTGAAGTAGCGCATCCTGGCCTTGTCGCTGCTCAGGTCCGTGCTGCGCACGTAGACCGTGTTGCCGAAGCGGCTGCGCACCGGCACGAGTTCGGGTGCAGCGGCCACCGGCGGCGCAGCGGTCCCTGCATCCGCAGCCGGTTGCGGCGCCGGGGCCGCTGCATCAAGTCGCGGCAACACATCGCCCGCCGTCGTTCCGCGCGTGCCAGCAGGTCGCGCGTCGATCTTGGCGCCGAGCTCGGCCGGCTGCTCCCGCGTCGTCAGGCTTGGTGCATCTGCTCGGGATCGAGCTCCATCAGCCGCAGCCGCAGCAGGATCGGCTGGTACTCCCGCGGGTAGGGCTGGCCCGGGTTCGCCATCCTGTCGTCCTGCAATGTCCAGGCTTCCCTGACCGTCAGCAGTTCCTGCACGACCGCTTCCATCAGGTCCGGCATCAACTCCAGCACCCAGGCCATCGGCCCCTCCAGTTCTCTCTGCCTGCTCGCGCGCGGCTTTCGCGGCCGCGCGCCGATCGGACAGCGCCGAGGCAACCGGCGCCACCGAGCCGGCTCCGGCGTCGGCCGCCTGGGCTTCGCGCTCGACGAGCGTGTTGACGCTGCGCGACAGCGGCCCGACCTCGGCCACTTTCGTCGCCCGGATGGCATCGCCGGCGCTAGGCGCGGGCGGGTCAGCCTGCGGCTGTTCTGCGGTTGGGGCGGGCGGCCCCAGATCTGCGCCGCTCTGGGGGCCTGGTTCGGCCGGCCGGTCGCTCGGCGGCGGTTGGAACGGCTCGCCACCGGGTTCTTCCTGCTCCGGCCCTGGGGGGTCATCCTGCTCCGGCCGGCTTGCGCGTGGGATCGAAAGACCGCCGCCGAGCGCGCCGCCTGCCACGGCGCCGAGTGCGGCCGATCCGGCGACGCCATCGGACAGCCCCACGTCCTCGTAGCCCTGCCGCTGCAGCGCAAGGTTCGATGCCAGCCTGCCCTGGCCTTCCTGCAGGCCTTCGGGGATTGCCTCGGCCAAGGCGCCGGTTCCGACACGGCGCAGCGTGCCCTCGGCCTGGTCGATGGCCGTCTTGCCGACCAGTGCGCGCGCCACCCGCTCCGCGCCGGTCGAGCCCGCAAAGGCCCCAAGCGCGCCGCCGACGAGCTGCTGGTCGAGGTTCTCGCCAGAGTAGGCCTGCGCCTGATCCGCGATGGCCTGCGCCTGCTCCGGCGTGTAGCCGATGTCCAGCGCCTTCTGCTCGCTGGCCTCGTAGATGTTGCCCTTGACCTCGCCGACGCCCTGCGCCGTGCCGATGGTCGGCGCCGCCACACGGCCCCTGGAAAGCACGGCAGCGGCCAGCGTCGGGACGGATGAGCCGACGAAGTTCAGCGTCGTGTCGAGCGGGGCTTCCGCAAAGCCGCCCAGGTACGCCCCGACCTCGTCCAGCGTCGAGCCGCCCGCTTCCGCCTCCTCGATGCGCTGCTGTCGATTGCGCAGTTCCTGCTGGCGGTAAGGGCTCAACAGCCGCTGCCCGGCATCGGCGATGTCGGCAAGCCCCCTCGAAACGCGGTTCCCCGCGCCAGCGATGTTGGTGAGCGCCTGCGCGCCCTGCACGACACCTGTGCCGAGCGCCAGCGCCGAGTCCGCCACGCTGCGCAACGCGCCAGGCTTGGCGATGTCGGGCGCATCGGGCGGCGCAGGCCGGTCGTTCGCGCTGTAGGCGCCGCTTGTGGAATCGTCGTCGGCCAGCCGGTCGTCCTTGCCGTAGCCTGCCATTCGTCAGCCCTTGATGTAGGTCTTGCCGTCCGCGCCGATGTAGCGATCGCCCTTGGACATCTTCTCGTATTCGGCTCGTGAAGTCGGCTGCGGGCCTTGAGCCTGCTCAGGCTGCCCGACCGGCCGGCCGGTTTCGGTGTCGAAGACGGTGGACGGCAGGTTGCGCAGTTGCTGGATGCCGCCGATGTCCTCGATCATCTGGCCGCCCGGCACCGTGATGTAGCGCTGCTGGGCCGTCTGCCGGTTCGGCAGCTTGGCGATCTCCAATGCGTTCGCACCGCGCAGTCGCTCGATGTCCAGCGCGCTTTCCAGGCCGAGCTGCTGCGCCTGCGCCCCGATGCCTTGGCCGCGCCGCGTCGTCGTGTTGTCGCGCTGGTTGGCGGATTCCCCGGCGTTGGCGTTGAGGGCAGCGATGTCGGCGCGCGACTGGTTGTCGGCGGCGCCTTGCTCAAGCCCACCGATCTGTTGCCGGATCAGTTCGGCCTGCCGCGCCAGCCCACGCGCCTCCGCGCCGCGCTTGCGGCCAGCTTCGGACAACAGCGCGCTGATCGTCACCTCGGCATTGCGGCGCTCGATGGCCGTCGGCGTCCTTGCGCTGGGGGCCTGGAACGAGGCCGCTGGCTGGGCGGGCTGCTGGGCGCGCGCGATGTCGAGCGCGGACTCGCGCGACGATCGATCCGATAGCGCCTGGGCCGCAGCCTCGTTCTGCGGCGAGATCGCTCCGCCCGAGCGACGAAAATCGTTGCGCGGGTTGACTAGGTCGAAACCCAGCCTGACGTTGCCGTCCCCCGTGTAGCTGTTGCCATCCCGTGTCACGCTGCCGTTCGGGTTCGACGGCGCCTGCGGCGCTTGCGGCTGCTGCGGCTGTTGGGGTTGCTGCGGCTGCGCTGCAGCCTGCGCCTGCTGCGGCGGCGTGGCGCCAGGGCGCAGGGGGATGCCGGGCTGCTGCGGCGGCTCGCTCGGGTTGAAGCCGTTGCCGGCGATCAGGTTGCCGACGCGGTCGGCGACGCCGAACGTCGCTGCGTTGCCGATGTCCTGCGCCGCGCCGAGGGCTCGAACGCCGATGTCCTTGACGATCTGCGGCACCACCGTGGCCTGCGGGTCGATGCCGGTGCGCTCGTAGTAGTCCGATGTCGGCGTGCCGAAAGCCTGAGCAGCGCCGACAGCACCCGCCGCCACACCGCCGCCTGCCAGCCCGCGCCGGGTCACAGGCAAGGCCTGCGCGGCGCCTACCGCCCGGCGCCCGGCGCCGAGCGCGCGCTCGGCCAGACCCGGCCGGGCCGTCGTGGGCGCGGCCGCAGGCGTCGTCGTCACCGGCGCCGTGTTCCCGATGCCGCCAGGAACGCGCGCGATGTCCGGCGCGATGCCGGCGGCCTTGCGTCCGGCTGCCGTTTCTGTCGTCGGGCGCACCTGAGCGCGCTCGAATTCCGTCACTTCAAGCCCCGCACGCCGACCGGCCGCCTGCCTTGCGTCCTTGAAGGGGTCGAGCTTGCCAATGTCGTTGTCGTAGAAGTCTGTCGGCATCGTGTGCTCCCGTCAGGCTGGCGACGCCGAGCCGTTCGTCTCGCCCGAGTAGTTGAAATTCACGTCCAAGCCGGTGCTGATGCCGGCATTCGCCTGGATCGTGCTGAAGGCCGACGCCGCGAGCTGCGCGTTGACCTGCGCCCCGACCTTGGCCGCCTCGCTCGCCAGCGTGCGCAGCGCAAGGTAATGGTCGCTGGCCAGACGGGTGCGGTCGGCGTTCGCAGCCGTCTGCGTCTGGTAAAGCGCCACCTGAGCGCGGAACAGTTCGGAACTCTGCTGGTACTGCGCCGTGTCGCGCTGAATCGTGGCCCGGTCGCGCTCGATCAGGTTGTCGTTGACCGATGCGATCGCCCGCACGCGCTCGGCTTCGGCCTGCACTTCGGTGCTGTAGCCCTGGAACTGCGCCTGCAGCGCGCGCACGCGCGACTCGTAGATGTCGATCTGGTTGCGGGCGTTCTGGTTTCTGACCTCGGCCTCGGCGGCGTAGGCCTCCACCTGCGCGCGGTAGACGGCGGCGCGCGACTGGTTGACCTCGGCCTGCACCTTCGGGCCGTCGAGCCGGGCGACCTCGGCCTGAATCTGCGCGCTGTAGGCCCGCACCTGCTCGCCGAACAGCGCCACCTTCGACTGCTCGATCTCGATGAGCGTGCGCTGCGCGTTCACGCGCGCCGTGTAGAGCGCGACGCGAGACTGCGCCGATTCGATCAGCGCGCGGAATTGCTCCACCCTGGAGCGGTTGATCTCGGTCTTGAGGCTTTCGGCCTGAATCTGTGCCCTGTAGACCTCGACGCGGCTGATCTCCACGTCGGCGCGCGCCCGGTAGATGGTCGCGTTGGCCGCGAAGGCATCGGTCAGGGAGCGCACCTCGGTGACCTGAGCGTTGTAGATCGCCACCGCGTTCTCGGCCAGCAGCCGCGCGGCCTCGAACGTGCGCTGCTCGATCTGGTTCGCGTAGTCGATCAGGCGCGTTTCGAGCTGGATGCCCTGCTCGATCGCGGCCCTGGCGTTGGCCTGCTCCAGCTCGGCCTGCTTGATCGCGATGTCGCGCGACAGCTCCGACACCCTGCCGAAGTAGTCGCGCTGCGCCTCGCGCAACTGCGCCACCAGCGCACCCGACGGCAGCGGCAGGCCGCGCGCCTCGGCCGAGCGCATCACTTCGGTCTGGTTGCCCAGCGTCGTGTTCAGTTCGCGCGATCGCGCGCGGTCCCACAGCGCCTGCTCGACGGCGTCCGGCAAGCCGGTGCTGCCATCCATGCGGGATCGCAGCGTCGTCTTCAGCGCCTCCAGCAGCGCCGAGCCGTACTGCTCGCCCGGGGTGTAGGTGTAGGCCGCCGGCGGCGTCAGCCGCTGCGTGGTGTCGATGAAGTCCGGCGGCGTCGGCAGCGTCACCGCGATCGGCGCCGGAACGACGATGTCGACCAACCCCGGCGCCTCGAACTCGGCGATGTTGGGCGCCTCGACGGTTTCGATGGCGGTGTCCACCACCGGCGCCACCGGACCCGCAGGGAAGTTCAGCGGCGGGATGTCCACAGGGTCGAACGCCGGCGGTGCGGGCAGGTCATCCAGCAGCACCGCCTCGATCTCCGGCGCCACCAGGTTGTCGGCCGGCCGCGTCACGGTGTTGAACGTCACCGGGATCAGCTCGGAGAACTCGCTGGCGACCGGGCCGGGTGGCAGCGTCGGCAACGTCGTCGGGTCAACGATGGACGGCGGCGCGTAGGCCGACGCCATCTGCAAAAGCTGCTCGACCAATTCCTGCGCGTTCTCGCCGGCCTCGTCGGCGAACTCCCGCGCGAGCGTGAACTGCGTCGATACCTGATCGAACCCTATTGACATATCTTCACACCTTGCGCGCGTCGGTCGAGCGGTCGACGAGCTCGACCGAATCGACCCGGAACGCCTCGCCGCCCGGGTTGCTGAAAGCCAGCCCGATGTAGCTGTCGCGGATGCCGCGGCCGAAGATGAAGCGTCGGTTGCGCCCGGTGCGCAGCCCTTCCTCGTAGGTGTAGGTCGCCGCGCCGTCGGCCAGCGTCGTCACTTCGCAGCGCATCGCACCCTCGCACTCGGCCTGAACGTAGCAGCGATCCGGGTAGCGCTTCAGGCGCGAGTCGTCGGACATCGCGCCGAAGGCGAAGCGGCCGACGAACGGCGCCTCGTCGTCCAGGTCGCCACCGACGGCGAAAAGCCCCGTCGGCGTGGTCTGAAAGCCGTCGGCAAGCCCGTTGAACTCGCTGCTGTACTCCGTGACGCCCAGCGTCGAGCCGTGAAAGACCATCGTGCCCAAGCCATGCCCCTCGGCAAACACCGTCCTCCGATTGTCATGAGGCGCGGCGCGCTCTTTGTGGGCGGCGAGCCGGTCTAGATGAGCCTCATGTTCAATTCGGTCAGCACATCCCGATCCAGCACCAGCTCGTGCTCGGCGTACTCGCTGGCGCCCCCGTTGACCCTGACCCAGTCGTTCATGAGCTGGTGCAGCGGCACCACGCTGTCTTCGTTGCCGACCAGGATCCGGCAGAAAGGTTTGCTCACCGCATCCGGGTCTTGCGCGCCCTCGACGAACAACTGCGCCACCCATCCGCCGGTCCTGGGGTCGACCATGGCCACGGTATGCACGTCCTCGAGGTCCGGGTGCCTGTCCGACTCGAAGGCGTAGTGGTTGATAAGGTTGTAGGCGAAGAACGGGAACGCCATCGGCCGGTCGCCTGTCCACTCGAACTCCACCGGCACGTCGATGTCGCCCAGCGCCTCGTACTCGGCCACGCTGAAGTCGATGTTCGGCCCTGTGTTGAGGTTGAGCGCGGCGCCGTAGGTGCCTGGCGTCACGCTGTCGAACAGCGGCGCCGGGTCCGAGGGCGGTATGCCGGTCGTCGTCTCGTCATCGTTCTGGATTTCGCCGACGAACGACTGAAGGTGATCGAAGACCCCACGAATTTCCGCGCCCGTCGGCGCAAGGGCGTTCGCCACGGTGATCCCGTCGTCGGGCCTGGATTCTCCGTACCGCTGAAACCCGTTGAACGATGCCGTGTAGGCGTCCGCCAGGTTCAGCGGCGCCAGCGCTTGCGTCAGGTCGATCGTGTAGCGAACCTCGCGGCCGCGGTTGATGACCTGAAGCTCGAACAGGCACGCACCCATCGACGCGCTGGCAGAGCCTGTGGGCTCGCCTTCGGAGATGGCCGCCTCCCATGTGCCCGTGCGCTGCATGGAGCGCCGCACGGCAATCTGGCGCCTGTGCTCGTCCAGCGCGTAGTAGTCGTACCGAGTCGCCGCGTTGGACGGCACCGAGCCTGCCAAGGGAAAGTCGTACTCGCGGCTGTCGACGGTGTCGAGCTCGACCACGGCCTCGATCGGTGCGCCGCCTTCGTCGAAGGTCGATGGGACGATGTTCGCAACCGTCGACGACTCGTTGATCGTATGGCTGTAGGCGATCGTTCCGAGCGAGCTGTTCGTCACCACCATGCTCAAGGTGTCGGCCAGAACAGCGTCCGAAGCCCATTGCACGAGCGGCTGGGCGTTGCCAGGCCCGGTCATGTAGAACTCGCTCTCGTAGGGCACGTTGCTGAAGTCGTAGATGTACCCCGGCAGCCCGCCGCCGGAGATCTCGAACGCCCAACGCGCCGTCACGCCATCGACGGTCGCCAAGCCACCGCCGATCTGGCGCAGGTACTCGATCGGCGTCACGGCCAACGACGACGATCCGGTGGCAACGATGCTTTGCCGAGGCGCGCTGGGGTTGATCTCGCCGCCCAGGAATTCGTCGCCGCCATCCGAAGGCCCCGACGTGCCGGCTAGGGCGTACTCGAACTCCGTCTGCCGGGTCCAGCTCGAATGCACGGCCTCTGTGGTGATGAGACGCTGACCGACGAGCGTGGTGCTGTCGATCGTGACGGTGTAGGTGTCGGTGTCGGGGTCGTAGGTTTCCGACTGAAAGGCGTAGCGCTCGTCCTCCTCGATCACGCTCGACTCGCGGCCCGTCGTCCATTCCGCGCTGATGTTGGCCGCCACGTTCTCGGGCAGCGCCGTCGGTGCCGGCGCCTCATCTGCTCGGCTGATCTGCCCCGTGATGCTGTAGGCCCCCGAGTCCGTCGGCGTCAGCGTCAGGCCGAAGGCCGAAGCCGCCGCGACGGCCCGGACAAGGTTCGGGCCTTGGCACTGGACCGTGATGACGCGGCTCGTCGGGTTGACGCTGTGCGTCACGTCGAAGGCGAACGGCGCGAGGTTCTCCGCATCGGTGCTGTCGATGAGCTGCCACCCGGCCTGCGCATTCGCCATGTCGTAGACGTAGAGCTCATGCACCCACAGCAGCACGACGATGCCGACGGCGTTCGCGGCGGCCCCGAATGATGGCGTGTTGAAGCCGATGGTGTAGAGGCGCACCCGCTCTGCGGTCCAAGGCGTCACGAACAGCGGCGTCTGAGGCACGTTCAAAGCCTGCCCGCACAAGCAGAAGGACGAAAGCCTCGGCGCCTCGTCGCCGTCATAGAGCGCCGAAACGATGTACCTGTCCTTGCCGGCGTACTGGAAGGACGCGACGTTGCCGATCACGTAGTCGCCGATCCTCCAGATCTTGATGAGCCCCCTGGAAATTGCCGACTGCGTCAAGTCCCCTTTCCTGGCGATCTGGATGACGAAGTCAACCGTGTTGGTATTGCATGGCGCCGGCACCGAAAGCCCCAAGGGCTTGTCGTTGTTCGGCCCGTAGGCCGGCAGGTGCTCGACCAGCGGCTCGAGGATGTCGTCGCTCGGGTACACGCCCGCGCCGCGCGGACGGCTCAGAAACGGGCCGTCGTAGTCGTAGTGAACATCGGCCAGGTACTCCGCGCTGGTGATCTTGCGCAGCGGCAGAACGATGCCGCCATAGAAGGCGGGCACGTCGTCCATGATGACCACGTCGGCCTGAGCCGTGAACACCCCATGATTGACCTCCAGCGTCAGCGTGGTGTTCTTGTCCACCTTGAAGGTCTTGCGCAGGCTCTTGTAGAGCCCGAGCCGGTAGTCGGCGGCGAACTTGGCGAAGATCAGCCGGATGGCGCCCAACGCCTTGGTTTCGATCCTGCTGCCTCGAACGTGCAACTGCGTCGGCACCACCCCAGGCTTCGGCTCGCCGTCGCCTTCGTACAGGTACAGGTCGATCAGGCTCACGACACCGGCGACACCAGATACTGCAGCACCCCGTCGCGCACACGGGTCGTTGCCGTGGCCTCGTCCATCTCGGCTGCGCGGTACTGCGTCGCGGCGTAGAGCAGCGCTTGCCCGCCGGAGCCCAGCGCCGCCACCTTGCCGCCGACCAGGCAGAACGCGCCCTCGCCCGAAGGCCTCGCGTCCGACGCCATGAGCCCGAAGTCGGCCGCAGCGCCCGATCCCAGCGTCACGCCCTCGCTGAACACCGTGTCGAGCGTCAGCTCGCCGAAGCTCTGGCCGCGCAGGAACAGCAGCGCCTTGGTCGTGCCGACCCAGATGCCGGCGTCCACGCCATGCACGAACGTGATGTCGTCGGCCACCTGCAGGAAGTCGCGTCGCGCGTCGGTGTGCTCGTATTGCAGTGGCGATGTGGCCCACAGCACGCGGCCCGTGGCCATGAGCACGCGCGTCCTCCAGAGGTTCAGGCAGCGCCCAGGGGGTGGCTGGATCATGTGCTCGGTGACGCACGGCAGCAGCAGTTCGTCGCGCGCGCCGGAGAACGTGAACTCGTCCGTCAGCGTCGATCCGGCCAGGAAGCCTGTCAGCCCGTCGAGCGCGAAGTACACCCGAATGGTGTAGCCGGCCAGGATCGGCAGCGCGCGCAGCGGCGTGCTCACGTCGGGCACCTTGCCGGCGTAGAACGCCCCGCCCTCGAGCCCGTCGCTGATGCGGCGGTAGGTCAGCCAGTACGGCAGATCACCCTCGGGCGCATCGGCGGCCACGCTCGGTATCGGCACGCCCCATTCGGCGCCGGCCGTCCCGTCGGCCGAGCACAAGCCGCGGATCAGGCCGTTGGAAAACGCGATGCGCCCGTCCGGCAGCGTCGCGTACCACAGCCGAGCGGGGCCGATCGAGCCGTGGATGGTGGCGATCTCGGTGCCGTCGTCCTGCAGCGCCAGCAGCTCGCCGCCGACCACGCACAGAAGCCCGAAGTCGGTCTTGTAGGGCGAGTGAATGCACGCGCCAGCCAGCAGTTCCGTATGCCCGCGCCTGGACACGATCGCGCCCTTGCTGCTCAAGTCCACGTTGACCGCAGCCGACAGCTCGCCGTCGCCGTGCTCCTCGGCCTGCGCGACGTTGTTGATGCCGACGAACCGTCTCAGGGTTTTCATGGGCAGGCCTGAACGACGTAGGGTGTGCCGAGCCGCGCCGTCGGCCCGAGCGAGCGCGCAAGGTGCGCCTGAAACGCGGCCGGCGTGCCGAAGGCGGTCACAGGGCCGAGGCTGCTGGCCGCAAGCGCCAAGCTGGGCACAACGGCTCGCGGCGCGCCGAACACCGTCGCCGAGAACCCGCTGGCGGACAGGGCGGAGCCGAACGTCGGCGTGCCGAACGCGGTTTCCCGAAATCCCGACGCCAGCCTCACCGTGCGCAGCGTCGCGGTCCCGAAGACTGCCGCTGGCGCCAGCGAGGTGGCGGCCTGGACCAGCCGCGCCGTGGGCGTCCCGAACGCCGTCTCGACGGCGGTTTCCTGCTGCGCGTACACACCCGACGCCAGCACGGCGGGCGTGCCGAAGACCGTCACGCGACCCAGCGACGAGGCGTAGTGAATCGGCTGTGGGCTGGTGAACGTGAAGGCGTAGGGCGTGCCGAAGCCAGCCGTCGGACCCAGCGCCACCGGGTAGGCTTCGAGGTTCAGGTCGAGCGCTGGCGTTCCGAACGCGGCGGTCGGCCCTAGCGAACTGGCTGGGTAGGCGTTGGCCCACCGTGCCGAGCCGAACTGGGCCGTCGGGCCAAGCGACGACGCGAAGCGGATCAGCGCTTCGGTGGGCTCATCCGAGGCGTAGAGCGTGAACTCCAGGTCTGCATCGGCCCCGATGGTGGCCGTACCTGTCGACGACGACTCGGAGTCGGTGTCGTAGGTCGGCGAGATCGAGCTCGTCGTCGCAGAACCTGACGCTACTGTGTAGGCCTGCGATACACGCTCGTACTCGCTGGCGCCGAAGGTCTGAGGGTTGAAGTCCGGCGGCTCGATGCGCGAAACCACCGCCCGGTACTCGGCAGCCGTGTCGGGGTCGTTGTAGGTCGTGAAGTAGACCGCACCATCTGCGGCAGCAAGGCCCTCGGCGCCGTCGGTGTACGCCTGGTCGGGCATCGGGTAGAACAAGCCGTTGGCCGCCGATCCTGCGGCGCCGACGGCGATCAGGCCGGAATCGAGGCCCGAGCCCGTGCTGACATACGAGCCGATGTAGACGTAGTCGGCATCGGCCGCCATGCCGCCGGTCGCGGCGATGGCTCCGGCGCCGTCGATCGTCACGTCCCTGATCCACACCTCCGCGCCGGTGTCGTCCAGCTTGACGACATCCACCTCGGCGGTCGACCCGCCAGTGATCGCCGAGGCGTACACGTTGTCGTCGGGGTCGGTGGCGACATGGAACCTCGAGGCGCCGCTGGGCCAGGTGATGCTGCGCGCCCACACCGCCGCGCCGTCGGCCGCAGCGAACACATGAATCGCGGCCACGCCTGCGGTGTTCTGCCCCGCGACGACGACATTGCCCGTGGACATCAGCGCCAGCGAGGTGGCGTGCTGCGAAGACGACACCGTCGTCGGCAGCGGGTTTCGTGTCCACGACACGGCGCCGTCGGCCGCGGCCAGCTTGCACAGCCGGTGTTCGGTGTTCGAGGCCGCCTTGCCGACCACGACCACGTTGCCTGAACTGTCGACGGCAATCTTCTGGCTGAGAAACGTGCCGCTGTAGGTCGAGATGTCGAAGGGCAGCGACACCTGCCAAATGACCGTGCCGTCCGCAGCGTCAAGGGCCACCACATAGCACAGCGCCGAGCCGGCGTCGCACGCGAACGCCACAACGCCTGCCGTGGCATTCGCTGCGATCGTGATGCTGCCGAGGCTCGCGCCTCCAGGCAGGGCAATGTTGGTGTGCCAGCCCTCTACGCCGGCATCGCTGATCTCGGAAACGGTGCCGGTGATCGGCGAGCCGCGCGACGTGGCAACGTAGGCCGCGCCGGCGGTCGCGCACACGACACGCTCGAAGACCGAGGCGCCGGTGTCATGAAGTGTTGCGACCCATTGCGCCATGAAGCCAAGGCTCCGCTAGCCGGTCATCACAGCGAGAAGATCTTGTTCGCGCCCGAGTCCCACACCACTTGAATGTCGCCGCCGTTGGTCGCCAGCGGAAAGCCGGTGATCGTGTCGATGATGGCGATCAGCGGGCTCGTGCCGGCCACGCCGGTATCCCTGTAGAGAACCACCCCAAGGGCTGTCGATCCGCCCGCCACCGCCGAGAACGTCACGTCGGCGGCGTCGAACACCCCGTTCGTCAGCGTCTTGGACGCCAGCGTCACCGGCGTGCCGAGCACGTTGGCCGAGATGGTCGAGTAGAACTCGTCCGTCGTCGTGTTCGGCGTGTATGACGTGCTGACCAGCGCGGCCTTGATCGTGTCCGTGCCGAGGGCGAGGCTGCCGCCGGTGATGAAGCGCTCGGCGCCTTTGCGGTACAGGGCGTTTGCCATGATGGGTTCCTCGTTGGTGGTGTGGCTGTCGCGTCAAGGCAGGATGGCGACGTTGTGGTGCTCGGCGTCGTGGCGCGTCATGCGCCGCAGGTCGGCGTCGGGGCGCAACCCGAACCGCGCCGTGAAGCGGCCCAGCGCGCGCGCCGACCTGTCATCGTCGAACTGGTCCGAGTCGGGGATGGAGAACGCGCGGAACAGCGCCCAATCCACCAAGCTGCGATGGTTGGCGCGGTGGATCTCCGGCTCGTCGTCGTCATCGTCCATCGTCTCTTTCGGCAGGCGGTAGACCTCGAGCAGCACCTCGCCGGCCACGCTGGGCGTCGGCGCCAGCCGAATCGTTCGCTCGTCCTGGATCGCCCACCGAGGGCAGCCGGTGCGGTCTCGCCACCCGCTCTGGTTCTTGTCCAGCCAGCCCGTCGACACCAGCT
>ERZ1066135.339-NODE-339-length-30718-cov-18.502169_pt1 | contig 30718 bp, 36 predicted proteins | sample MGYA00382782_ERZ1066135 | MGnify/ENA primary metagenome ERZ1066135 (study PRJEB33369, sample SAMEA5778365) | biofilm metagenome | biome: Industrial cooling water; feature: Water cooling tower basin; material: Biofilm | place: United Arab Emirates | collected... | reverse complement strand
TCGGACAGGAGTCTTCCCACATGACGGGGACTAATGCTCTCGACAACCTTTTGCTGAATCAGTTCATCGGCCAGTTCTCGTGGAGTCCAATGACTGATGGGGCGACCATACTTCTCTGGCGGGTCGCAGGCGAGGGCATACAGTTGAGTGAGTTGCTCAATCGTGAAGGTGGCTGGCTTACCGGAACGGGCTTCATCCTCTAGCTTCTCTGCTACTGACATCTCAACCTCGCGAAGTTCTAGCCATCGGTTTCGCCATAGCCGACTGGTGCATTTGGCAATTCCCAAGGCGCGTGAAATTTCCCCATGCCCTTCTCCTGCGGATGCTCTCAAGATGATTTTCGCCCTCATCGCGATCTGTTGGGAGGTACTCGAACGTCTCAACAGCTTCTCTAAATCCGCTTTCTCGGTCTCACTCAAAATGATGGGCATCGCTGCTAGTTGAGGCATCGACTGAAACCCTCAAATCTGTACCTTTTAATAGTAAGACTACTTAAGCCATCGAGTACTAGTGGGTTTGAGTGCCATTGGCATTTCCAGTCCAGTTGGGGTGGAAATTATTGAGATTAATCCAACCGTGGCTGCTAGCAGTGTCTCCTTATTTGCTCTCTTTAATGGAGTGAGTCGTCCGCTGTTCGGTTGGTTAAGCGATCGATTCAAGCCCCACTATGTCGCAATTTTGTCCTATGTGCTGATCTTAATAGCCTGTGTGTTAATGGTGAATGCTCAAACGGGTCAGGTCGCCACCTATCTCGTTGCCTTTTGCCTGTTTTGGTTTTGTCTTGGTGGCTGGTTAGCTATGGCTCCAACCATAACGCTACGCTTTTTTAATCCTGACCAGTATGCTCAAAACTACGGTATTGTCTTCACAGCCTATGGAGTTGGCGCTTTAATTGGAACGTTAGTGACGGGGCGGATTCGAGATTTATTTGGAACATACAACTACGTATTTTATCCCATGGCGCTTTTAGCGATAATTGGGATTGTTTTAGCTAGCCTGCTACTCAAACGAGAAAAATCCTCCAGTTTAGACAATAGCAATCATCTGGTTTAATAGCACCGCGAAAACCACGATTCCCAAAATCACCATCAAGCCAGCGGGCATGAATTTGCGAGTTTTGATCAACCGCACAATAAATGTAATCACCAAAATTCCCGTGAGGGCGGCTGCAATAATTAAACCCCAGGGTTGTCCCTGTAATTGCAGAATGCCAGAGATAATTAATAATAAACCGCTCAGCCCCCCAGAAATCAGCGAAACTGTACTCTGGGCCTTCAGGTAGCCCATAAGTCCCCCTCCGATCGCTAAGAGACCATAGGCGATCGCGGCAATCACACCCGGCGTTATCATAGCCATAGAATCCAGATCCATAAATATTTCTCAATCAAGTTTTTTTGCTAAAAACAATTTACAGCAGGCTATAGCAGTCCTAAATAGGTTGAGAAGGAGGGGGTGTGGAGTTCCCCCACAAAAGGGGTTTCACCCCTTTACCCCATTTGGATCTCAAATAGGATTGCTATATCTAATCTTTGAGTTTACCGGAACCTGTAGGCCATGCTCTTGCTCAAATCTAGGGAAAGGTAAACCAAACTAAACGAAACTCAATCAAACTAAACTAAAAGTAGGGGATGGGTTTGCTCCAATTTCTAGCCGTCCCTTTTGCGATTCATTTTTCCTGGTTTCTTTGTGTCCACCGTTTTTGCTACTGAACACCTGCTGTTTACTCCGGCCACGCCCAGTTCGGAGGCCATTCCGCTCGTCTTTGCCTTCCCTAATAAATATAGTGTGGGCATTACCAGTCTGGGCTATCAGGTCATCTGGGCGATGCTGGCCAGCCGGAGGGATGTCCAGGTCAGCCGCTTATTTACCGATGTCCATGAACCGCTACCCTCAGACCCCGAACTGCTAGGCTTTTCCTGCTCCTGGGAACTGGACTATATCAATATCCTCAACCTGCTAGAGCAGCTACAAATTCCTCTGCGCGCCCAGCAACGGCAAGCCCATCATCCCCTCGTGTTTGGCGGCGGCCCGGTGTTAACAGCTAATCCCGAACCCTACGCCGATTTCTTTGATCTAATTTTGCTGGGGGATGGCGAAGATCTCTTAGACCAATTGATCACCACCTATCAGTCAGTGCGATCGGCTCCCCGCTCGGTGCAGTTAACGACACTGGCTCAGGTTCCCGGCATTTATGTGCCCAGCCTCTATACCGTCAGCTATAGCGATCCCACCGGAGAAATTTGCTCGATCCAGCCGATCGCCCCAGACATTCCGGCAACGGTTAGCAAACAAACCTATCGGGGCAATACCTTATCCACCTCCACCGTGGTTACCCCCAAAGCCGCCTGGGAAAACATTTATATGGTGGAAACCGTCCGCAGTTGTCCAGAAATGTGCCGCTTTTGTCTGGCCAGCTATCTAACCCTGCCCTTCCGCACCCCCAGTGTGACCGCCAGCCTCATTCCAGCGATCGAACGGGGCCTGACCGTCACGCAACGAATTGGCCTGCTAGGAGCTTCCGTCACACAGCATCCTGAATTTGAGCAATTGCTAGACTTTTTCGATCGCCCCGCCTGTGAAGGGGTGCATCTCAGTCTGGCCTCCGTCCGCACCAGTACCGTCACCCCCCGCCTGGCCAGTGTGCTGAGCAAACGCCAAACTCGCTCAATTACGATCGCGATTGAAAGCGGTTCTGAGCATATCCGCCAGATTATTAACAAAAAGCTGAGTAACACTGAAATTCTGGAAGCCGCCCATCACGCTAAAGCTGGGGGACTGAGTGGGATTAAGTTCTATGGCATGGTTGGGGTGCCCGGTGAAACAACAGCGGATTTGGTGGCCACGGTGGATCTGCTCACCACGATCAAACGCCAGGTTCCCGGACTGAAGCTGACCCTCGGTTGCAGTACATTTGTCCCTAAAGCCCATACCCCCTTTCAGTGGTTTGGCGTTAATCCCCAAGCAGAAAAGCGGTTGCAATTGCTCCAAAAACAGTTGCGTCCCCAGGGAATTGATTTTCGCCCAGAAAGCTATAACTGGTCGGTGATCCAGGCTCTATTAGCACGGGGCGATCGACGGCTGGCCCCCCTGCTGGAGTTAACCCGCCACTATGGCGATTCCCTCGGTAGTTTCCGCCGCGCTTTTAAGGAACTAAAAGGACAGTTACCGCCCCTGGAATTTTATGTTCAGCACAACTGGAACCTGAACCAAATTCTTCCCTGGCAGCACCTCCAGGGTCCCCTACCGATTAATACCCTGCAGAAGCACCTGGCCACCGCAACTGCACTATTCAATCCTTAACCCTTCAATCCTTAACCCTTCCCCTGGTGACCCTCACCGGGCAGAGTTGAATCCGTTAGAGATATTGAGGGGACTCAGGATCATGCGGCGGCAACCCAATCTCAACCCTGTCTCTCTCTACCTTTGAGGGGAAGAGGCTCACCCTTTGGCTACCGTCATGGAAGGAATCACTGCGATTGATTGAGTTTGAGTGGTTTGTACCCTGAGACCGTGATACCTTAATGAATGGCGCAGTTGTTAGAGTGATTCGATCACAGCCTGAGTTTACGCAAATTTCCCCCTGGAGGTTGCTCCCCATGTCCGTTCGTTTATATGTAGGCAATTTGCCGAAAGAGTTAGATCGCAAAGAGTTAGAAGCTCTATTTGCTACTGAGGTAGGAGACATTGGTTCTACTAAAGTGGTCACCGATCGCAAGACGGGCAAGTGCCGGGGCTTTGGCTTTGTCACCGTGGAAACTAACGAACAGGCAGATCAGGTGATCGAAAAACTGAATGGCCATTTGTTCAGGGACAATGCCCTCAAAATTGAGAAAGCCCTGCCTCGGGATAAAGCTAAAGAGGATGCCAAACCCAGTGAAGCCAACGAAACGAGTGCTGAAGAGCGGCCTGCTGCCTCTGCCAATCGGAATCGTCGCAACAAAAACAAATCTCGTCGGAGTCCAACTTCAACATCTACGAGTAGCTCTTCGGACGAATTTCAACCCGATCCTCGTTGGGCAAATCAATTAGAACAGTTGAAGCAAATGCTCGTGGCCCAGTCGGGAAATTCCTAAAAGGTGGGCATCCTGAGGTGATGGCAGGAGCATTCTCCAACTGCTAAATACTGGGTAAAACATCAATGTACGATGATATTCCTGAAGCTACACGGGATAGGGGTATCCGCCGATCGCCCTCCCCGCGTCCTCGTCGTTGGTTGTTTTTCCTGGGGTTAGCTCTGGCTACAGCCCTCCTGCTGGGCGGTTTGAGTACCGTTTTACAGTGGCAGACAGCTTCTAACCCGGTTCAGACTCAACCCAGCCCCGTTGCAGTGACAGCCACGCCCAGTCCCACAGCTTCCCCATCACCCAATCAATTACTCGGCCATCTTGCCTACCCAGAAGCTCCCCAGTCCGACCTGCAGCCCATTAGCTCAGACGGTAGAATTAAGTTGCGATCGGCAGCAGCGCAGGAATACACAGCTATGGTTGAAGCCGCCCGCGCCGCAGGAATTGATCTGGTTCCCATCTCTGGCTTTCGCTCCATCCAGGATCAGCAGTATTTATTCTTCGATGTCAAAGCAGAACGGGCACAGACAACGGCAGAACGGGCAAAAGTCAGTGCTCCACCAGGCTACAGCGAACATCATACGGGTTACGCGATCGATGTCGGGGATGGCAATTATCCCGAAGCTAATCTCAAAGTTAGTTTTGAAAACACGCCCGCTTTTCAGTGGCTAGAAAAGAATGCGGCCCGGTTTAGTTTTGAGCTGTCTTTTCCCCCTGGCAATCCCCAAGGTGTCACCTACGAACCCTGGCACTGGCGATTTGTTGGTGATTCCGATAGCCTGAAAACCTTTTATCAAGCCCGGCAACTGAAGTGATGGCAGCTTAAACTAAAACTGGGGCAGCGAATTTTTACTCTAAACTATGGCAACCAAACAGATCTTAATCACAGGTGGAACGGGCGGATTGGGACTGGGAGTCGTTCCAGTTTTTCTGTCTCAGGGTGCAGAAATCACCCTGCCGGTCCGCAATGCCCAGAGTGGAGAACGGTTAAAGGGGCTGTTGTCACCCGCAGAATTGGTGCGGATTCGCCTGGTTCCCACTGATCTGAGCCAGGAATCAGAGGTCGAGCAACTGATCAATGGGATGGCCCGGATCGATGCCCTCGTCCACCTGGTTGGAGGATTTTCGATGGGCAAAACCCATGAGTATAGCTATGCAGACTGGCAACGGATGTTGGAGCTGAATCTGAATACCGCCTTCCTGGTCTGTAAACACAGCCTGAACAAGATGTGGCAGCAGCAGTATGGTCGCATTGTCACTGTTGGCTCCAGGGGAGCGGTTGAACCAGCGGGCCAACTGGCAGCTTACTGTGCCGCTAAAGCGGGGGTGGTGGCCCTGACCCGATCGATCGCCGATGAAACCAAAGGCAGCAATATTACCGCTAATATCGTTCTTCCCGGTGTCATTGACACTCCAGGTAATCAGTCCGCAATGGGAGCCCATCCCGAGTGGGTCAAGCCGGAATCCCTGGCCCAGGTCATTGCCTTTCTGGCCTCGGAAGCCGCTGGTGATCTGCGGGGAGCGGTTATTCCTGTCTATGGAAATAGTTAAAGGCTACGGATACTTTTACTCCAGCTTGGCCAGAGAATAGAACAGACTCAAATCGGTAAGCAACAGGGAATGACAATACAGCCTCCCTGAGTTTGGGTTGGGCGGAGGGATTGACTGGCTGCAGAGCATTCCCGTAGGCGGCTGAGCGAAAGATGCAAGGCCAGACCCAGACTGTGGTACTGCAAGAACTGCTTGATCTGCTCTGAACAGGAAAGCCCCCCATGGTATTGGCGGTGAGGGCAGGAAAATCCTTTATGGGGAGAGATATGATTTTGATAGAAGTTGATGGAGGCGATCGCGGTTTGCCGGGTGAGGGTTTGACTGTAAGTCATGGCTGCTGGCCAGAAAGGTCTAGCCCAGTATGACGACCAGGAGCTTTAGCATACTCTCCCTGGAGTTGGAGTTTCAGCCCCAGCATTTAACACCCCTCTGCTGGCAGAATGGCCAACTCTTGCCAGAGTCAGAGGTTAGCCGATCGTTTCTCCTCTAAGATTTCATTCAGCTTTCGATCGGACGGTCGATAGGAGCAATGGACAGGTATCGCAGAGCTAACCCTTTGCAACTGATCCTTAGCAATGTGGGGGAGGAGATATGATTGCGTTCTGGCTATGGCTTGGGTTTGTGGGTATGGCTTCAGGAGCGGTTCTGTTTGGACGGGCAGCCTACAAGGCCAAAACGGAACAGTGGCAAATTCTCCTGACACTTCACTTCTTTATTTGTTTGATTTCTACAGCCCTCTACCTGGCCATGATTCTGGGTCAGGGTTTTATTAATGCCTACGATCGCCCGATCTACTGGGTGCGCTATCTCACCTGGGGCTTATCCACACCGTTGATATTGTTGGTGATCACCCGCCTGGGTGGAAGTTCCTTACTGCTCACAGCCAGCCTGATCGGTGCAGATCTGTTCATGATTGCCACGGGTTACGTTGCTGCAGTTTCCCCAGTGCCGATTAACTTCATCTGGTATCTGGTCAGTTGCGGAGCCTTTGTGGCCCTTTTCTACCTATTGCTGCGACCCTATCGAGTTCAAGCCGTACAGCAACATCCCAGAGCCAAAAAAGCGATTGATCAACTGCTCTCAGTGCAACTCGTGCTCTGGACGCTCTATCCGATCGTCTGGCTTCTTGGCAAAACCGGCTTTAACCTGTTCAATCCCAACCTGGAAACCTTGAGTTATACCTTGCTGGATCTGGCTGCAAAAGTTGGGTTTGGTTTTTTTGCCCTGGCAACGCTGAGAAAACAGGAACGCTTGCAGGAGATGCCCCAACGCTTAGAACAGGTCCTTCGTTAAGTGACGATCGCAGGTTAACTAGGAGGTTTATCTTAATCAACCAAAAATGTTGCCAAAGAAGTCCACCGCTTCCTTGAGACTGGCAATAAAGCTGTCAATTTCAGCAGTCGTGTTATAGAAGTACAGACTGGCTCTGGCGGTGGATTGGACTTTCAGATAGCGGTGTAAGGGTTGGGTGCAGTGGTGTCCGGCCCGGATCGCAACCCCAGCTTGATCCAGAATTGTGGATAAATCATGGGGATGAACTTCTCCAGCGGTGAATGCTGCTAAAGCGGCCCGTCCTTTACCATCTGCTGTGGGTTTGGGACCATAGGTGGTGATCTGAGGAATTTCCTGTAAGCGCTGGAACAGGTAAGCCGTTAATTCTTCCTCATAGGCATGAATTCGCTCCATCCCCAAGCTGGTGAGGTAATCGACGGCTGCTCCCAGGGCGATCGCTTCCCCAATTGCAGGGGTGCCCGCTTCAAACTTGTGGGGTAAATCGGCATAGGTGGCGTGATCGAGAAAGACATCAGCGATCATCTCTCCCCCCCCCAGGAACGGTGGCATGGCCCGCAGTAGGGGGAGTTTACCGTAAAGAAAGCCAATTCCTGTGGGCCCGCACATTTTATGGCTGGAAGCGACTAACCAGTCACAGTCGATCGCCTGCACGTCAATGGGCATGTGGGGGACACTCTGACAGGCATCGATCAGCACTTTAGCCCCATAGTGGTGGGCGATCGCTGTAATTTCTTCTACTGGATTAATGCAACCCAGGGTATTGGAAACATGGACGATGGAGACGAGTTTGGTTTGATCAGAAATCAGTGAGCGAAACAGCTCCAGATCAAATTCCTGATTTTCGTTTAATTCCACGAACTTCAGTACCGCCCCCGTCCGCTGGGCCACAAATTGCCAGGGAATCAGATTGCTGTGGTGTTCCATCACGGACAGGATAATTTCATCCCCCGCTTGCAAATTGTTCATCCCCCAGGCATAGGCCACCAGGTTAATCGCCTCACTGGCATTCCGGGTGTAGACGATTTCCTGGCGGGAAGCCGCATTGATAAAGGCAGCAATTTTATCCCGTGCGCCTTCGTAGGCATCCGTTGCCCTGGCACTGAGGGTATGGACCCCCCGGTGAACATTGGCATTGTCTTGCTGATAGTAATCTTGCAGCGCCTTCAGAACGGCCAGCGGTTTTTGGGAAGTGGCAGCATTGTCCAGGTAGACCAGGGGATTACCATTCACTTCCTGATTCAGGATAGGAAAGTCAGCCCGGACAGCAGCAGCGAGAGTCTTTTCTTGGAGAGCAATCATAGGTTGGCAAAGAATGGGGTGATCACAAATGAATCTGGGAAAGAATTTGTGTGGTAAGGCGTTGATGCAGGCTGGGAACGGGAATAGTTTCTAACATTTCGACTGCAAAGCCTTTGACCAGCAGGTTACTGGCATCCTGGTAATTCAGACCGCGACTCCGCAGGTAGAAAATTTCGTCTTCCTCAAGCTGGCTGACCGTTGCCCCGTGAGAACATTTGACATTATCCGCCACAATTTCGAGCTGGGGTTTGGTATCAATCCGCGCTTTAGGAGATAACAATAAATTGCGATTCAACTGGGCGGCATCCGTTAATTGGGCAGCTTTGGGCACAAACACTTTGCCATTAAACACCGCCCGGGCCCGATCGCTGACGATACATTTGTGCAACTGCTGACTGGTGCAGTAGGGTTTGCTAAAGCCGATCGTTGAATGGGTATCAGACAATTGTTCCCCCGTCGCCAGGGTTAAACCGTTTAGGCTGGTCTGGGTCTGCTCCCCAGTGGAATGCACTTCTAGGTTATGGCGAGAAATCTGTCCCCCCAAGCTGATCGCCTGACCAGTATACCGACTATCCCGAGCTTGAGAAACGGCGGTCTTACCAATGTGGAAACCGTCTAAAGCTTGGGCTTGAATGCGGCTATGATTCACCTCAGCATTACTTCCCAGCCAGATTTCGGTGACGGCATTGGTCAACTGCACTCCGGTCCCAACCGTGACGTACTCTTCCACCAGGGTTAAGCGGCTACTGGTTTCAGCAATGACCAGACAACGGGGATGGACGATCGTTGGCGTTGAGGTGGGAACGGCAATAAATAGGAGATGGAGGGGGGCTTCAATCTGCTGGTTGCGATCGACTTTAACCACAGCAGCATCACTAAAACTGGCGGTATTCAGAACTGTAAAAATTTCTTCGCTTCCCGGTTGTTGGGCTAGATAGGCTTTTAAGCTATCCGATTGACCCGCAAGATTACCCACCTTTAAACCAGCGGGAAGGGTTTGCAAATTAGATAGTTCTGGAGCAAAAATTCCGTTAACAAATACCAATCGTAGGGAGGATTCTGGCAACACGAATCCAGAAATTTGCTCAGCACCGGCTGTAGATTGTCCAGGCTCGATCGCTGTAAATTGAACCGTTCGGAGAGGAGATAAATCCGTAAATCGCCATTCTTCCTCACGGGTGGTAGGAATCGTCAGTTCCTGGGCTAGAGCCGTTGCTCGATCGCGCAAATCCTGCACAAAAGCCGCTGTCTCTGTCCCTAAAACCTGGGGATCTAAGGGTTGCCGTTGCGCCAGTAAGCTACTCAGATAGGTATCTGTTTGAGCCGTTGTGGATTCGATCGGAGGGGCCGTGAGTTCGGGAGAAACTTCGATCGTCATCGTACCGCCACCTCTTCTTCCCGCACCCAGTCATAACCCCGTGCTTCCAGTTCCAGGGCCAGTTCTTTACCCTCGGTGAGGATGATCTTGCCCGCTTCCATCACATGGACAAAATCGGGAACAATGTAGTCGAGCAAACGCTGGTAGTGGGTAATCAGCAGAATCGCATTGTCCGCTGTGGTTAATTGATTCACCCCGTTGGCCACAATTTTGAGGGCATCAATATCCAGACCGGAATCGGTTTCATCCAGAATTGCCAGGGTGGGTTCCAGTAAAGCCATCTGCAAGATTTCGTTGCGCTTTTTCTCACCCCCAGAAAAGCCTTCATTCACACTGCGATCGAGGAAGCGATCGTCCATTTTGACCACTGATAACCGTTCCCGTACCAGGTCATCAAAATCAAAGGCATCCAGTTCTTCTAAACCCTGATGTTTGCGGCGAGAGTTGTAGGCCACCCGTAGAAAATCGAGGTTACTCACCCCCGGAATTTCTAGAGGATATTGAAAAGCCAGGAACACCCCTTCCCGCGCCCGTTCTTCCGGTTCCAGTTCCAGCAGATTCTGCCCCTTATACAGGACTTCCCCGCCCGTCACGGTATAAGCCGGATGGCCTGCCAGCACTTTAGAAAAGGTACTCTTGCCGGACCCATTGGGGCCCATAATTGCATGGATTTCTCCAGCCTTAATTTCCAGATTCAGACCCTTCAGAATCGGCGTACCATCCACATCAGCGGTCAAATCCCGCACTGATAAAATTACTTCACTGTTCTCGATAATCACTCAATCAACCTCTTCACTGCTAAAATTACATTTTTTTCTGGCAACTCAAGCACAAACTACTAGTCGTTTAATATGCGCTGATAGGCTGTTACAGCATCATACTGGTCGGGCAGGTTGGCAAAGTCTACCAGTTGGGCCAGATCAAGATCGGGTAGAAATTGACTACGGAAAATCTGATGATAAGTATCTTGTCTGAGGGCATAAAGAGTTAAGTTTCCTGATTGCCAGAACCAGACTTCAGGAATCCCAAATCGTTTATAGCATTCTAATTTGTCAATCCCACCGCTGCTGAAAACTACTTCAATCGCAATATCAGCCCGATCTTTTTTTACGCCAATATTGTAAGATTCATCCGGTTGCCGACGAGCAGCATCACCTTTACTACCTAGAGATGGCCCACCCCGAACATAGTAACGAATGCCTTTAGCCCGCATATAAGCTTCTAGCAAAAGACCAATGGTTGACTTAAGCTCCTCATGTTCATTACTAATCGGCATAATTTCTACGATTCCATCCAGGTAGGATAGACGCACACCCGCAACCTCTGTGAAGGCAGTTTCGATCGCCTCAAACTGTTCCCAGCCAACCCCGTAAATTAGACTGATCTGTTCTGGATTTGGGTGAGAAGTAGCTGTTTGGATCATACGTTTGCCTCCAGAATGCCGATCAAGTTTCGCATCAGTAATTCCAGATCTTCTGGGACGCGATAAAGATTTAATCCCTGGATGATTTTTTGCTCCTCCCGTTGTAATTTTCCAAACTGCCAGATATTTCCCATCGTTACCGCTCCGTAAAATTCAGCGTTATCAGTGGGCGACCAGCGATCCAGGACAATCAAAAATTCGCGGCGGGCAGCTTCACTGGTCAAACCAATATGGGTCAGACTTTCTGATAGTCTCTGAGCAAGATCGGATAAGCGGGAGAGGGGGCGATCGCTCTGTGGGAGAGGGAGGATTTGCGATCGCACCCTGTAGCCAAAATACCCCAGGATATCTTCAATATCCGCATTCAGATTGAAGTAGTCCGAAAAGGTATAGGACTGATCGGCAGCAATCGCAGCAACCCTGGCCATCTATCCCACTGAACCTTCCAGCTTCAAACTGAGCAGGCGATCGGCTTCCACAGCAAATTCCATCGGCAACTGATTGAACACATCCTTACAGAACCCGCTGATCATCATCGAGATGGCATCTTCGGCGGAAATTCCCCGTTGGGCAAAGTAGAACAACTGGTCTTCACCAATCTTGGAGGTTGAAGCTTCATGTTCCACCTTGGCAGTATTGTTCTGCACCTGAATGTAAGGGAAGGTATTGGCCCCGGCATTATCGCCAATCAGCATGGAATCGCACTGGGAATAGTTGCGCGCTCCCTCGGCTTTGGGGCCCATTTTCACCAGGCCACGATAGCTGTTGTTGGAGCGCCCAGCCGAAATTCCCTTGGAAATGATCGTGCTACGGGTATTTTTACCAACGTGGATCATCTTCGTGCCCGTATCTGCCTGCTGACAGTTATTCGTCAGAGCAACAGAATAAAATTCACCCACAGAGTTATCCCCAATCAGCACACAACTGGGGTACTTCCAGGTGATCGCCGAGCCGGTTTCTACCTGCGTCCAGGAGATCTTAGAGTTCTTGCCCTGGCACAGTCCCCGCTTGGTAACAAAGTTGTAGATGCCGCCCTTACCATTCTCATCCCCGGCGTACCAGTTCTGCACCGTAGAATACTTGATCTCGGCATTATCTAAAGCCACCAGTTCCACCACCGCAGCGTGCAACTGATTCGTATCGAACATGGGCGCGGTACAGCCTTCCAGATAGCTGACATAGCTGCCTTCTTCCGCCACAATCAGGGTGCGCTCAAACTGCCCCGAATCGCCATTGTTGATGCGGAAATAGGTGGAAAGCTCCATGGGGCAGCGGGTATTTTTGGGAATATAGACAAAGGAGCCATCGCTGAACACCGCCGAGTTGAGGGCCGCGTAGTAGTTATCCCCCACGGGTACCACACTGCCAATGTATTTCTCTACTAGTTCAGGATATTCCTGCAGGGCTTCGGAGATCGAGCAGAAAATCACCCCTTCCTTGGCCAGCTTTTCCCGGAAGGTTGTGGCCACAGAAACACTGTCAAAAATCGCATCCACCGCCACATTACTGAGTCGCTTTTGCTCGGAAAGGGGAATGCCCAGCTTCTCAAAGGTTTCCAGCAGCACCGGATCAACTTCCTCCAGGCTGTTCAGCTTTTTCTTCGGTTGCTTGGGGGCAGAGTAGTAAACAATGTCCTGGTAGTTGATCGAAGGATATTTGACATTCGGCCAGTCCGGCTCCGTCATCTTCAACCACTGACGGTAGGCTTTCAGGCGAAAGTCCAGCATAAACTGGGGTTCGTTCTTCTTCGCCGAGATCAACCGGATCACATCCTCGTTCAGGCCACGGGGAATGGTTTCTGATTCAATCTCAGTCACGAACCCATACTTGTAGGGCTGATTGACGAGGGACTTAACCGATGCACTCATGTGTTCTCTTCTCTCCTGAGGGGACAGGCGGGGTGTGTATAATTTAAACAACTCAGGCGTTGCTTAACCCATTGTAATCCACTTTAGCAACACATCAGTTGTCTAAGTTTAAATTGTTTAGGGCAACTCTCTTTCAGCAAACCTTAAGCTGCAGCCGTGACCACCATACCCTCTACCAAACAAGACATTCTCCAGCATTTACTGAAGCAAGGGCAAGCCTCGGCTCAGGATCTGGCGAACGATTTAGGCATCAGTCCCCAGGCGATCCGCCGCCACCTCAAGGATCTGGAGGATGAAGGTCTGATCCAGTACCACAATGTGCAGGTGGGCATGGGCCGTCCTCAGCATCTCTATCAGTTGAGTGAGTCAGGTCGGCAGCAATTTCCCAGCCGTCATGATGAATTTGCGGTGGATCTGCTCGATACCCTGGCGGAAACCCTCACCCAGGAACAGATGAAAACCATCCTGCGGAAACAGTGGCAGCGCAAAGCGATGGAATACCGCGATCGGCTCGGTAAGGGCCCGCTGGCAGAACGGTTAGAGGGATTGGTGAAACTGCGGCAGGCGGAAGGATACATGGCAGAATACCATCCTGTAGAGGATACAAATAGTTCTGCAGTGGGAGTCCCCAGCCGGTTTATTCTGACAGAATATAATTGTGCCATTTCCAACGTAGCCAAGTCTTTCCCCGGCGTGTGTGACCATGAGCTGGAAATGTTTAGTTTGGCTCTGGGTGAGTGTCAGGTAGAGCGCACCCACTGGGTGATCAATGGTGAGCATCGCTGCGGTTATTTGATTCAAGAAAAATAAATTACCTGGACATCAGTTACCTTATCCCCATGTCAGAAGTTCCTTTTTCCCCAGAACAGTTGCTCACCCCGGAAGAATGCATGGTGGTGGATAGCACGATGATGCCCTACCGGGATAAGTTTGCCACCCGTTTAGCGATTTATGCCTTACGCACCCTGCAGCCGATCGCTGAGCAACTGGGGGTTTCGATCGCCGACCTGCACCCGGATCAAATTGCCGATCGCGTTCGCCACGATCGACGATTGCTTCCCCAGGAAGAAGGGAGTAGTGATTTTGCCGACTGGTATATCAGTGTTTTGACAGCCTCCCTGGTTCCACTGAAAAGAGTTGCCGCTGAATTGGGTGTATCCATTGAAGACCTCACCGTTCCCCAGATCGTGGGCTGGTTTGAAAAAGAAGTTGCCACCCGATTATCCAGCCAGCCAGGCTAGGGACTGTCATCAATTCTGAGCTTTGTTTATTGGCACCAGGCGTTACAGCCCCTAGCCTAATGATAAGACGGGCATGACAAGGCTCATCCTGCAAGCTTTCCACAATTCATTAATGACGCGCCCTAGTTATGTTTTTTGATTAAATTATTATTAACTTAGATGGTTAATACCGACAGGGAGGTAAAGTAGGAACAGTAGTTTTCAGTTTAGTTCAAGGCAAAAAGCAGAGCAGGGAATGTCGCCTGATTTTCTCAAGTCGATTGAATCATGCAAGAGCGAGTCAGATATTGAAAATAAATTACTGGTACCCCTACTTAAATACTTGGGGTATAATGATGATGATTGGCAAGCTCAATTAAGAACTGACAAAGGTAAGCCAGATTTTATCGTTAACCCAAAGGAACAAGATTTTCCTTGTAGACCTTATATAATAATTGAAGCCAAAGCACCTGACAAGGATGTTAATCGAAGTGTATGGCAGATTACGCAATATATGGGTGCCACTAGAGCAGTTTTAGGCTTATTAACCAATGGAAATACATTTTACTTGCTCTGCAATTATAACGGAAGAGTTGCAAAAGCTGCTTCATGGCAGAGAGAGGATTTGGTTACAGATTTCACGATATTTTTTAAACTACTTTGCAAGGAAACCTGTCTAAAGTTCAATAAGTATGTTAGAAAATCTTACTGGAAGGCAAACTTCAAACTAATAGAAATAATGTCCCAAATATTTAAAAATGATAGGTTAATTGATTTGCCCTATGATCACATCTTAGCAATTGAGGAGCGTAATGCAATGATCATTACAGTATCAAACCACAAAGGCGGAGTTGGCAAAACCACGTTAACAATTAATCTCGCGGCTGCCCTCAACAGCATGGGCAAGAAGGTACTCTTGATTGACATTGATCCTCAAGCAAATCTGACAACTGGCTTGGGAACTGATCCCCTTGCTGATGTTGAGAGAGTTGGTAAGAAAGATATTACTCATCTATTAACCGAATCGAAAACAACACTTGAAGATGTTTTAATTAGTAAGCGTTGGCATAATATTCAACTCGATATGGTTCCATCTCACATCCGTCTTTGTGATATGGAGTCTACCTTAAATACGATTGTTGATGTCGATCGTGTTTTGGAAAGGAAGTTGAGAAAATACAAAGATCAATATGACTTTATATTTATCGATCCTCCACCATCCTTTGGCAAGGTCAATACAATTGCGTTGATGGCCTCCGGTGGTGTATTAATTCCTACACAACTTTCTCCCTATCCAATTCGAGCGTTAGAGTATGTGATGGATCGAGCTTTTGCTGTTGATGATTCACGGGATGAACCCCTATCAATTCTTGGGCTTGCGGTCAGTATGTATGATAGAAATTCCAAGAAGTTAATATTTGAAATGTGCCAAGAAATCGACAAAATTATTAGTCAAGACCCACGCCGTAAGGCAGTTGAATTATTTCCCGATTCAACCTGGATACCCCGGCTCAATGTAGTCTCAATCTCCCCTCTCAATGGTCAACCGTTATGTGAAATCGAACATAACACTGAAATTAACTCCAGAGAAAAAGAAGCTGCTTCTGATGCCTGGAATTGCTATACTAACTTAGCCAACCATTTAATTAACAAAGCTGCCTGCCTAATTAACGCTTAAAATATAATTCAATCTACGGGGTGATAAATGGAACGGAGCGATCGCCAGGAACGGATTATCAACTACTTAAAAATCAAGCCGATTAGTCATGGCCAGGTAGAAGTCAGCCTGCTAACCGCTTACCAGAGTGACCAGTTTGTAATTTCTGAGCAGCGTCGTGCAGAGCTTGCCCAAAGCTTATCTGAACAAACGGGTAATTTAATGCCTCTAATTGTTCGCCGAACTGAATTAAATGAAGATGACTATGTTTATGAAATTCTTTATGGTCTTGATTGGTTTATCGTTGCCAAAGAAATAGGCATTGAAAGACTATGGGTTTGGGTCTTTGAAGTGGCGGATGAGGAAATCGACCGCTTTAAGGATAAGATTAATCAACTTATGTCTCATCAAGCTTGTGAACCGGCTTCACTAATTGAAATGCTAACCGAAAAGGTTAAAAAGGCAAGTTTATCTAAAGACTTTGATGCCTATGTTGAAGCAGAAAAGAAACTCCAAGTTCTAGAAGAGTTAGAAATTTCTAGGTTAGAAAGAGAAGTTCGCAAGCTTGAAGCTCATCTTAAAATTACTGAACTTCAGGGGGGAAAACCACTACCCCGAATTGTTCAGCCCCAAAAATGGACAGTAGAGGAACTGAAACGCGAGCATAAAACTTTAGTTAACGTCAGGGATAAACTGGGAATCAGGGCAAGAAGTTGGAACGAAGCAGTAGAGGAATTGAATCAGAAGCTGACTGGATCCTGAATTTTTTGCAGCACGCCGGGGACAATGCCGGGAACCGCACCCAGATCATCTCAAGCCGGCGTTTCGCACATGAGACAGAGTCTAATTTAAATCTTGATCTCTGAATACCTTGTTCAACAAGCTTGTTGACCGCTAATTGGTACTATTAAGTGAACGAACTCGTCTCACTTTAGTCTCACACATGAGATTGACATGGATGCTGGAAGTATTACAGCATAAGGGTTCCCAGCATTGTCTACGATGCCAGTATCAACCTGCGGAATGTCGGCTCAAGAGGTAAAACCCACATTCAGCAGGTATTTTTTGAGACTCAGTATTTATCTCAAAAAGCTTATAAATAAAAGGCTTTAGCTTTTCTTATTTTTTAAAATTCATACTAAGACTTAACTAAATGATAAATATTCTTAATAAAATTTGCACTATTGAGAATGCAATATTTGAAACCCTGATTGCTTCAGGATAAATATTTTTTGCCTAGATCACCTGCTGAGTGTAGGCTGTAACTGCAAAATTGGAGCAGAAGTATCAATATTTAGGTTAGTTACCACCTTTTTTTCTCCAGCAGCGCAGGCATAGACCATATAAGTCTAGATTCCAGGATTACCGACTTCGGCGCTCTCACCTTCATAGAAAGTTATTGTTCCGTCTTCTCGGCATTCATGGGTTCAATCTGTAGGCTGTTTGAGGGGGAAGTGTTCGATCTCTTTCTGATCAAGCTGACGATCGCTTGTGCCTCAGAACCGATCTCCTGGGGATATCTCAGTGGTTCGCTTTGTGACAGGATTGACGATCGCTTGATGTACAGGGCCGATCGTTATACTGGGAGAACTGACAATCACGATCGCGATTAGAAAACTTGTTGCCCTCAAAGATAGGGGTAAGAAGCTACGCAGGAACTTCTGTGATTTTAGCGATCGTAGTACTTAATCGTGTGAAGTGCGCTGGATTGAGCGTCAAAAGCTGATTTGCAGAGACTTTCAGAGCAGCCTGAGCAATTAACGCATCAAAAACTCCACCGCCAGGGAGATTAAGACTTGTCATTAGGGCGATCGCGGCTCGATAGTCTGCTATTTCTAATGAAATTACTTCTAAATATTGCAGGCATCTCTCTAGCAGGATTTGTGCTTCTTTAGGAGAAATACGGGGTTGACTAGGCAGCAATAATAACAGACGTATCAAACAGAACCTTCACAGTACAATTTACTCCCAAGCAAGCTCTTCACGACTCTGAGCAATGAGTGCATTGAAGTCAACATGGTCAAGAGGTTCTGTTTCAAAAACTAAAATACCCTCTTTCTCTTGTAGTCCAACCTGGGAGGTTGAAGAGATTGAAATAGATGGTTGCAAGCTACTGATCTTTTCAGTCAGAGTTTGAACAATGAACTCTTCTGGCGAAATACCTTTTTGTTTAGCAATTTGTGCGATCGCCTCTTGAAGCCCAGGAGAGAGATTCATAACAAAATCTTCAAATGTAATACTTCCAGTTTAGCCGTTGATTTACCTGAATCTACTTCGGGAACTCTATCGCTAGCTGGTAAAGGCGACCCTTGCTTGAGGCTACTTCAAGGGTTCAATTTCTGACGGGGTAACTATCGCTTGAAGCTGAGGGTCGATCGCTTGGTGTTATCTCAGGAATTCGGCCTAGAGGCTGTTTGAGGGGAAGGTGTTCGATCGCTTAAGGCTACTTCAAGGGTTCGATCGTTCTCTGGCGTGGGTGGCGATCAGTGGTTTAGCGTCAGGGTAATACATTAGTTTTCATTTTAACAATTCCTCAATTTCCTCATCTAAGAAACCAAATTGTCTGAAAATTCGTAACACATAAGCAGGTGACATTTCTCCAACTCCCATATCAATTGGAACCACTCTTGTTTTCCCCTCGACAACACGGGTATAAAGAGTGTGATCACCTTTATCTTGGCGGTAAAATGTACAGTCAGTCTGTTCCAGAAGCCGAATGAGCTGCTTTGGCTTCAGAGAAGTAATATTTTTAGGCATAGACAGCTCTAAATTCGTAAACTTCTGAGACCACCTCTTTTGATTCCACCGTCAAAAACTCGTGTAATTCCTTAATAGGCACAGGAGCACAATAAACATCAGCCTTGGAATCGTAAGTTACTTGAAATGATTCGATCGCTTGCTTTAATTTTGTAATTGCAATATCTTGGGTCTCACCTTGCCCTACAATGCCATTTTCTAAGCAAAGAGCTACCCATTGCCCTGCACTCTGCCGCAGAATCACAGTGTAAAAATCCATTCAAGTTGACCTACTAAAATAACTTTGATCCTAACATTAAGACTATAATTCTGGAGGCTTCAGGCTACTTCAAGGGTTCGATGGTCACCAAGCCACCTTCGATTACCTCAATTTGAAGCTTAAAGCCATACATTAAACCCATTCCCAGCAATGGATCTGCCTCTGAAGCAACTACATCAATAACTTGACTCTGACCGTCCCAAATCACACTTGCCTTGTATATTTCAAAAACAACTTCGCTCCCATCGCCTAGTATCCCAATATCACGGTAATGCCAGAGCAAGCCAAGATCGATGATGATGGAAAACGGTAAAGATAAAAAGCTAGTAAATCCTGTATCAACGATCGCATCAACTGACCCAGGGTTGAGCATCCGGCTCTCGTTCATATAGGCGATCGACAGCCTCCATAGCGGCATCAGCAAGCTCAAAAGCTCCGGTTTCAATATCAATTGCTACGATCCTGCCGTGATTACCTTCCTCGACTTGAGAACGGACTTGAGTTTCATAAATCTCATTACCACGGCGGGCGAACTCTTCTTTACTGTAGCGGGGTTGCCGAATCACCATATGCTTAAATTTATTTCACCCTATCTGCCTGTATTTTAGCTTGGATAATCTAAACCCTACCCTCCACTATCTGTGGGATTAATTATCCTTGTCTATTGGGGTAACGATCGCAGTGGCTCGAGACAGTACAATTTGTTCTCATACTTCCAGGTAAAGCTGTGTTGCCCCATTCAAATCAAATCTGAAAGTGCTGTTTCGATCGTGTCGCTACGATCAACTCTACCAACTTCCAGACACTCAGCAAAGTACATATCATCTGATCACATCCCGTAGCCTTGGCGGTATAATTGTGACGGAATTTTGTCAGGCCCACTATGAGAGCAACGAACGCGATCGTAAAGCGTTGGTGCGACGAGGCATCTATTTACCATTGCTCTTCGATGGTGATTGTATGCTCAACGATTTTATCCTTCGCTTTCCTCCCCTAATGGAACAACCCCCAATACTGCCGATAGAAGACGGTTGGATTGAACTGCCATCTCTGGGAGATTTTTTTGAGGAGGATGAGGATGGGTGACTCTTCTTACCCCAATCCAGAATGGCGATACTGGTGGGGAACGTTTGATCTGGTAATTGCAGGCTATGGGGGCGAATCTGAACAGTTCCGCGCTCAATTACAAACCCTGCTTTCCCGTACTGGCTCACTGACAAAGCATTCCTGGGAGCAAAAGGGGAACTGGATCTCCGCCGCTTGCAAAACCTATGACCCTACTCGGCTAAATAAAATTGATAACCGATTGATGGGGTTGGCAGGCTTCTGTTTACGAATCAAGCTGAAATCAACGATCGCCTGGACCTTAGTTGCTTTTAGTAATGGGCAGGAATGCCTCACCTATCACCATGATTTTTCGCTACTTCATCCTCGACAGTTAGAGCCAGCCTATATTGCTACACTCAGCAAAGCCTACGAAGGGCAGTTTGAGGCTTATCTGGAAGACTATGAATTGAATTTGCCCTCTGAATTGCAGGCGCAATGGCGATCGTTACCCTTCAGAGAAGCCCATCTCCACTGTATGAGTTGGTATCAGCAAAACTGTACAGAAGCCGCCGATCGCTTATTTGACCTCTTTCAACAACAGGGGGTAAATTGCGATCGCCAGGAATTAGTCAATATTCTCACCGGTAAGCTCTGCACCCCGAAAGAACTGGAATGGTATGTTGGCAACTTACCTCGCTTTTTAACAGCGATCGGCTTGAGCGATGTTTTCTGGAATTGGCAAAAAGAACTAATAGAAATGAATGCTAAAGAGGAGGATCATTAAGCTATGGCAGATTCAGCCAACCGTTTATGTTTTGATCTTGACTGCAATCCTTTTTTCTGTGATGGGCCTGCCTATCTGATCATGTCCCGCAGTCTGGGTGGCATGAGTGTGGAAGAGTTTTGTCAGGCTCACTATCGAGGAAATGAGCGCGATCGCAAAGCATTGGTGCGGCAAGGCATCTATTTACCATTGCTGTTTGATGGGGATTGCATTTTGGATGATGCCCTGATTGTGTTCGGTGAATTGACACCAGAGGAAGCCAGTCAAGCCATTAAAGCATTTACCTGGAAATTAAATATTCCCTGTGGTCAACTGCTAATTTGTTGTGAAGGACAGGACGACGAAGAAATTCGCAATGCAGTTCAGAATGTACGACGGGAATATTTAGCACTTTTTGAAATCTTTGATGTTCCCCCCGGCGAATATTTAGTTGAAATCTATGCTACTCCCCCCCGCTTTATCCTGCACTTTTCGCCCCTGACAGAACAACCCCCAATGCCAGAGATGGAATATGGCTGTTTTGAGCTTCCCACCCTTGGGGATTTCTTTGACTGTGAGGAGGAAGCATAGTTTTTCTCCAATACTCGAATCGATAGCCTCAAACCTGTGGAGATATTAATGGAAGTAAATAAATAATTAAGGGAAATTAATTGACTGTAGCAGCGAAGTACGAAAGTATAATTGCCTCCCTCCAATGGGATGGACTAAGAAAGTTGTGGGATAAAATTGACAACCGTCAAACTCCAGAATGGGAAGCAGGGAAAGCCTTTGAGTACCTAGTTCTCCGAGCATTTCAGCTTGATGGTGCAGAAGTGAAGTGGCCCTATAGAGTAAAACTCTTCGGTGAAGAGATTGAGCAAATAGATGGTGTTGTTTATTACTCGGGACTGTCTTGTTTAGTTGAAAGCAAAGACTTTGCTGATAAAACCAACGTTGATGTTGCTCCCATAGCCAAACTCCGTAATCAGCTTTTACGCCGTCCTGCAGGTACAGTAGGATTAGTGTTCAGTCGAACCGGATTTACCGATCCAGCCAGGCACCTCTCATATTTCTCCTTACCTCAAACAATTCTTCTATGGAATGGGGAGGAAATCAAATATGCTTTAGAACGAGAAGAGATTTGTGAGCTGTTAATCCTTAAATACCGTGTCTGTGTAGAAGATGGATTGCCTGATTATGACGTTAGGGAGAAAGACATACCATGATCGCTTATATTGTTACTGAGGGAGATTTTGAGTCGGAATTGCTCAAGAAAGTACTGCCAGAGAACTTAAAAAAGGATATAGAAATTGTTCCTGCGGGTGGTGTATCTGCTACCAAGTCTCTTGCTCGTTCCCTAATTGTTCGCAGACAAGTTCCAGTAGCTGTTGTCATTGATTCAGATTCATTAGTCCCAGACTTAGTTCAGGAACGCCGCAGCGATATACAAGAAATCCTTGAAAGTGTTGCTGTCAATACGCCTGTAAAAGTAATCCTGGCTGTTCCCCAAATAGAAACTATCTTTTTTCATGACAGTGTTTTACTTTTCCGTATATTGGGGTATAGTCCTTCCCAAGAGGCACTGAACGAACTACTTACGCTAGCAGCTTCTCAGCCTCGTCAAACTTTAGAACTATTACTAACTTATAGTCGAACTCAGATGCTTGAGAAATTGACTGAGGAGGATATTAAGCTTTTACGCAAAACCCCAGTTATTCAAGAGATTATTTGTTTTATTCAATCAGTGCAGGAAACGGTTTCTGGGCGCACAGTTGTATAATGGTCCGCTTTCACTTTTCAGGAAGCGGAATTACTTCAGGTTGAACTTGCCAAATTTCTAGCAATGGTGATCCGTCAAAATTTTGAATGGTAAATTCTATGTTGGCACCCTTACCCTGACTCTTATTCATAGCCGTTATAACGGCGCTCCTATTTAGAAAATTTGGTCATTTCCTAGCCAAAAGTCTTTAGCGAGGATGGCAGTTAGAGGTGGATAATGATGGTGCGGGGCCAGGGACAGCCACCACAGACTATTATATTTATGACCGTGACCACATCAAAATCGCGTTCCGGGGTACTTCCACCACACCGCGTTACCGTTTTCTCCACGGGCCAGAGATCGATCACCTATTAGCCGAAGAATTAAATGGTGATTTACGCTGGCTATTATCTGATCATCAGGGCATGATTCGAGATGTCATTAACAATGTGGGCACCATTCGCAACCATCTGCGCTACAACAGCTTTGGCACAATCATCAACCAAACGAATGGTGGTGTGTCCCCCTTCTTCAGCTACACAGGTCGGGAGTTAGATAGTGAATCAGGGCTGTATTTCTATCGCTCCCGGTACTATAACCCCAGCATTGGGCGGTATATCGGGGAGGACTGGATCAGCTTATGGGGTAAAGCGCTGAACCTCTCCTGATATGGGCATACTTCGATCGTTGAGTTCGCCTGTTGTTCTATGCCTGGCACTTCGGCATTTGAAATCTGCTTAATGATCCTGCTGGCGATCGGCATCCTTTCTCTACTCAGGGATGTATGGAAATGGGCTACTCGTAAACCAGATCCACAGGCCAGAATTCGCATCCAGAAATTTACTGCTGTTCAGAAATACCTGAAAGAGACAGGGGCCCAGTTGCGAGATCGCCATGGCCGGCAAAAATACTATACGCCTGCCCAGGTGAAACAATCGATTCTGGAGAGCGGTTGTAGTTCAGCCTATGATTGCTATGCTTTGGCCCTCTACTGCTCTGAACCAGACTTTGATGCTTACCACCAGCTCACCGGAGAACCCTGTAACTACCAGGTGATGCGGCAAGACATTTGCGATTTTTTTGCGTCCTTCTTTGGTGGTGAGCTTAACTTTGATGCCTGTGATGCCCTTGACCTCAGCGATCGCCCCGATATTGATCAAGCTCCAGAACACCATCAGGATTGGATTGGGTCATTCAGTTCAGCGGACTGGGGTAGCGGCCATCACCACACTGGCCACGATAGTGCGGATGGAGGTAGTGTCAGTAGTGATTTTGGCGGTGGTGATTCGGGCGGTGGCGGTGACAGTTCTGGCGGCGGGGATTGAGAGAAATAGCCGATCGCCCACTCTATGCTCGATTAAGCGGCTCCAGGTTCTAACCACAGGGCCAGGTTTCGCATATAGGTATGGATATCGGCCAGAGCTTGCGGTTCTTGAGCTATGCCATCCCCAGGCGGTTCAGACACAAAGCTGGGACAACCCAGATTCGGTTCCCAGTTGTAATCACAGAAATGATGAAAGGTAGACTCAGCCACGGCCCGCCCCAGTTGGTAACCCGCACTATCTACAGCCCGTTCAAACACCACAGCCAGATTAAACGATCGCCCACTAATTTTGCTGGTCCCCGTAGCAATCACCCGTGCATTTGGATCGCCAGACAGGGGTACACCCACCGCACCCTCATGGGGATGGGCAGGGAAATGCTGCAGGGCTTGGCCATCGGGACGTAATAACAGTTCGTGTAGAGGTTCCGTCGGCTGGATCAGTTGATAATCGCCATTGCGTCCAGAATGATAGTTTGGCCAACTGATGACCTGGGTATGCAGATCATCTCGCTGCTGCCGATCGACCTCCGGTTCGGGGTTCTGACTATGAAAAAAATGAGCCGATCCGAGGGGATGACAGGCCCCACTCAATTTGCACAGTGAAGATCCCAAATCCTGATGGTCACGGGTAGTGAGAATGCCGCCACCCCGCTGCCGAAACCGTTGAATCCCTTCACAATCCGCCGCACTCAACCCATCCCCCACATCCACCGCAAATAACCAGAGCTGGCTAAAGTCCGATTGATCTAGCGTACTCAAAATTGGATCATTGCCCCGTTGATCCGGTTGGCGATCGCGAGCCGTTACCGCAAACAGGGGTTCCCCACTTTGATCACCTAAAGAGGCCAGGTAATCCCGTAACAGAGAAAAGCGTTCAATCGCCCAGTCATTGGGATGGGGTTCGATCGTCGTTTGCAGGAGAATCCGCTTAGCCATAAAAGTTCCTGGAGAGGCAAGAATGCACTTTCTATCATAATCAGATAGTTACCTTCCATTCCTGTTGCAGCCGGGCGATCGCTTGTTCCTTTTGCCGGGCTTCTACTTCAGGCCACTTATAATTCCCCGCTGCGCTGTCTCTACACCAACCCGGTCAGCATCCGTTCGTTAGGCGTTCCGATCGGCAACTATGAGGGTCATCCCCTGGCTGAACTGGGCTATCCCCCTAGACCGGGAGCATGGATCTAGCCTATGCCGTCATTGATGGTATTGATGCCAGAGCGCAAGCGGGAGGTTATCGGGCTGAACGGTTCCGATTTCCCTCGAAATTGTCCCCTTCATAAACCGTTACATACTTCAACCTTTTAACCCTTGGTTACTGACTCTCTGTTATTCCTGTCCCCAGCCATGCACCAGGAAGGCAATCCCTGTCATCAATAAACAGACCAGACAGGCCCCCGTCCAGTGCCAGGTTTTCCAGGCGTAGGTCTGCAGGAATGACCCCAGGCCGCCACCTATAAAGGAAGAGACAAAGTAAACTGTACCGATGCGATTACCTGCGCCTGGAACGAGCCGATAGATGCGGTTCTGGTTGGCCAGATGGGCGGATTGCACCCCCAGATCCAGCAGTACTGTTCCCAGAATCAGTCCCCAGAGGGAATAGCCGATAAAGAGTAAAACTAACAGGGCGATCGCGACCAGAGCTATAGAAATACCAATAATGCGATCTGAACCGGATCGATCCACCATTTGGCCGACCCGAGGGGCAGCAAAAGCTGTGACTAACCCCACCAGTCCAAACATGCCCGCCACTTCACTACCGTAATTGTAGGGTGGCCCGGCCAGAAAAAAGGCCAGAACGCCCCAAAATGCAATCAGGCAACCAAACAGCATGGCCTGGAGCAAAGAGGATTTCCGCAACAGCGGTTGGCTGCGTACCAGATGCCAGAGAGATAGCAGCAATTCGGCATAGGAGGTTTTAATTTGAGGCCGGCTTTCTGGCAGCAGACGGTGCAGGGCCAGGACCAGGATCAACATTAAGCCACTGGCCAGGGCATACATATATCGCCATCCCACCCAGGCTCCCACCAGACCACTAACGGTGCGGGCCAGCAAGATGCCAACAAACAGTCCACTTAAAATCGTGCCCAGCACTCGGCCCTGCTGATCGGGTTTGGCCCATTCGTTAGCCAGGGGTAAGAGCAGGTAGGGAACCATGGTCGTCAACCCAATTCCCAGACTGGCGATCACCGCCCAGGAGAGATTGACTGCCAGGGCCATCCCCAGCAGAGCGATCGCCGTTCCACAGGAGAGAACCACCAGTAGACGCCGCCGTTCCAGCAGGTCTCCCAGAGGGACGAGTAGCAGAATGCCCAGAGCCAAACCCAGTTGGGTCGCGACCGGCAAAAATCCCGCCTCGGCCGGTGTTACGCCTAAACCCTGCTGGATGTCCACCAAGAGGGGTTGATTGTAGTAGACGTTTGCGATCGCCACCCCAACGGCCACAGCCATGAGTATAACGGTCTGGGGAGCAATACCATCGCTGCGATCCTGGTTCACCGGGTTACTTCCCGCATTGAGGCAATAAACTGTACCGCTCCAGTAAGCTTGAAAAGCGGCGTCGCATCAGGAGTCCGATTTTATCGCTGTTCATGTTTTGTTGCTCGATCGGGCAGAAAGCCTGTTGATCAATGGCTTCAGTTGCTTCTAGCAAGGCCTTATCTTCCCGTGCCACCGCATCATAAAAGGCCCTGACATCCTCAGCAGGGGTATCCGTATCATTGCGTAGATAAAAGGTCATGATCTGGCTGGTTCTGGCATTGATCGGACTGGCGATGGCCACCATGATGCTGATCAGCCCGTTCCCGAAGGTGAGGTGTAACTTGGCAGTAAAGGGCATGATCCAGGTTAAATCCCGTACCCGTACCACTCTGGCTTCATCCACGCCCATGGCTTTCTGCATCAGCGGACGATTGCGGGCGGGGGAAAGGGAGCGGACATGGACCGTTGTATCCGTTTCCTCAATCAGATCATAGTCGGGCGGGACGGGACTGCGTTCATCGCCAAAGGTTTGATTATGGACAAAGGGAATATGGGCAATGTCCAGGGTATTTTCCAGCAAGCGCAAACTGCTACATTGCCAGGTTTCCCAGAAGCCGGGGATGAGGCGATAGTTTGGATCAGTGGCTTCGGCAAACTCCGGGATGTCCTGTAGGGGTGGCTCTAAACAGACCCAAACATAACCATAGCGCTCCTGGCAGGGGTAGGCGTTAATTTTATAGCCAGAGGGGATGGGACGATCGGGATGTTGGGGGACTCGCACACAGGCTCCCTGGGGGTCAAACTCCCAACCATGGTAGGGACAGCGAATACAACCCTCAATCACCTGTCCGATCGAGAGTTTGGCAGAGCGATGGCAGCAGCGATCCTGGGTAGCCGCCGGTTTTCCCTCTTGATCGAGCCAGAGCACCAGGGGTTCGTCCAGCAAGGTAAACGCTTTCGGGCCGTCCTGGAGCTGGGCGATCGGCAGAACAGGATACCAGAACCGTTTGAGGGCAGCGTGATCAGTCTGATAGTTCATGGCAGTTGCTCCTCAAGCCCGGCAGGATTCCACTTCACCGTGGGATTTCAGTAAAGCAGACAGTTTATGGCGCATCATAATTCCTGGCTTATCCGTATCCATGTGTTGCTCTTTGCTGAGGTCAAGGGGAGCATCGTAGTCTGTCGCTTCCAAAATCGCTTTGTCTTCATTCAGCACTGGCCGCTCAAATGCGATCGCATCCGTTGCCGGGGTGTCCGCCTCCGCATCATTGCGAAAATAGAACCGGACAATCTGAGAACTGGAATCACTGATCGGTGTAGCGTACATGACCACGGTATGGACGAGACCATTGGGAAATTCCATTCGCGATCGCATCCCAAAGGGTAAATACCACTCCACTTCCCGTTGCACTTCCAGGGTTTCCTGTTCTAGATGAACAGATTTTTGCAGCCGGGGGTTATTGTAGGTATAAAGAATAGATTGAAAATAAATTCCCCGCTCTGTTTCCCGCAACTGGTTATAGGGAATGGGAATCGGGTTATGTTTATCGCCCAAATTTTGGTTATGCACAAAGTGGTGATGACCATGATCAAAGGCGTTTTCCATTAGGCGTAAACCACTACAGTTCCAGGTTTCATAGAAGGCAGGAATCAAGCGAAAATGGGGGTCATTGGCCTCAGGAAATTCAGGAATCGTATCCAACGGCTCCTCCAGACAGACCCAGGCATAGCCATAGTGAGCGCGGCAGGCAAAGGCGGTGATCCGATAGCTGGAAGGAATGGGACGGTCAGGATGTTGGGGCACTCGTACACAGGCTCCCTGAGGGTCAAATTCCCAACCGTGATAGGGACAGCGAATACAACCCTCAATCACCTTACCCGTGGAAAGCTTGGCTTGACGATGACAACAACGGTCAAGGGTGGCTGCGGGGTTGCCCTGAGCATCTAACCACAGGACCAGTGGTTCCCCCAGGAGGGTAAAGGCTTGCGGACCCTGCTCCAGTTCAACCAGGGGCATTAGCGGATACCAGAATCGCCTCAGTATGGGTTGAGAAGTGGCAAGCATAATTTATTCCTCAATCAGCTCAGAAATTGAAAGGTTAGTAATTTTTAATGATTTTGAACCGCTGCATCTATATGGCTGGTATGAACCTTGTCTGGCTTTCCTGAATCTTACCCTTATTGAGCAGAAAAATCGTACTTGCCTCACTTGGGTCAACTCTCTGCGTCAAAGCTGGAATCCCTGCAGCTTTCCAGGTCGCCCCATAGCTAATCATGTCCTTGACTTCTGGTCGCTCAGCTTGGGTCGGGTTAAAGACGGTGTGCCTGAAGGATATGTATTTTCAAGTCAGGTCTATGCTAAGGAGGGGCAACCTGCAAGCGAGGGCAGTAACGATCGGGCCTCCCAGGTTTAGGTATGATGCAGACGAAACCAGAATGAGCATGACACTCAGCAACGCTTATTACTAAATGACTATTTTCCTGACTCTTGGCATTATTGTCCTTGCCCTTGTTGCTTTTGTGACCGAATGGGTACCGGTGGATATCACTTCTCTCCTTGTAGCCGTGGTGCTCATGGCTTTCGGATTGGTGACTCCTGATGAAGGCATTTCCGGCTTCGGTAACACAGCAACCATTACAGTTATGGCTATGTTTATTCTTAGCGCTGGCATCGCACGCACCGGGGTGGTTCAGACGCTCAGTGGTTACCTGATGCGGTGGGGGGGTAAGCATCCGGCCCGGCAAGTTTTTGTGCTGGGAGCCATTGTTGGCCCGATCACTGCCTTTATCAACAACACGGCGGTTGTGGCTGTATTTTTGCCTGTGGTGGAAGACTGGTGCAAAAAGCAGGGGATTTCCGTCTCCAAGCTCTTGATTCCCCTCTCCTATGCCACGGTTTTGGGGGGCATGATTACGGTAATTGGCACCTCCACCAATGTTCTGGCGAGTGAGTTGGCCAAAAAGTTGGGCTATGGCGAGTTTCACCTGTTTCAGTTCACAGCTTTGGGGCTGATCACCTTTCTGGCGGGTTTAATTTATTTGACGCTCTTTGCCCCCGCCTTACTGCCCGATCGCAAACCAGTGGAAATGAATGATGTGGGAGAGGACTACCAGCTCAAAGCCTACGTTAGTGAAGTCGTCATTCCTCCCGGTTCAAGTCTGATTGGTCAAACCCTGCGCTCCACCAGCCTGCAACGCAAATTTGATATTGACGTTCTGGAATTAATCCATAATGGCAATCACTTTCCCCAGCCGATCGCCGATAAAGTTTTATCTGCCGGAGATATTCTGTTGGTACGGGGGAAACAGGAGGAGTTATTAAAGATCAAAGCGGAACGGGGACTGGATATTCTGCCTGATGTTAAGTTTGGCAACCTGGAAGCCGACTTAAGTTCTGAGGAAGAAGGGATTGCTGAAGTGATGCTCCTGCACAATTGCGGCATGATTGGCTCAACCCTCAAAGATGTCAGGTTTCGGCAACGTTACAATGCTACGGTGCTGGCGATCCGACGGGGGCAGGAAGTTCTCCGGGAGCGGTTGGGCAAGGTTCCCCTACGCTTTGGTGATTTACTGCTGGTCCAGGGCCCCAAGCAAAGTCTGCTCGGTTTACAAACCAGTCAGGATCTGCTGGTGATTGAGCAGCGGGATCTGGAAACCCTACGGCAGGATAAGGCCTGGATTGCCCTCACCATTATCCTGGGTGTAATTATTGTCTCTGGTTTTAATTGGTTACCCATTCTGGTCGCCTCTCTGATCGGAGTTGTGATGATGGTATTAACCGGCTGCCTCAAACCCGGAGAACTCTATGGAGCTGTGCGTTGGGACATTATCTTTCTACTTGCTGGCTTAATTCCCCTGGGGATAGCCATGGATAAATCCGGGACCACCCAGTGGTTGGCTGAACGTCTGGTGGAACTGGGAGGGGGTCTGTCAGGCTACTGGATTCTCATGTTCTTTTACATTGCAACTAACTTGCTGACAGAAATACTCTCCAATAATGCCGCCGTGATCTTGATGTTACCCGTAGCAGTTAAAGCAGCCACTGCCCTCAGTCTCAATCCCTATGCCTTTATGTATGCAGTTACCTTTGCTGCCTCTAACAGTTATCTAACCCCAATTGGTTATCAAACTAATACGATGGTCTATGGGCCTGGGGGCTATAAATTTCTAGACTTCACCCGTATAGGTTTGCCCTTAAACATCCTCCTGACAATCCTGACACCGCTACTCATCGTGCTTTTCTATGGTCTGAAATAGTCCTTTCACCCTTGCCGCGATGGTCTTTGAGCAGCACTTACATTCTCGCCCCAAATAGCTGATGGAACCCAAAGCTTTAATCGTGAGAATTCCACAGTTTATAGATCGCTGTTTATACAACGCAGAGGAATATTTTTGCCAGCGATGGGGAACCGCTATTGTCAACCTGAGTCCGCTCACTCCAGCTATCTATGGTTCGGGTTCAACCGCCTCTGCTTTACCATCTCTGTTGACAGCCCTGGAGCATTTACAAACCGAGGGGGTTCTGGCTAGTACTCGATGGCTTAAGTAGTCTTACTATTAAAAGGTACAGATTTGAGG
>ERZ1066135.337-NODE-337-length-30923-cov-12.177465_pt1 | contig 30923 bp, 33 predicted proteins | sample MGYA00382782_ERZ1066135 | MGnify/ENA primary metagenome ERZ1066135 (study PRJEB33369, sample SAMEA5778365) | biofilm metagenome | biome: Industrial cooling water; feature: Water cooling tower basin; material: Biofilm | place: United Arab Emirates | collected... | reverse complement strand
TTCACCTCAGAATGTGTGTGTGTACTTATGGCTTCAAAACATACTTGAGCTTGGGGTAGTGGATGGCCTTCTTCTTCTGACGCAGAGTCGTCTTCTTGCGCTCCTCGGGAGTCAAGGCACGGCGCATGGCACGGGTCTGCTTGGCACGGAGGGCAAGGGGTAGGCGCTTCGACGAGCCAACCTTTTCGATGATTTGGGCCTTGCGCTGCTCGCTCAGGATGGTCAGGACGCGGGCGATGGCCTTGCGGACGGTGCGGATGGCACCGCTCTTGGTCGCGTTCTCGCTGCCAGCGACGGCCTGGACACGCAGCGTGTTCAGCTCGTGCTTCAAGTCGACGAGCTGCTTCTGCAGCTCCTCAGAGTTCTTGGTGCGCAATTCGTAGGCCTTGATGGACGGCTATTGAATAAAATGTTAGTTTTCACGGTCGGACATGAAGATTAAAGGGAAGGCGAGGATGGATGGATAGATCGAGGCTGGATGGAAAGATTAATGTACCATTATGCAGTGTCTATAGATACAGGGACCCCGGTCAGAGTGTTTATTGATTGTCCGGGGTGATGCCCAATTGCTTCAGTCTTTCCATCAAGTACTCGCGATCCTTCAAAGCTTGTGCTTCATCAGTTGGCTCGTCGCTCGTGAGTGCCTCAACCTTTTCGACTACCTCCAAAGAGTTGCATGTTGCTTCAAGCAATGACTTGACTTCTTCATAGTCTCCAATGGCAGTGTCAACTTCGGTCTTCATCGACTTTACTGCCTCCATTGTTTTCCTAAACAAAATTTGGTGTTAGTTTTGAAAAGGTCACATATGCATGACGGGGTACTTTAGCTTTTCCAATTCCGTTTTGTACACTCTAATCAATGTTTTTCGCTTGTCTATGTGCTCCTCGACGGCCTTGAATGACGCGTTCGTCTTTGACTTTTCTTTGAGCTCTTCTAGTTTTCTTCGGCGCGTCTCCAAGACGGCCTTTATTCTCTCAATTTCTTGTTCCAGTTTCAAGGCCAGTGGGTCGTATTTCTTTAGTCTCGTTTTTATAATTTGATCCGCATTCATTCCGTGACCACTTTGCGCCAATTCCTCGCAGATGCTGTCGCCTTTTGCGATTTTCAGTATCTCTTCCAGGTAGCAGTCTGCTTCTTTCAAGGATATCGCTTCGAATTTCTCGTCAATGTTCAGCTCTCCTTTCGAGATTTCAGCGGGAAGATCCATTTTTCCGTACTCACCTCGTGCATACTCCCTCACCAGATGCTCCATTTTCATGAGCTCTGGTGACAAGTCTGGAATGGCAATTTCTGTCAGGTCTGTTAGAAGACCTTGCAAGACAGCAGCCTGAAAGTCCAACTTGACCAGGAACTCGCGTCTTTGCATGGCATCGATTCCCGGCTTGTCAAATATATTTTTGCTTTGTTGTTTTTCGTCCTCGAGATTGGCTTCAATTTCCGACTTCATCAGATCTCTCAAACGACACACTTTTGGATGCACTTCACTGATGAATAAGTTCCCTTTGACGACAGATGCTGCTTCCAACTTTACAGAATTCTCCAATCCACTTGTCAAATATTCCATTGGATCGCTGAATAGATTGAGCATTTGGTATTCGTGCTCCAAACTGGCGATTTGCCGTCTCAATTCACCAACCAAATGCTCTTCATATTTGTAAAGCTTGTCGACCTCTTCAAGGTACTTTTTGTCCATCAGCTTGATCCTTTCGGGAATGGCCGACGAAAACAAATCCTTTTCTTGTTTAGGCAACAGCGTTTCCAACGACTGGACTTGGATAATCGATGCAGGCTCAATCTCCGACAACACAGAAGGAATCGACTGGTGGAAAATCAAGCCATTTTCCTTCTCCATTCTCTCTAACTTTTCAGGGATGATGTCGTTCTGGAGGCTAGCAAATTGCCTAGAGAGCACGCCCTGACCCTGAGTCTCGGCACAAATGTCCAACGCGGACCTGAGTCTAGAAATTGCTTCCCCTACCCGCTCTTCTTCAAAGCACCACAGCGCAGAAAAGTAGAGGCTGATGGCGAGTGACAATTTGTACTTTTGATCGATAAGATTGGGCACCGTCTCTTGCACGTTTTCTCTCAGCTTCCCGGCGTTCGGTGAATACCAAAACTTTAGTGCTGCGCCAAAGTGCACAGCGCTTGATTGCCATAGTCTAGCGAGAATCTTCAAGTTTGGCTGCTGTTGGGTCCTTTCAGGCGCACTAGTCAAGGACATCAGGACGGCTTTCTTGGCTGCGGCTTCCTGTGCTTGGGCAAGCATCAGCTGGGACAGGAATTCAAGTGATGGTTTGGAAATGTCATGGAGGGGCGGGTGTAGGAAATGCTCCTTTACATAAGCCAAAAGACTTGCTGATGCTTGAAAGGAGCCAAAGACATGGTTCAAATCTTCTGGAGTTGACGTCGTAAACGACACTGCCATTTGGGAATGCAACGCAGCTGCATTGAACAGGACGTTTGCCTTTTCGAACGCCAAACTATTCTGACACAATTCGAGCGTCGAATTGTACGCATCACTCCACTTGAATCCCTCGATATGCTCAGGTACGTCAGTGTGAATGAACCGGTTGCTGATAAATGTAAGCTGCTGGTAATATTTGGCGTAGAGTGCGAGCCCAAGCTTGTCCGCACCACAGCCCAAACAACGAACCCGCTCCTGATTCAACTCGTGCAATTCTGCAGTGAGTGATTTGTCATCTATGCCTTCACGCTCGAGAATATAAGCTCCGTGAGCTATCCAGTCAAAGTGGTCGGATTTCTTGACAGGAATGGTAAGTGGGGGCGTGGAGAGAACAGCAGTAAACGTGCTCATTGATTGATTGTTGTTTTGATCAAAAATGATAGGCAGTACACACCCCTGCTAATTCGATTTACGAACATGATCGGTCAATTGAAGGATGAATTGGAATCCTCCATCGCTTCTTTCAGGAGAATGAACGTAAGACAGGTACAGTATCGATTCACGGAACGGTTCATCTAACCTATAAGATTATTTATCAGTTTTGCAACATAGGCCTGGTCTTCTTCTTTGCCTTCATGGGGTGGACAGCTGCTGGAATTTACTTCAACACTAAAAGCCCATTCGTGGTGGTCCTCAGTGAAAGTATGTCGCCAGGATTCGAGCGCGGTGACATTCTCTTCATCCGCAATGATGTAAGAGATCCCATAAAGAAGGGGGACATTACAGTGTTTGAATTGAAGGGAAAGGATATTCCGATTGTTCACCGTGTCCTTAAGGTCCATGAATTGTATGCTTTATTATGTGTAACATTTTTTAGTCCTGACGGAACGGTCCGATTCTTGACCAAAGGTGACAACAACCAAGTCCATGATCGCGGGTTGTACAATAGAGGACAGAAATGGCTGGAGCCCAGTAATGTTATGGGAGTCGTAAAAGGTTACATTCCATATTTGGGAATGATCACAATCATAATGAACGAATATCCCAAGCTGAAAGCGCTGGTGTTATTATCGCTTGGCTATTTCGCTCTGTTTACGCGAGAATGAATTTGAAAATAAATCATAATTTTCGCTAGTAATGACTGCAGGCTACGCTGATTCAGATTGTGCTGATCTCAAGGCAGACCCTAAACCCGGTCCAAATTGGGCCGAATATCTAGCAGGTGGTCTCGTTAATGAAGATGAGGCAAGATGTTTGGAGTCATTGTCAAAGATTCCGATAGCACATAACGATAGTAGAATCTGGGCTTGCTGTACTATACTAGGCAGGCAAGTTAGTCAAGAGGTTATCAAGTACATTCTCGATTTACTGGTTCAGCCGGTTCATCGACTGTCTTTTGATGATCAATCGCTTGGACAGCACTGGATGGAAAACTTGTATAATCTCTTCAAACAGTTTGAAAAAACATCAATACACATCAGAGTTCTGTTCCTTATGAGCAGGTTGGTAAGGGAAAATAGCAACAGCGTGGTTGATTGCTCTACATTCTTAAATATTTGCAGACAAACTCTACAGACATTGGATCCTGAATTGTGTATAGAAGCGTTATCGGCAATGACTAACACACTGGAAGTTGATCATGTAAGGCTGCGCCTCAGTCAAAATGAGAGGCTAATTGACGCCATAAAAGTCAATCTGGCAACAATCACGAATCAACCTCAGCTACAGTACAATGCCCTTTTATGCCTTTGGCTTGTGTCATTTAATGCGACTGCGGTGACTGAGCTCCTGAAGCGATCAAATATTCTACCCATAACAATGTCAATTGCGAAAACAGCTACTAAAGAAAAGGTGCTGCGCGTTGCCGTAGGGTTCTGGAGAAACTGCCTCGAGCGTTGCAAGGAAACAGTGATGCCGGTTTTGATTGGCGCCAGAGTCTTGGATTTTATAAGCAACTGTGAAAAGAAACAATTCTCTGATCCCGACTTGACATTTGATCTAAGTTTCCTTAAAGCAGAATTAGACGCTGCCATTCTAAAATTGTCTACTTTCGACGAGTACTCAAGTGAGATAAAGTCGGGGAACTTGGATTGGACGCCGCCTCATAAATCAACCCTCTTCTGGAGAACAAATGCCATGCGGCTGAACGAAAACAACGGGGAGCTTTTAAGGTAATCGCGATAATTATGTCATTTTATAGGCTCTTAGTGAATCATTTGACCTCTTCAGATCCCAAAGTAGTGTCCGTTGCGGCACATGATCTAGGTGAGTATTTGAAATATTATCCTCAAGGCAAGCAGTACGTCGTTTTTAAACTAACAACAGTAGAATACTGGAAAAAATGGACGCAAAGAGAAGGTTGATGATGCTGATCAATCATGACAATGGTGACATCAAGTATTATTCTTTGAATACTGTTCAACTATATGTGACGACGGGACTGAGATAATTTATTTGGGTTGCGAAATGTCTTCAGCTGACAAAACCGCACATTCCTGGCCATTTTGAAATAAAACCAGATTGTCGGTTTTCCAATTAATACCTTGTCGGTGCGCGATTGCAGAAACACTGAATGATCCGCTATTGCACTTCACATGAAAGGAAATGTCGGCAGTCCCTTTTCTTTGCAGCATCTCTCCGGTCACGCTCGAAACAATTTCACAGCCCCCGCCCGTTATAGCTCTCAGTTTGTGCATTCTATTCAAGTTGTGAATGGTTTGCTTGATTAAAGAAGAGTTTTTGTCTATCTGATTGCAGATATAGTAATACGAATAGACTACGGTAGGCAGAATCAAAGAGCCACAAACCAAAAAATTTCTCGTTCTCTTTTGAAATTTTGCCATTTAACGGCGTTTATTCATTTTGAAATGCTTTTTGCCAGATGAAGATTGCTGGGTCTTGCTGTCTTTGATCCCATATCCAGTTGATGCCACATGTCCAGGCATAACAATGGCTTCTTCAGGATAACTGTGATTCTCCTTGACCAAGTTATTGAATTCTTGGTCACTTTTACCAGGAGGTGGATAGCAGTATAGCAAAGAGCCGGAAACGTAATCTTTCAGGATGATTCTGGCCGCTCGCGACATATCAGGATTACCAAAGTTCGAAGTAAACATTCCCCTAGAGAGAGCGTATGCAGCCAGAATTGATTCGGCTAAAGAAATTCCCCTTTGAACTTGAATTTTGATGTTGTAGAGCTTCTCGACAGAAGAAATTTGGATTCTGTTGGCCATTAGTTCCACAGGTTCCAAATATTCACGCATGTTGTCGATAGACAAGACCCCGTTCAAAAGAAGCTCAGCTTTGGACATTGCCATATTAGGAAACACCAGTCCAGGACAATCACAGATGGTAAAGGATTCTGTCTCAAAAGTCTGAATATGCTTGGTCTTTCCAGGCGTCGCGCTTACGGCCGCTTTGGCGTTGTGACGGTTCAGAAGAGAATTGAGAGTCGAACTCTTTCCGACATTAGGGTAGCCTACAAAACTAACAACTTCGGAGCCTTCAGGCATCAAATTCTTAAGTTTTTCAATCATGGAAGCAGGGGAACATATCCTGCTTCCCAGCGACGTCATTTCGGTGTCGGCATTGGTAAAGAACAACACACTTATTCCAACTGATTTAAAGTATTCTTCCCAGGCATTCTGTTGAGTATCAGTCAGCAGATCTGCCTTGTTAAGGATCACCAAGTGTCGGGTTGATGGCTTGGTCTCAGTGGAATATTTGAAGAGATCAGGAGAATAGAAGAATAGTGGGTTCCTGGCATCCAATATTTGTACCAACACGTTTGCTTTCTCGACGGCTTTCCATAGCTCCCTCCATATATCGAGACTACGTTCGAAAGGAGTCATGATAAGGTGACTATTGGACTCTTCAAGTCTTGCAAGTTGTGCTCTCCAGCGATAAAACTCTTTCTCCTCAAGTTTCTGGTATTCTTCACTGTTGCCTTCTAGGCCTTTCCATGAGGGTTTCCTTGGTAGTGTAACGAATACACTGGCGTCATTCGGTTTGAAGGAGTTTCTTTCAAAGCTAGAGGCCTCATTTCTGTCACGAAAAACAATGGTATCTTCTGTAGCTGCGCAGTACTTAACAAGGTCATCTATTTGCGACTCCTCAAGGACAGACACGAATCCGGTCTTGCTGACTCTTTTTGGGGTGTGTTTCTTCTCCAGACTTCGCCCAAGAGAAGATTTTGTCATTTGGACCCCGGCACTATACAGTATGGGATAAATACTTGGTAGATGGTCAAAAAAGGTAGATTGAACAGAACTTCATAAATGTAATACTAAACTAGTATCGTACAACAACAAGTACACCAAAGAGAGGTTTTCATGAAAGGCATGCTAATGTTGTAAAGAAATGGAAAAAATTTCGACGGCGCCAGGACTTGAACCTGGGCGGGCGAAGCCCATGTGATTTCTAGTCACACTCCTTAACCGCTCGGACACGCCGTCCAGATGTACATGATGACCAAACATATTATATAATAATTACATTTTCCAAAGATCGATGAAAAGTGTGGATTGTTTGAGGTTCTGACAGAAAAACTCGAAACTATCATTACAAATGCCTCATCTTTTCTCTATCCTGTAGATCTTTCAAAAAATATTTAGCAGATGGGAAGTAATGGGTTGACCCCTGAATATCGTTCAACCCATACATAAGTAAGTAGTTCATGCCCCTTCGTCCACCAAAAGAATGCCGAATCGAGTTTAGGCGGCAGATATCTCTCAAAAAAGCTCAAGAACGCGTAAGGAAGTATCAAAAGCGAGAAAGAGAATCTGTGCATAGGAGTAAAAGTCTAAAATAAAAATTTTATAATTATATGGATCTCTTGGGAATTGAAAAGTTGCATGTTCCTGCCCACATTCGTGGATTTTTGGACGAGATAGTATATTCTTTGAAGGCTAAATATTAGAAATACGAAAATGGCATGCCTCATATGATCATTTATGGCTCTTGCGGTTCTGATGGACCAAAACTGGCTTCAGAAATACTGAAACGGTTCTTCAGCAAAAACGAGATAAAAGTATGCGCTACATTTTCCGTAATTGTACGTAGATCAAAAGCAGCCCGTTTTTATTCACTACTTCATCTGGCAAAAAGGTAGAGATATCTTGCTTCACCAGCCAGTACCATATGGAAATAAATCCAAGGTAACTTAAAATCATGAGTTCACATGCTGTAGCGAAGCTGGTATCTATGACAGGACTGTCATTCAAGAGGTCGTCTCTGATTTTGCAAAGACAAAGCAAATAATCAGTAATAATCTTGTTGAAAAGGTCATTATTATTCACGATGCTGATCGTTTAAGCAAAGGTGCACAACAGGCTTTGCGAAGAACAATCGAGAAATTTTCGGTCAACGTTCGGGTAATATTTGTGGCGACCTCGCTACTTCGATTTCTTCCAGCCATAAGAAGCCGATGTGTGACCATAAGAATTCCCATGGTTGATGACTCTCACGTTGAAGAAATTTTGAAGACCAGAAATATCAAGCCAACACCCGAACTTCTTCATAGATGCAATGGTAGTACATTTATAGCCAGTGCAATACTTCCTTCTTTCGACGGGTACATGATTGTACAATTTTAATCTTTTAGTATCTCGATGGAATCTTATTGTTCCTGTATTGCGAAATCCATCATAAAGGAGCAGTCCGTCAAGGTTCTTTCGGAAATTCGTAAGCAATTTTTCGGACTACTATCTGTTGGATTTAGAGCAGACTCGATCGTTGAGCGCTTAAGTTTTCTTTTTGTCCAGCAGACCTCGCCGAAGTACCATGTTGACATTATCAACATGGCCTCCGAATATGTACTTCTATATTTATTGTATAATGTACGCCATGTAGATTTCTCGTCTGGACTCGGCCAACAAAGAGATATATCATTTAGAAGCGTTCTCGGCCAAAATTATGTCACTTTTGGCATCTTAAAAGCCACAATGTGTACAACAAAAAATACATGAACAACCCGTAAATTACAAGACATACTATCGATATGCCATTTGCTTTGTCAAATTCATTCAATCCCAATTTACTTATCGCTTCCTGTGTACCATCATTAAAGATCCAAATTAAAAATAGCGGCACTAAGAATATTGAAGCACAGTATATTGTGAATCCCACGTAATCCAAGCAACGATCAGTCATCGGTTTAATGATTTATATAAATATATAAACGGCACGGAAAAGATGAAAGAATCTGTTCTGTCCATCATTCCACCGTGACCTGGAAATATAGAGCCAGAATCTTTAGCTTTACACTGTCTTTTTATCCAACTTTCATATAGATCACCAGCTATACAAGAAATAGAGAACAAAAGAGTTATCAAAAAGACTTCGGCTACCGACATGGTTCTACTCAGGCCAAAATATCCCAATAGTAAATAAAATGACAAGGATCCGAACACCAGAGACCCTATAAATCCTTCAATGGTCTTTTGAGGACTACAGAAAATATAAAGATATTCAAAGATACCTTATGAAGGGCGCTAACTTCTGATATCCCACACTTTTTCCAATTACAAGACCCGCCACATCAGTGGCCCAGACAGATAAAATTATTGACAGTAATAACTCAACCCCGTTCTACCTCACATTAAGTTAGGAACAATACCTTCATTTCTCGTATCAAATACAGCAGCTGGAGCGGAAAACAGAAAGAAAATAATCCATTAAGTATCCAAAATATTGAACACTCTGGTTTTCGGCTAAGGCGCATGTAAAAAGAAAATATCCCATAAAAAATAAGTGATCCGATAATTGGCGCTTGTGTTTGACATATGTAAAGCGATGTCAGGGATGTCAGAGCAGCCTCTAGACAATTCCTAGAGATTACCTGTCCATTATTAGACGAAAAAGACATGTCCACGAATTCCAGCCAATTAAAATAAATGGCTATAAGCGTTAAGAGAATCATGCTCTCTAAGTAAAGAGCGCAAAGAAGAACGATGGGAGCGATAATGCATATGGTGCGGAATCGGTCGATCAAGTTCCGCATTACCCCGGGTTATTATAATGGCCATTAGGCATTTATTTATGCTCAATTTACTACTACCCCCTTGGCGTGTAACTCAGAAGCATTTGCGATGAACAATTGCAGCGCCCGATTCATCGTATTCTTGCTTAGAGATCCACATTTGCTGGAAGGTAGACAGTGACGCTAGAATAGAACCTCCAATCCACACGCTGTACTTGCGTTCAGGAGGGGCCACAATCTTCACCTTCATGGTCGAGGGAGCAAGGGCAGTGAGTTCCTTTTGCATTCTCTCAGGCAAACCAGCATACATAGTGGTACCACCAGAAAGGACAATATTACCATAGAGATCTTTGCGAATATCAACGTCGCAAATTTTGATGGAGTTGAAGGTGGTTTCATGGATGCCGTTGTTTTCGAGACCGAGAAGCGATGGCTGGAACAAGGCTTCAGGAGCACGGAATCGTTCGTTACCGATGGTTATCACTTGTCCATCAGGCAATTCATAAGACTTTTCAAGGGATGTAGTCTGGCTGGCGGTTTGCATTTCCTGTTCAAAGTCCAAGGCAACATAGCAAAGTTTTTCCTTGATATCACGCACAATTTCGCGTTCAGCGCTCGTTGTGAACGAGTATCCTCTTTCGGTCAATATTTTCATTAAATGATCAGTCAAATCTCTACCGGCCAGGTCAAGGCGAAGAATCGCATGGGACAGAGCATATCCTTCGTAAATTGGGACGGTATGGGTAACACCATCACCAGAATCAAGAACGATACCAGTCGTACGACCTGATGCATACAAGGAGAGCACGGCTTGGATGGCAACGTAAAAGGCCGGGACGTTGAAGGTTTCAAACATGATTTGGGTCATTTTTTCCCTGTTCCTCTTGGGGTTCAAGGGCGCCTCAGTGGCCAGGACCGGGTGCTCTTCGGGTGCGACTCTAAGTTCGTTATAGAAGGTGTGGTGCCAAATCTTCTCCATATCATCCCAGTTAGTAACAATGCCGTGTTCAATAGGATACTTAAGAGTCAACACACCCCTCTTGGTCTGGGCCTCGTCACCAACATAAGAATCCTTTTGCCCCATACCGACCATTATGCCATGATGTCTCGGGCGCCCAACAATAGACGGGAACACAGCTCTTGGGGCGTCATCACCAGCAATTCCGGCTTTACACATTCCAGACCCATTGTCAATTACCAACGCAGCGACACCGTCTTCTTCCATTTCGTCGTCACAACAACTTGAGCGATAACGCTTATATATGCCGACCCCTGTAACCATGGCAACTGGTATATAGCCATGTGGCACATTACTTTTTTACATCAATATACTCTTGCCGCAGCCACACATGGCTTTAGCGGATTTATTTGTGATTTTAAACGCCGATCCCAGCTCGTTGTCTAACACGTCGATATTTGAGCCTAGAATATAGAATAGCGCAGTTTTGTTTACCAAAAATGGAATTCCTAGTATTTAGATATAGGGTCTTATTTTCTTACCATCGATTGTATATCCTTCGTCATCTTTTAGTTTATCTTTACAAGCCACAAGGTTGAATTCAATCCCCGAGCATCCTTTCTTGTTAACCTCTATTTTAATGTAATTATTATGGCACAGATTTCCTTTCAATTTCTCAGCCGCTTTGGGTGACTAAGAGATGTTATAGAATTCTAAGATACTGTACTATCGATAAAATATCCGCTTCACTAGAAAACAATCTTTGCCACTGGCGTGTCATTTTTCTGAGGGCGTGCATTAATACAAATGATTTTTAATGTATATATTATACTGGCTTTAATCTTCTTACCACGTCTTCCGGCATAAATTCGTAACATTCCTGGAGAATCGAATCCAAAATGCCGATAGGCGTTATAAACACTTCAAGTTCAAAATAAACCAAGTATTCCCAAAGGGCTGGCTCTTTAGGATGAGATTTCACTGCCTTCAGGAGGATGGATCTGATCGCCAAAGGATCACATAACTTGAAGGACTTAAATCCTCGAAATAATGTAATATAGAAATCAGAGTTGTAGGAATTAGGCAAAAGAACTGTTTTGATACAAGACTGTAGTTCCTTCACAAGATTTTCTTTCACGCAAAAAAGAACGAATTTGGATACAATGTCGTTGGAGCTAGGGAATTTCTGGACAGCAATATTATACAATCTCACGATAGGTTTCACTAGTAATTTTCCTTTGGTTGCCTTTCCATGCACTCGGGGCTCCATTTTGTTGTAAAAGCCCGTCTCAATATCTATCAACTTGAGGGCGCTGTAATTTTCAAATTTTGACGCTTGTATTGAACGGTAATATTTACTTATCAGACCAAAATGGTCTTTAACTTCTGAAGCGGTTGACAAACCTTTCGATGAAAGTGAAGTCAGTTCACGGCAACGTACTTCTAAGAGCATGAAAATAGACCCCGGTTATATCCGATAACAAGTTAAACTGTCCCTTGACAACAACGTAAAGCAGTCATTTGACACAAATTTTGAATGAAGGACCCTGCTGGGCACAAAAATGGAGTTCGACAAATGCTCGCATTTAAAAGAATCCACATCAAATAGCTTTGCGGACTTTCTAGATTCAAAAGAACACGTCAATAGTTTTGAAGAAGAATCATTAAAGTCAATATCGGTGATGGATGTAACATGATTTTCGATAACTTTCGCGCGTGTACTGTTCGCCGAAGTGTCGCCAACAATTGAGATATAACCAGAAGAATGCCCAGCAAATACTCTGCCGCTTGAAAAATGACAAAGTTTTCGGATCTCGCCATAATCTGTCTTATGGGTTTCTACAACGTCATTGGCGCGAAGATCAAATACATTAACACTGCCATTCTTCATTCCGAACCAACTGTATATTCCACACTGACTAGAGACTACAGAACTTGCGCCTTCGAGAATGAGCGAAGATATTGGCTTAAATATCCTATCGTCCAAGAAAAATCCCTTGCTTGAGTCAGAAATGCAAGTAATTAAATTTTTGCTGCTGTTCCAATAAAGATCGTTTACGCTACCAATATCCTTGGACTTTGTATGGTTCTGAACGCAGTTGCTTTCATGATTAAAAATAGCAAGCCCGGTCATATTTGCGTAAAACAGAGAGTTTGCTGCATCGTGTGAAATGGCTCCTTTAGTGTACGGTAATTTCATCGATAGATCGGATAAGACACAAAGCCCTTCGTCTTTTAACGCATATAGGGTACACGACTTGTACGACGACACCAGCAGCTTTGAGTCTCGACTCACCGTCGCGCTATTCGGAGTGGTTTTGAGATGTATTCTAGATATGATGCCGTGCTCACTTTTGATGAGTTTAGAGTCAATAACGTTGTTGAAGGTCGAGGTAAAGTTAGACACCACATTCTCGCTTGAGACAAACGACCGTGAATATCTTGAAATTTTCTCGTTGAACTTTCCCTTCCCTAAGTTTTGTGAATTTTTGCCCCCCAAAAGCTTTCTCATCCTTTTTTTGTCTATACTTATTATTCCTTTTTGATCATCTCTGTCTTGCCAAGCGCTAAGTGGGAGTTTATGGTTAGTCCTTATGGCATTACGGTCTTCAAAAAAATTCAGCTCCATTTTTGACCCCGGTTTTGGCGGGAAGATGTCTTACTCAGAATTGCTTAGCTTCTTTGAAGACGACGTGGCAGTCAAATTCAATGGTTTTAGGCAGTCGAAATTTGAAAATACGCCTTTGGATAGCACACAAATGAACAAGCTGGCCCTCAGAACTAATAATCCAGTTTCGTTTTTAAATTACTGTAGATCCAAGCAGTCATTAGAGTACATTTCATATTTAACATAAGGAACAATGCCCTCAGCTCGCTGCTCTCGAGGCTGTATACGGAATTGATTTCAGGATCTTTCGCTGAGTCCGCCCCTACAAAGTCCCCTTCTGACATATCAGATCATCCTATTAGGGTAAGCTTTCATTCTAAGATGTAGATTGTGGACGCCATTATTCCCGCTGAATCTAGTCACGAATTGTCGGTTATTCTTGTTTTGGAGTCGATAGGCGTGATTATGGGTTGCTTAAAAGGAGATTATCTGTCTGTCGAAAATGAACTAGACACTCCCAGAATTGTTGTGCCTCAATCGATGTTGAAAGTCCCCAGATTTGACGACTGGATGAGAGTTTTGTGTACTTATCTGAATCTCGACAAACAAATTGGCCGATTATATGGTGTATGGGATGATATCAAATCCTGCAACACGTTGGAATTCATGGACTCTATTTTGGAAGTAAGAATAGATGCTCTTCAACTGTATAATTCGCTCCTGGAAAGCGAGGCGTCTATATCAGATTGTTGGGGCTTTCTGGATCGAACAGAGAAAAAATTATTGTCTGCATCTACAGTTACATCGTTCTCACAAGCTAGACTTGTCGAAAAAGCGTTGAAGAGATCTGCTTGGAATAGCACTGCTATCTTTAAATCATATATCATCAATATTGGGGACGTCGACGGCAAGGCTCTTCTGAAAGAAATCCATGAACTGGAAAGACTTTCTGAGTTTTCAGTGGAATATTCCAGTCCTTTTGCTTGTTATAGAAGCTGTCAATCTTTCAAAACATGCTTTAAGTCGAAGAGAGATGCAGCTATTGCTATCAAAAATCAAAAAAGATCCTTATATACCTCTATCCTGAAGTCTGATCCGAGGATCATTTCGGCTGTTGTGAAAATTTTTGACATTACCTTGTTTAATGAAAACCGAGATGTATACGAAATTTATGCCGAGAATGAGGATTTTCTTCTCGGTACTAAGACGTTGAAAGCTGAAGTTCGGAAGATATCTACACGACTGAAAGACTACAAAATTGAGCTTTTATTAGATGGCGTGTCTTTGGAGGATTTGCTTATGTCTCTGAACAATAGAACATCGTCAGCCGCTCAAAAATCCTCTTGTAATTTAGAGTATGTCTCAATTACTCTTACCAACAAGGCGGTCAAAGCTATACTTGGCAGTGAACTGCTTTTCAAACTGCAAGTTCTTTTCAGATTCCAGTTCGCTCTACATTTCATCTTGTTCAAATTGGAATCGGTGCAAAAGAAATATGTCGATTCATCATCAAGTCAAAAGATTTACATTTTGGCAGATTTCCTGCGTCAATATCTTTTGGCCATTAAGGTTGATGTCTCAGAAAAAGTCTTGCGTAAAAATGAAACCATAGGTCTTGAGCAATGGCATCACAGCATATCAGATTTACTGCATGAAATCTTTTCTAGATCTCTGCTGTCGAATGGGAAATCTTGTGAGTGTTTTTCTTCAATTATAGGCATGTATGTTGAACTGATAGGCAATCTAGGGGACGAAAAATCGGTGAATGTCATATATACCTTAATTATTGAAAAGCTGAAACTTATGATAGAGAACTGGAAAGATTCCAGTTTGAGAGGTGACAATAATATGGATCGTTTACTACAGAGAATGGATTGTAAATATTTCGATTCATTCAGAAATTAACATCGTATATTGCAAATAAAGATTGTGGATTGTGATCTTCTCTCTCGTAAAACTCTTCTGATTTTTGAGTATCAACCCCAAATAAGTTGTTCATCAAAAGCTGTTTTCTTAGTGAAGGTTGTCGAAGCATGGAAACTAGAAATTCGAATCTGGTTAAAATAGATGCGGGTTTAACGATATTCTTCTTATCTTTTGAATCGAAAATAGACACCAAGTCAGCTTCGGACGTAAAGTTTAGTGTGAATAATTCCGATGCAGTTTGAAACGTTGTGATAGTGTCACTACGTAATGATATAGAGTGAGCTGAAAATTCTGATTCTTCAGGAGTCGATTTCTCGAAAGGGCAGGACATTTTAACCCCGGTTTTAATGGAAGAGTGTGAAAGATCTATCAGGAAACTCTTGAACAAGCTATCTATAGCAAATCTTCTTGCAGCTTATGAAGATCTTTCTCGGCAAAGTAGTTCAAACTCGCCCGTGTTCTTAAGAGCGTTTATGTCATGTTTAAAGCAACTCCTAGATTCAGACGTAAGAATTATAGACTTCCAGTTACTTTGCTTAGCCGGGCTATGCAGTCTTTTATTTGAAGATTTTCCGGTCGATCATTTTGAAAAATACGGATTTAAAGGCAACGTAAACCTTTTCCGGTTTTGTTCATTTTTGTATTTGATAGACTACTGGAATATGGAGAGTATTTCAGATTTTTTGGAATCTTTCACAGATCCTATACGAATTGATAACATGATAAATCTCTTTCAAATATGTGCCTGGAAAATGCGCAAGGAAAATCCTGTCCTCTTATTGAAAATGATCGACAATACCCAAGTTCAGCGAGATGGTACATCGAGGTCAAAATTCTACGACGATATTGTTGATGACATAAAGTCTAATAACCGAACTATCCTAAAGCAGTTCCAAAGCAATGATTTTGACAATATCATTCAAATATTATGCAAATCAAGACTCACTCAAAGAGAGTGTGTCACTTCTCAACATGGCACAAAACTGAGCAAGATTAACAATAAGACCAGGAAAATTCTATATAATTGCCTGGTACAATCAACTTCAGTCGAAGATGCCTTTTTGAAAATTGTTCCCTTTATGAGCGGACCATCTTTCGAATCTGATTTATGGTGGCTTTTGACTACTTTGGTGTCAGCTGAACCGGTCTATAATCCATTTTATGCTAGACTAGCAGCGCAAGTAATTGAAAAAAAGTACAAAGTTAGAAAATATTTCAAGTTGTTTCTCAAGAAGTTCCCCGACGAATTCAAGACCCTTTCCTTCAAATCATTGGTTTTCGTTGGGCGATTTTTCTCTGATTTGATGACAATCTCGAAACACGTGAACCTTTACTCCTTAAGCCATTTGTGTTCCTCTAACGCTTTAAAAACTCATGTTTTGGTGGCCAGCACTATTTGTAATAGTCCAAAGGGAACTATATATGAAATCGATTCGAGGATTGACAATAATTTGGAACTCTACTTATCCAAGCTATCTGAAAAAATTCAATCTGGCTATTTGTCTTCCATTCCAAATATAGAAAGATTTCCTGAAAGAATACGATTTATAAATTGATTCTGTTTTGATTTTTGTTGAAATGCTGTTCAATTTCATTAGGCGCAAGCACAACCTTGCACACTTTTTTGAAAATTCCGAATCCCTTCCGATATTCAACCCTGAAGCCAAAGTGCCCTATGGAAGATCATGGAGAGCTGACGAGCTGAGAGTTAAGTCATTCGAAGACCTTCATAAACTCTGGTTTGTTCTCATTAAGGAACTGAATTTGCTTTTTACTCAAAAACACGAAGCCAGAAGACTGGGTCAGCGCTGGTTTGGTCATCACAGAATTGCAAAGGTTCTCCTTTATATTAATTTTAGTGCAGAGTTAGTATGGCGAGAATTAAAAGCGTCTTGTCTGAAAGACAGCGCCTTCATGTCAGATGTGTAAATCTTTTGGCAGATGAAGCGAATGCAGGGAGTTTGTGGGTTGCTGATGAGGAAAACAGCAAATTCTCAATTCTCAAAAATCGGAGATGGTTTCGGAAAAGGCTTCGTTACCAAAGAGGGATCCACCCTCATTTTTAATTAAAAATCTGTCACTCTTCCATTCTTGGACCAATCTCCGAACCTGGTGGGCTCTGGACCTTTAGGTCCATTTATCTCTACATTTTTCGACACTTTTATTTCTCTATTCGAATTGGAACCAATTTTTTTGACAGCTCTAGGCTGCGATTTTGAAATAATCCTTGTGATCTTTGGGCGAATAATACGCATAATTAAAATTCTATGAATTTCCGTGAACGTAACAAGCCAGACAGAAACCGGTACAGAATTAACTGGCAAGGGATTCAGCGCGGACAAAACGTCGAGGCTCAAGATAAGATAAACACAATCAGAGAAAATCTGAAGCAGTACGAAAGGAAAATACTTGGGTCGATAAGCAACATTCAAGAGAGCAGTTCAAGTGCTAACAAGACCAAAGCTTCTAATGAGCGTGTGATTCGGCTTCAGATCGTTAAAAACAAAGACGAAGCGATCATTATGAATATAGATCAAGAAGAGCTCAATTTGAATGAGGAAGAAGATCACTTCATAATGTGAGGTCGGCAGGGGTTGCATGTGTTAAGTTTATTATGAGCGAAGTTGACAAAAATAAAGTGACTGACTTCTTTTCCGCCTATCGGAAGCTTCCTGGAAACCAGACCTGCTTTGATTGCGGGGCTAGAAATCCTACCTGGGCATCTGTATCATTTGGAATACTTTTGTGTCTTGAATGCTCCGCAGTGCATAGGAATCTTGGTGTTCATATTAGCTTTGTTCGCTCAACTATACTGGATTCTTGGAATGACCTACAGATACGGTCCATGAAGTTCGGCGGCAATGAATTGGCTTCAAAGGTGTTTCCAAAGTCTTTGAACGATCCTAAAACCAAGTACACGACAAAATCAGCCGTTGAGTATAAGGAAAAACTCAATTATCTATCCAAAAATGATCAACTTATGCATCCAAACGATCCGTTTAAATCGAAAGCGAGAGATTTTAGTGAACCCAAACCAGAAGTTGAGCAACCGCCCGAAAATTCTATTATTTTGATTGAACAAAGACGCGATGAAGCTGTATCACAGATTTCACAGAAGCATCAACCCAAAGGCAGCAAGTTGGGAGCCGTACGGGCCAGTAAAATTGCGCAACCCGAAGAATATACTGAGTCAAAGAGACTAGAAGTGTTGGCAACAGCTATCGAAGACGAAAAGCCGAAGGAGGAAACCAAGGAAGATTTGAAACCGAGTGAGCTTCCACTCGAGACAGCAAACACTAATATTGAAATGAAAAATACGTCGTCGGTTGGTGATCAGAAAATTGCACGGCTCGGGATGGGTTTTGGGCGAATTAAACTATCTGACCCAAGTGCGGTTGGAGGCAAAATAGCTACTGATGTCAAAGCTGTATCTTCATCAATTCAGAATTCCAACGATGACGAAAAAGAATTACACAGTCAGAGATTGAAAAAGTTTGAAGGGGCAACCTCCGTCTCTTCATCCTCATATTTTGGAGAAAACGATGATTTTTCGGGACCTAAATCGCCGAAGTCGAGCTACTTCGGGGAGGTATCACCAAAAGACCTAGCCTCTAATCTCATGAAGCAAGCTTCAGCGATTGATGCTAATTCTGTAAGAGAGAGCATTCAATCGGCTGGGAACAAAGTGTCTGCATACCTTCTTGATCTTCAGAATAGATACTATAACGGGAAGACAAATCGGCAATAAGGGAGGGTTCGGCTACAAAAGGGCTTTTAATAAACGCCTCTTTCTTTGTAAGGCGATTTCTAATCTTTTAGCCCTGTGCATTTCATTTCGCCTGTTTTTTAAGTCCGCGCTGGCTCTTCCCTTTTCAGTTTGCAAGTGACTTTCTTTTAATTCTGAAAGCTGTAAAACCTTTTGATCAGGCCGCTCGGAAAATGAATAGAAGCCAATGCCTAGATTCCTTACCTCCTTGTATGAATTCAGAGTCTCATCATCCTTGAAAGGTGCGGATCGCACTCGACCAAATTCATCTACGAACGTAGGTAAGGAGTTTGAAGTTTGATCTACAATGATCTTAGTTCGATCATCTGCAGAAAATAGAGCGTCCTCGTTGCGAACGATACCATGCTTAATATCGTCGTAAAGGCGAGATTTTTTTTCAAGGGCAGTCTGAATACGAATCCACTCGTCGTCAACAACTTTATCCTTCTTCAGTTCTCCTGTAGTATGAGAAGAATCAGAATTCTGGAATAGCCTTTTGCGCTCAGTTGATTTCTTTTGAAGTTTATCAGTTTTGAATATATCTTCTGCTTCCAGAAATGCCGTTTTAAGCTGCAGAGCGGATGACTTGAGGTTATTATTGTTAGAATGTTTGTCAGACATCCCTTAGAGACCGGGGCCAAAATGGAACTTTTTGGAACATCTCTGCCGCAGTCTGCTCAAGAAAAGGATCTGAAGAACAAAATTCTGTCCAGGATAGAGGCCAGAGCTGTCGCCATACAGGAAACAAACAAACAAGAACTCTCAGAAGAGTCTGAAGAAGACACAGAAAACCCCAAACAAGAAAGGAAGAGGTCCAGTCAGGACGATCCTGAAAGGCTGAAAAGAACAGTTTTCGTTGGAAACGTCCCTTCCAAGTGCTGCAAGGACAAAAAGATGCAAAAAGATTTGAAGAATCTGTTCAAAGCCCACGGCCCAGTTGAGTCTTTGCGCTTCCGCTCGCTCATCTTGTCAAAGGCGATGCCTCGCAAATATGCCTTTATCTCTGGCCAAATGGACGAAAGCGCTGAAAGTGTGAATGCATATGTCGTCATGAAAAGTGAGGAAGACGCTCAAAAGTGCCTCGAAGATAATGCAAAGCTCTTCTACGGTCATCACCTCCGAATCGACATTGCCAGCAACAACGAAAACGTGCCGAGCCACAAAAAGAGCGTTTTCATTGGAAACCTTCCCTTGAATGTTTCCGAGGAGACCCTATGGAAGACATTTTCCGATTGTGGTACGGTTGCATCTGTTCGAATTGTGCGCGACAAAAAAACCAGTCAAGGTAAAGGATTCGCATATGTCGCTTTCAAGGAGCGCTCCAATGTCAAAATGGCCTTGATGATGGACGGTACCGAAGTCGGTGGCCGAAAGATCAGGGTACAAAAATGCCTCAAACCTGGTCAATATCCAAAGCAGACCAAACCAAAGGAAGATCCAAGACTTTTTAAAAGAGCTCGGCCGACTGCTCACAACAAAGGCAAGCAAGGCAATCAGAAACGACCTCGGATAGTCAAGAAATAATTCCCATAAACGCACTTTTTTCACCAATACCCCGGTTCAGTCTATAAAAGGAAGCCACTCCACTGGCCAGGGTTGTCTTTAAATCTAACCTACAACTGCAATAGATTAAGATACCTATATCTGCGATGACGATAACGAGTGGCTGTCCCTATGACAGAGTAACCAAGATAGCAGAGCAGATAACACAAACACCCTTTTTATTTATTTTAATAAAGTAAAATCATCCTTTGATGACTCCTATTGGTTTCAAACGAAAGACCTTTTTGCTGATGCCGGCGCTCTCGCAAATGTTCACCACCTCGTTGACGTCCTTGTAAGCTTCGGGCGCCTCCTCGACGACTGCATTCATCTGCCCGACCCGGATGTCGATGCCCTTTTCGTTCAGGCGCTTCACGACCTCTTCGGGAAGCAAAATTTTCTTGGTGCGGTTCCGTCCCAGGGCTCTGCCCGCCCCGTGGCAGGTGGAGCCAAAGGTCTTTTGCATGGCCGCCTCGGTGCCGGTCAGCACGTAGCTGTAGGTGCCCATGGAGCCGCCGATGAGGACGGGCTGCCCGATGGCGCGGTACTTTGCCGGGACACTGGGGTGATTGGGGCCAAAGGCCCGGCTGGAGCCCTTTCGGTGGACGAGCAATCTTTTCTTCACGCCCTCCACGACATGCTCCTCCACCTTGGCGATGTTGTGGGCGACGTCGTAGACGACGTGCATGTCCATGTCCCGGCTGGCCATGCCAAAGACGGCCTCGAACGACTCCCTCACCAGCCGAGCGATCACACTCCTGTTGACAAAGGCAAAGTTGGCGGCTGCTGCCATCCCGGACAGGTAGCGCTGCGCCTCGGGAGACGAGATTTTGTAGCAGGACAGCTGCCGGTCTACCAGCTTCGTGCCTTCCGCAGCCAGCTTGGCGTCGAATTCGCGGATGGCGTCTTCAGCGACCTGGTGTCCGAGGCCACGGCTGCCACAGTGCAGCATCACACACACCTGCCCCACCTTTTCGATGCCCATGACCCGTGCCGCGTCTGAGTCGTAAATCTCGTCGACCACTTGGATCTCGACATAGTGGTTCCCCGACCCAAGGCTTCCTAATTGGGAAATGCCGCGGCTCAACGGCCTCTGTCCAATGCTCTTCATTAACCCGCCGGCGATGCAGCCATTGTCCTCGACATGGTCCACATCCTCTGGCCAGGCGTGTCCCTTTTGCACCGCCCAGGCCATGCCCTGCTCGAGGACTTGTTTGAGGTCATCCCGGGACAGCTGCAGGTCCGGGTTGCCGCGGGCCACCCCGACCGGGATCTTTGCGAACATGGCGTCGAGGAGGTCGCCCTTGCGCGCCTCCACCTGCACCGCCGTCAGGTTGGTGCGGATGAGCCGGACCCCGCAGTTGATGTCGTACCCGACGCCGCCCGGCGACACCACCGCCTCCAGGTCGTCCATGTCAAAAGCGGCCACGTGTCCGACGGCAAAGCCGTACCCCGAGTGGATGTCTGGCAGTCCAATGGAAGCCTTGACGATCCCCGGCAGCGTGGCCACGTTTGCGACCTGCAGGACGGACGGAATGGACCCGGCCCACTTTGACTCGTGAAAGGCCTCCAACTCAATGTCCAGCAGCTTTGCAAACGGCTCGCTCACATACACGATGCCGGGCACGCGCATTCCCGCTACAGTGCCCTCCTTCAACCTGATGCTGTGATTATTGATGACCTCAATGTTGGCGCGATCCCTGGCCAGCCCATCGTTCGACTCTTCCATGCTTGTGTGTCTACCAGTAGGATGCAGTTTAGGAATGTCAAACAGTCACCCTGGCCGGAATGATTCATCCAGAAACTGATTTTGATATGACGGCCTTCGTCGAGTTGGGACTCGCAGACAGGAGTGTCCATGACTATGACGCTAATGATCCGTTTGTCAGCCGCCTGGGAGGAGTTCCCGCTTGGCTGACAGAGTGCGTTGACATTGCGTGTCCGGTCTGCTCATCCAAAATGTTCCTGCTCGTCCAGTTCGACTGCCCGACAGATGACGGCACCGAGGACCGCGTCCTGTACTTGTTTGGCTGCAACACCAAAGACTGCGTTTTGAAGGACCCCCAAAGGGCCTTCAAAGCCGTCGTGCAAAAGAGGCAAGCCAGGGCCGTTGTAGAAGAAAAGTCGGCAAACTTTTGGGAGGCTCCTGTAGCAACTGTTTCTTTGTCTAGCAGCGATACTAGCTCGCGTGTGGAAAAGTTTGAGGACTGCAAGACAGTTTTGTCGGCAAATAGCTTCCCAGTAGTCGTCTTGAAGATTGTGGAAGAGCTGATCAGGGTGAAGAGGAAAAAGGATGCAGAGGTCACTGCCATGACTGACGCACCCGAGGACGCCGAGGAGGACGATGAGCCAGTGGTTCCCGAGGACGAAGTGATGGAAGAATTTATGGAGCGCGTATCGCATTATCCCCGCCAATGCGTACGCTACAGTCCCTCTGGCAAGATTCTGCACTTTAGCCAGGCCCACGCAGATGCTTTTGAAAAGCACGCCTGCTCCGTATGCAGCGGCAAAAATTTGTCCTTTTTGGCGCAGCTGATGCCTGCCTTTTTGTCGCTCATTCAGGTTGACGATTTCATCGGCCACATTCCAAAGGAACAGAGAGGTAAGCACGCCCCTTTTGGCGACGGCCTCGAGTTTGCCACGGTCATGGTATTAATCTGTGGAGATTGCGAGAATGCAAATGTCTGGGTTGAACTGGAAGACTATCAATAAAGTTTACTCGCTGCATAGGACAATCAGGCTAACCCAATATTACTCTTGCTTGTCAGCACTGATTTCGCTGGAATTGCCAAGTTCGCTTGATTCGCCGACCTCGCTGACGCTTTCGCTTTCCTTGACGTTTTCATCTCTAATCCTTTGCTTCTTTTCCAGCCTTCCCTTTTTGTCCTGTTTGTCTTTTTTAATATCACCGTCGTCACTCTTTTGATCGTCTTTGTCACCTTCATTCCCTTTAGGCAATATTTTTGTTTTGTTCTCGATTGCGTCCTGGCTTTCTCCGATCAGCTCATTCAGTATCTTCAGTCGTTTGAGGATGCTGTCCAGTTTGGCTTCTAGTTCTTCCTGATTGTCGTCAATAGAGGGATCCTGCTCCGATTCAGACTGCGCTTCTGACATTGAAGAGCTGTTGTCAGAGTCGTCCTCTGTCTCCACTGGCTTTCGCCGTCTCTTGAATTCTTCTAAAAAGATTGATCGGCTGGGCAGCTTTTGATTATTTTTCTTTTCCTCTGCAAACGTGATCGCAATAAATTCGTCAGAGGGGTGCGTGTCATTTTTCAGAGTGTCGATTGCTTTGGTGTGAGGCTTCTTGTCTCGATCACCTGCGCCCATCCAGGTTGCACTGCCTAGGGAGGAAAAGTCGTCGGAAAAGATGAAATCTGGAGACGGCTCGGGTTGCCTCTGCACAGGCCAATTGGCGGGAACTGCAAACTCAAAGGTGGAGGACGAAGAAGTGTCCGAGGTCGCAGAGGAGGCGTCGGAGGAGCTAGATGATCGCTGCCGAGAGGGCTTTCGTGGCCTTCTGGTGGAGCGAGTGGCGTCGCCTTCACTAGCGACTCCTCGTCTGAATCGCTTTATCTGAATTCGGTAGGCCGGATACATTTCATGCTTTAGGCAATGGAGTTCCAGCAAGGCCGACGCCATTCCGGGCAGCTCGACCCAGTCTGTCGCTTCCGGGGAGAAGGAAATGTCCATGCGCGTATCGTCAAAGGGAACGCCAAATTGTCCATACAGCAAGTATCTGGCCAATATGAGGATATTCTTGGAGGACAAGTTTTCGGCCCCCAACGGCGGGCTCCACTCGTACGGAATTAAGGGCTTCTTTTGCACGCGGCATGCCTTCCATGGCGTCTCATTTCCGGATGAATTGGCCTTGGGGACGACGCGGAGCATCAGTCGATGCAGCTTGCCTAGGCCCTTGCGCTTGCGCCATGCCTCCCGGTCCACATCCTCACCGTGGGTTAGATAGACGGCAAAGGAGAACGGAGAGTCTTTATCCTCCAAGGCTCTCTGCAGGGTCGGCTTGGTGACCTTGGCCGAGCACCTGCCCATCTGCCAGACCAAAGATAAGGTGCGGAAAGCATCCATGGAGATGAGCCGTTGGAGAACCTTTGGGCAGTCACTAGCATCCGTAACAACGGCATACATGATGATCCATCTTAGCACCTTCACCATGTCGTCCTCCAGCATGCTCAGGTTGTCGCCAAGTCTAAATGACCAGAGCAGGTACTCCATTACTTCAAGGCGGTCGTTCAAGTCTAAATGACGAAATGTCTGGGCAAGTTGCATGGAGAATTCTCGATCGGGAGCGATGCTATGCAGGCTGGCCGGATAGGCCATCAAGAGGATCACCAGGAACATGCGAACATAGGCATACTTGAGTAAATAGCCAGACTCCCTGGAATCATTGATTTGTAGAGACCAGTCGACGAGAAATTTGCTTGATGCGCTGCTGGTAACTGGGAATGTGCGCAGCACCCACACAAGGTTCTTCTGAAAGACGCCACAGTCGCGGCTCTCCCCAGCACCACACCGTTTCACCTTGCTGGAGGCCATCATGTTCAGGTACGACTGGAACCATTCCTTGCTGTCAACAAGATCCTCGTTGCCTTTTAGGAATCGCGCCAGCACCGCATTCACAGGCGCATTTGGGAAAGACCCAAAGATGGTGTACGACACCCTGACAAACAGATCCTTGTTATCGGCAACCTTTGGACCTAATACAGAGGCAACCTGTCCGGCCATGTGGGGACTAGTCCACGTCATGGCTGCATTCTCAATCAGCTGGGCGGCATCCTTTGCGGTCAAATCGTCCAAGATCTCTTCACAGTAAGACGCGATATCGTCGTGATAAGAGTTTTTGTACATTGCGTGCAGCTTCTTCCAATAAGCAGCCACATTGTCACGTCTTAAAGCACCTGCATTCACCAAGGCACCAAAGCAGACGGCAATCAAAATACAAAGCCGCACAGATGGCATCATCAGTCCGCAGTGTCAGACAACAAACATCGGTTGATTGTTTATATTTGTGTACACATCACCAGATTGTTTACCCTTGCATTGTGCGTCTTACAGCTAACCCTAAGGGATTAACAGTTGAAAATTATTAATGATTCCTTTTCTGTGCAGAGTGCTAATGCCGCAGCTGTCCCCTTCCGCCGCGCTTGCTACGGCAGCAAGGCAGACAGTCCCCAAAAAGATTGTTGTCAAAAATGCGGTCGTCGATTTGGACGGCGACGAAATGACGCGCATCATTTGGACAATGATCAAGGACCAACTTGTGCTGCCATATCTGGACTTGAAAATTGAATACTACGACCTGGGCCTCCCAAACCGCGACGCAACCAACGACGAGGTGACGAAGCAGGCCGCAGAGGCAATATTGAAGCACAATGTCGGGATCAAGTGTGCCACCATCACACCCGACGAGGAGCGTGTCAAAGAGTTTGGGCTGAAGAAAATGTGGAAGAGTCCGAACGGGACTATCCGCTCCATTCTGAATGGCACAGTATTTCGGGAGCCCATTGTCTATCCCAAAATCCCTAGAATCGTGCCAAACTGGACCAAACCGATTGTGATTGGAAGACACGCATTTGGTGATCAGTACCAGGCCGTGGATCTACGTATCGATTCTGGTGCTACCGTAGAGTTACATGTCAAGAACCTGGATGGGACGGTTGATAAGCACACGGTCAACGAATTCAAAACTTCTGGAGGCGTCGCCATGGCCATGTTCAATAGGGACGACTCGATCGAGGGCTTTGCGGAGAGCTGCTTCCAAGTGGCCTTGGACAAGGGACTTCCCTTGTTCCTAAGCACCAAAAACACCATCCTCAAAAAGTATGACGGCCTCTTCAAGGACATTTTCCAGCGTAAATATGAGGAAACTTACAAGACCAAGTTTGAGGTAAAGGGCATTTACTATGAGCACCGGCTCATCGATGACATGGTCGCCCAGGCCCTCAAATCATCGGGCGGATTTGTGTGGGCCTGTAAGAATTATGATGGCGACGTGCAATCTGACATTTTGGCACAAGGCTACGGATCACTTGGTCTAATGTCCTCCCAATTAGTCAGTGCTGATGGCAAGAGTGTCGAATCCGAGGCGGCCCATGGCACTGTGACGCGTCACTATCGATTACACCAGCAGTACCCTTTTAATTTTCTGTACAAACACGAACTCAATGTAGGGGTAAGGAAACGTCCACTAACCCGATCGCCAGCATCTATGCATGGTCTCGGGGATTGGCGCATAGAGCCAAACTAGACGACAATGAGGCCTTGTTGAAATTTGCGGAAACCATGGAGGCGGCCTGCCATGTCACCGTCAATGATCAGGGAAAGATGACCAAAGATCTGGCCATTACCGTTCACGGCACCAACAGGTATAGTGTATACTTTGATTATGACAAACTATGTTTAGCGTCACACGGGAACAGTATCTGAACACGGAAGAGTTTATGGCTGCGATCAGTGAGAACCTGTATTCTCTTTGGAAGCCGCAATTGGACAAGCTGATTGCCGAGTCGAAAATCTAAGTAAAGCGAGCCAGGGTATTGTCAATTAGTTGGGTTACTTAACGGTAAGCACAAGCCTATACACGCCAGCGTACACACAAAGAGAGACATCAGCAAATGGATACTACGGGCATTTCGTCAAATTTAATGAAGCTTTTGGAGGGAATTGGCATGAATGAACCCGTCCAAAAGGTCCTCCCCATCATAGACACACTCAAAAAGGATATTTCCGTAATCTGTGAAAGGGCCAACGAATTAGAGTTTATGAAAGCTCATCGCCGCCGTGAACATACCAATTCACCTGAATCAGGAGTATTAGAGGATGCGGACATGAGACTGCAGCGCCTGGTCGACGACGTTCATGCCAAATTCAAACCAATAGTAAACTCGCATTAAATGTGTAAATCGGACACCCCGGTCAACACCCAAGAAGGCGATGACTGAAGGAGAATCAGCACATCCATCATCATCATCCCCATCACCCTCATCAACCCCGGAGAGTAAGAAAAGAACAAGTCAGTCCCCCATGCAAGCAGACCATAACCCGACAGCCAATGACAAGCGGCCACGCAGCGCCGAGCCCGTCCAGCTGGCAGACACCTTTACGGAGCGAGTGGAGGAGCCACCGATCCCCGTTAAACCCGAGCCTGAAGGAGACAATGGAGAACAAGCCGTCGAAAAAGACAACAACCTAAACGAAAACAATGACCAGCAGACCATCAAGATTGTCCACGAGGTCAGACACGAGGTGGCCCTGCCGCCCGGCTTTGACCAGACCGGCTATGTGAGCATCCACGACCATGTGCCCTGGCCGGAGCCGGCCCGCTCCTACCCCTTCACTCTGGATCCCTTCCAGCGTCTAGCAATCAACTGTCTGGAAAGGAACGAGAGTGTCCTTGTGTCGGCCCACACGTCGGCTGGTAAGACCGTGGTCGCCGAGTACGCAATTGCGATGAGTTTGAAGGCCAAGCAGCGCGTCATCTACACGTCGCCGATCAAGGCGCTGTCGAACCAAAAGTACAGGGAGCTGCAGGAGCGCTTCACCGACGTGGGGTTGATGACCGGCGACGTGACACTGAACCCGGACGCCAGCTGTTTGGTGATGACGACGGAAATCTTGCGGAGCATGCTGTACAGGGGAAGCGAGGTGATGCGCGAGGTCGCTTGGGTCGTCTTTGACGAGATCCACTACATGCGCGACAAGGAGCGCGGCGTCGTCTGGGAGGAGACCATCATCCTGCTGCCGCACTCGGTCCGGTATGTGTTCCTGTCGGCGACGATCCCGAATGCGCGCCAGTTTGCCCGGTGGATCGGGCACCTGCACGGGCAGCCCTGCCACGTCGTCTACACCAACTATCGGCCGACCCCGCTGCAGCACTACTTGTTTCCGAGCGGCTCTGACGGCATCTACTTGGTCGTCGACGAAAAGGGAGTGTTCAGGGAGGACAATTTCCGCAAGGCCTTGAACATTTTTGCCGAATCTGCCGATGGCCAGCCCCCAGCCGATGTCTTGGGGGACTTGAAGAAGAATGACAAGAAGCGGCGCAAGCCCGGTTCGCAAGAGGCGGCCAGAGACCTGTACAAGATTGTCAAGATGATCACCACCCAGTCGTACCATCCGGTCATTGTGTTTTCCTTTTCCAAGCGGGACTGCGAGACGTACGCCAAGCAGATGAGCAAGTTGGACTTTAACACGGACGATGAGAAGCGTTTAGTGGAGGAAATTTTCAAAAACGCGATCGAATCTTTAAACGAAGAGGACCGACAGATCCCGCCCATCCAAAACATTTTGCCTTTACTTAAAAGAGGGGTGGGGATCCACCACTCTGGTCTCCTTCCCATCCTCAAAGAGGTCATCGAGATCATGTTCCAGGAGGGCCTGATCAAGGTCCTGTTTGCCACGGAGACCTTTTCGATTGGGTTGAACATGCCGGCCAAGACGGTCGTCTTTACCAGCGTCCGCAAGTTTGACGGCCAGACGTTCCGGTGGATATCGAGCGGCGAGTACATTCAAATGTCGGGAAGGGCAGGTAGACGCGGCCTTGACGATCGCGGCATCGTTATCATGATGATTGAGGAGCAGATGGACCCGCCCGTGTGTACGGCCATGATAAAGGGCCAAGCTGACGCATTGAACTCGGCCTTTCACCTGACCTACAACATGATCCTAAACTTGATGCGGGTGGAGGGACACAGCCCCGAATTCATGCTGGAAAAGTCGTTTTTCCAGTTTCAATCTGGCGACAGCATACCGGAACTGGAGCAGAAATTATTATCCCTGACTGATGATCTGTCCTCCATGGAGATCCAGTCGGAAGCAGAGATCAGCAAGTACGTGCAGATTAGGGACAGTCTGGAGCGCTTAAAGGCCGACTATCGCAAGATTGTCAACCACCCGTCCTACTGTCTGCCCTTTTTGCAGTCGGGCAGATTGGTGCACGTCAAGCACAAAACAGATGACTATGGCTGGGGCGCCGTAGTCAATGTGCGCAAAGTGGGAATGAACGCTCCACACGGTCCCCGCCGCAACGACTCAAACCAAAAGGAAAAGGTTGTCGTTGACGTGTTGGTCATGTGCGATCCGGTGACTTCTGTCTACTCGACCATCCCCAAGCCCGTAAATCCAAACACTCCCAGCCACTATGAAATGGTCATTCTACCGTGCCAGCTGGACTGTCTGCACGCCTTCTCCACCATCCGCACCAATCTGCCCGCCGATCTGGCAAAGGCAGACCACAAGGCCTTGGTTGGCAAGGCCTTGGGCATGGTAAAGACAAAGTTCCCCACTGGGCTGCCCTTGCTGGATCCGATCAAGGACATGAAGGTGACGGAAAAGTCTTTTCACGACTTGATCCGGAAGATTGACACTGTCGAACGATCTTTATATGCGCACCCTATTTATTCTCGCCCTGACAAGGAGGAATTATTGGCAAAATTCATGCAAAAGGAGGAGAAGCGGGCCTTGATAAAGTCGTGCAAACGGGAAATCACTACGGCCAACTCGATCGTTCAGATGGAAGAATTGAAATCGAGGAAGCGCATCTTGAGGCGCTTAGGGTATTGCTCGGACGAAGACGTGATCACGTTAAAGGGAAGGGTGGCCTGTGAGGTTTCCTCGGGAGATGAATTGTTGCTTTGTGAGCTAATCTTTTCCGGCGGATTCACCGATCTGAGCATTGAGCAGACGGTCGCCTTGCTGTCATGCTTTGTGTTTGAGGAGAAGAGCGACAAGCCCCCAACATTACGGGATGAGCTGGCCGGCCCTTTTCAATTGTTGAAAGAGGTGGCTCGCAAGATTGTGAAAGCGAGCAACGAGTCTGGCCTGGACTTGCCCGAGGACCAGTATTTAGACTCTTTCCGTCCCGAAATGATGGAGGTTGTGTGGCAGTGGGTGAGGGGGGCCCGGTTTGCCAAGATCTGCACAATGACGGACATTTTTGAAGGGTCGATTATCCGATGCATGCGGAGATTGGAGGAGCTGATGCGGCAATTGTCGGTAGCGTCAAAGGCAATCGGGAATGATCAATTGGAGACGAAATTTGTTTCCGGAATCGGTTTGTTGAAGCGGGACATTGTCTTTGCCAACAGTCTCTACTTGTGACCTGATCTTGTTTGTTTCTGATCTAATAAGGAGGTTTTCTTCAATCTGGAATAATAAAGAAAATAAAAATTGCATTCTGCTACTCAAATAGAGTTGTTGTACTCGCATACAGATGGGAACCAATCAAGGTAAAGGGGCAACTCGGCGTTTGAGAACCAATGGAATTCGACCGGGGTGTGCCAGAATGGTTTTTGCTAAAAACAACTTGGCGAGTTCAAAGCGCGTCTTGCTGCTTTACGGTTCCTTGGCCTTGCTTGGCCTTTTGATCGTGTTGGGTGGATTAGCGACGTACATTTCGTCATTTAGCGGGCAACGATGTAATCTGAAGCCGGCTATGGGACAGATTCCAACCGGTCAAACTACGCTGAAGACTGACGGGACTGTGGCGTCCGGTACGCCTCGTCTGTCGACCGAAGCGGTGGGTTTCCTCGGTCTGGCCCCGGCAAAGATTGTCTTTGGTGTGGTTGCTGTTGTAGCAGGTTTACTGATCGTTGGATTGATCGTACTGCTGGTAGTGTCACTCTTGAACAAGGAAGTTCAGCCTGTTGTGGAGCAGGCTGAGGTTGCTGCTGAAGAGGAAGAAGAGGAAGAGCTGCCTTGGTGGTATTCGTATCCGGTGATCGGCG
>ERZ1066135.335-NODE-335-length-31105-cov-24.324895_pt1 | contig 31105 bp, 29 predicted proteins | sample MGYA00382782_ERZ1066135 | MGnify/ENA primary metagenome ERZ1066135 (study PRJEB33369, sample SAMEA5778365) | biofilm metagenome | biome: Industrial cooling water; feature: Water cooling tower basin; material: Biofilm | place: United Arab Emirates | collected... | reverse complement strand
TCCTCCTTGCTCTAAAGAGGCAAGGCTTCCAACCATCCCAGGAGGTTTAGGTGATTGATGATAGTCACAATTATGTATCGAAATAATTTTGAGGGCGGCGACGGCTGGACATACCATCCCACCACCGTCACGATCGCCGACCACTGCCCCGTGTGTGGCGAAAAACGCGGAAACCCCTACCCACATAATTTCTGTGAAGACGGGGAATGGTTCACCGTCGATCGCTGGGATAACCCCTGCGGACACGTGGATACCTATCGAAACTGCTGGAAGGAGCACCTCCAGAAACAGGCTACCGCGACGGCTGCAACCTAAAGAAACCCTTATGCGATACAGAATTCCGGCAAAACAGAGCAACCTGGAAGTTTCCGTAGGATGGGAATAGTGCATTAATAATCTCTGTAGACTTACTGCGAGGTACGGAGACAGGTCTAAAGCAGCGGATTTTAAATTGCCTTCGCTGCAACCTGCTTAGCTACACTCAATAAAGATAAAGAAGATGTGCTTAGCGATAATTATTCTCTGCCGCTATTCGTAGGTGAGATCAAGCAAAAGCAAGCTGAACCCTGACCGCCGATTCCTGCCCCAACTCCGGCAGGGGCAACGGGTCAAAGGTTACGGCAGCACAATACTTGCGATAACCACAGTTTTTGCAATGGTCTCCCGGTGTGGCTGACCAGTCCTCACTGTGCAGTTTCAAGGCCAGATCACTCACCACTTCCAGCACCCGCTGACGATGCTCCAGTGTGGCCTGAAAGCTGACCATCTCCCCCGTTCGCAAAAATAGCAATGACATCCGATCGAGCGCAGCGTGATACCGCTGCTCCAGGGCCAGATAGTACAGCCCGATTTGCAAATCCAGTCCATCGGTAGGAAGATCCGTGGACTTCTGCGACTTGTAATCAATCAGGTGAATAAATCCATTGTCGTTATACTCCAGCCGATCGTACCGGCCGGATACCTTGAACGGAACATGATGAAAAATCAACTCAGCCTCAATTCGCCCCTCCAGTGCCAGAGGACGACGCACCAGATCAGACAAAAACTTATCAGCATAGACCCGCAGGATTTGCAAACCCTCAGCCTGTCGATCCTCCGTTAATTCCTGCGAACATTCCTCCCAACACTGTTCCACCCAGTACCAGGGAATAAAAGGTTCCATGTAATGCCAATCCCCATGCACCATACGCAAGGCGCGATGTAACGCCGTGCCTAATGCAGCAGAGCCAAACGAGGGCGGAGCAGAAACCTTGCGCTCATACCGATAATAAAACTGCTGAGCGCAGCGGCCATAGGTCTGAAGTTTAGTCGCTGTAAGAGAGTAAGTCATAAATTAACTATAACCGCTCCCGCTGAAATAGAAAGCAATACCCAGGGTATCAATGATGAACAATCAAAATAGCATCGATTTCCACGAAATTATCAATAACCATGCACAGATCGCAATCTCAACCCCCAATCAACCCGTCAATCATCAGGTTGTTTCAGTAACACCAACCGCAATCCAAATCCTACTTTACAAGACAGAATTTCAACTTTGCGGAATCCGGGTCTATCAGCAGAATAATCAACTGATCCTCTGCACAATCGCCGGGGAAAATGCCACGACTAAAGAAATTGTGCTGATCGAAGACCTGCAGAACGATCCCGGCTTTGACCCGATCGCCTTCGATGATGATCCGGCAGCCTATCGCTATCCAGAACCACGGTAAAAAACTGCTCCCGCACCAGGGAAAACATAGAGAAAAAACCTATGGATACGAAACTGGTAAGTGAGCTAAGACAATGGGATGCCTTCGTTGAAGATGGCTATACCATCAGGGTCATCGAACCACCTCAGGCAGTGGGAGAAAACATCAAGCTAACCGTGATCGGCGGAACCAAGGGGAACGATCGGATCGAACCAGGCAACCGCAAAGTCAGACTGGCGAAGGAAGAACCCCGCGACACCACCCCTCTCGCTCCAGTTCGTCGCGCAGTCACCTTCCGGGGGAAAAGTATCGAATGACCAGTCTTCCCGTCATCTTAAGCTGGGGAATGGGTGTCGATTCCTCAGCGGAATTGTTCCGCTTCATCAATGAACCCGAATGCCGTACTTTCGACCTGTCCGATCTGGTAGTTATCACAGCAATGACGGGGGATGAATGGCCCGAAACGGTAGCCCTCTGCGAACGCTATATGCTACCCCTGCTAAACCAGCACAATATCAGATTCATTCAAGTTGCCAGAGGTGGAGAATCCCAAAAAGATGGAGCCGTAATCCTTCATGACAGTCACATGGATGGGCCAACAACAAAGCTTCATGCCTGGGGTTCCCATAAACTTGCTGACCATTTAATGCACAATGGAATCGTGCCTTATCGGGGACGGAACAAGAGATATTGTTCGTTAAAATTTAAAGGATTTCCAATCGATCAGGTAGTGTATAAAATCTTCCAAGATAGCCCTAGAAGGCGTTTTATTGGGTACAACGCTGAGGAGCAAAAACGCATCAAGGAAAACCTGTCTGATTACCGGTATCTCGTCGGATACAATGCTAACGAACTTGACCGGATTAAAGATAAAAGCCTACAGGTTCGTGAACAAGGATACCACTATTATCTCGGTTTTAACAGCGATGAAAAAGACCGGGTTAAAGACCAGAGTGCAGCATGGCGAAAACAAGTCTTCGAGTTTCCCCTAATCGAATGGGGTTGGGGACGCGCTAAAGTTGAGGAGTATTGCAGAGAAAATGCAGAGGGAAATAACTGGCGTAAATCCTCCTGTGTTTTCTGCCCGTTCTCAATCTCTTCCGGTGGTCGTAAATTACTGTTTGATGGGTATCGAGAACATCCAGAAGCAGGCGCACTTGCTGCACTTATCGAGCATTTCGCATTAAGTATGAATGTGGATCAGACACTTTACGGAACCCTTACTGTGCCTGAATGGTTGGAGAAAGAAGGACTGTTTAAAAGCCTGGAATTACACCATGAAAAACTAGCAAATTGGAAAGAGTGGGGTGTCTACGCAGTCCGACGAATCTTTCCTTACCCATCGGGTGTCATTCGGCAGACTAACATACTGCATCGTGGAACGCAAGCTGAGGCAATGCAATACGCCCAAAAGCTTGCAACAATGATGGGTCAGAGCCTGGAATTAATCGCACATTCCTGGCGATTCTGGACAATGCCAAAAAACAAAGACCGACGACCATCAGTTGAAGAAATGTTCGTAGTCTGCCCCATAAAAGTGGTTGAACGGCAGGGCAGAATGAGCCAGCACCAATTCGCAATAAAATGGAAGGAGATAACAGGGAAAAAACCAGATCCGATCGTTGAATGTGAACCCGAACAAGATGAACAGCTTGCGCTCTTTTAGAAAACCTAAATTAAAAGAAAATGAGCCAACAGCAAATTTACGTCGAAGCTGGGTATCGAATCTGGATAGCAAAGTGTCCGTTTTGCAAGAGTGAAAACAGGCTCTGGGATGGTACTGGAAAACAACAGCCAGAAGTCCTCTGCTCCCACAATCAGGGCGTGTATGAAAGCAATAAACGGTTCATACCTGTAATGCACTTTAACGGTCGATAGTAAAGCAGCACAACACTCCATACCTAAGTAAAAACCAATCTAAAAGGTAAAAATGCAAGACTTCATCGTAACAACCCAAAAAGCAACCTCAAAAGAAATTGAAACGGCAAAAGAGTTTATTCTGGAACTCAATGCAGCGATCGAAGAAGGTATCCCCAACCCAGAAGAATTTCTGGACTGGCTGAAGTACAACTATCAAGCTGGTAAGGACACGCTAAAAATTATCAATGGCTACACTATTCTGGTCGATACCTGCTGCGATCCATCTGAAGAACTGCTGGAGTGGAAGCCCGAAATCAAGCAAGCCCTGATCCGAGACAGTTACCAAAACACGGCAGAACCGATCGACACCACCACCATCAGCCGCAGCCGCAATGAAGGTGACGCGATCAATTCTCCTTACGATCTAGCTTGGGAGTTGGGGTTCAAGGAAGATCTCTACCAAAACGCAAATCTGGAATGGCTAGCAGATTACTTGACTGGCAGCATTCCCAACACCATCATTGATCTCCGCAATAATGGGGTCATCATCCATGACCAGAACTCAGAAAATAGGCGCGCCCTAATCTTCCCCTTCGAGCTAGAGAACTTCTGGGATCAGGTCAAGCAATTGACCGGGTACGAACCGGGCCGGACGGAACCAGATGAGGAACCAGAGCTGATCGCTGAAGAACTCCCCGGACTTAAAAAAGTGCAAGTATTACATGGGATTGAAACAGGATACTTGCGAAATTCTGCAAGATGAAGTCCAAAGTATTCCACCAAGAGGATTTCAGAATCTTTCATTTTTTGCGATTTTAGCCCTAACTGCTAACGAAATAATGGGCATTTGAGGGCTATCCTGCAGGTTTTTACATGTATCCTGTCGTAATCCTATTCAATTTTTCTGAACATCAGCACTTTCTCAACTTAGTACTTAACATATAAAGTCTCTTGATTTCTTTAATTCTGGATCTACAACTGTAGTATTAGGAAGGAACCAGTGATCTAGCTCTAAAAAATACCTCTGCTGCCCTAGAGGAACCGATAAAGCGCCAGTGCCAGGGTTCAAAACTAACTCTTTGAAGGTTATCCTGTGGAAAAGATAATTCAAATCCATAGCGGTGAGCATGAGCAGTTAACCAGTGATAAGCAGTGGTATCTGCAAAGGTGAATTTAAGATCGGTATTTGGAGCTTGCCGATCGCCGATGTCAAGGGCATAGCCTGTATGGTGCTCACTATAGCCTGCTGGGGCACTTAGTCTGGCAGCAGCTATCTCACTTCCCTGGCGTTGCACTTGCCGCTCAAACAGTTTCTCCTGGTCAACAATGGTACGAAACCCAGAAATCGGGATCAGCTCTACCCCAGTGCTTGCCGCTTCAGTCTGCATCCGTTTAAAAGCTTCTGTTGCTTCAAAATCAAGAAATTCCTCTCGATCGTAATATTTGCCTACTAACCGCAACCGCTGGGGATCGTCTTCTTGATAAGGAAAATGCCCATAACGAGTTACCATCTGCGGAAAAGGTTGAGGAGGGGAAACTGAACTGGGGGTAGGTGGGCCCAGAGGCGGCTGAAGGATAGGAGAAGGAATGTTTGCAGAGGGTGAGGGTTGAGGAGTAGGGGTAAATAGGGGAATGAACCCGGGACTTGAGGTTGGGGTAGGCACAGCTAGTGGTGGCTGAAGAACAACCTGCTTTTCTTGAGGAGCAATTCGATCTGATCTGGGATAAATAGTTCTGAAACCTATCCAGATGACTAAACAGGCTGAAAGACAAGTAATCATCAGGAATTGAAGGGGACGGGAGAACTGGAAAAACTTCATCATCGGCTCTGTTTAGTCCCGCTTGATCAACTGAGCAGCAATCCAGCCATTGGCACCAGAGCGGGGAAAATAAACCTTGTACCAGAGATAGCCCCCGCGATCGCGCCCACTACCAATAATACGCACTCGATCGCCCAGATAGGCAACATTTTGAACGCCATACTGTGTTCCCGGTCCGGTCCGAATATTTTTACTACCTGGTTCTCCAACGATCGTTGCATCCGTATCTACCGGGCCAGAATCAGTACCAGCCTGTTCAGAAGTCTGACCATCCACCTCAACCAGGTGATGTGCGATCCACCCTTCTACACCCGAACCAGGAACATAAATTTTATACCAGCGAAAACCATTAGCTTCCTGGTCATAGCCTGTAACAACGATTCGTGTTCCTGGAGTAATTGCTGAACGCACACCATACTGCGGCCCGGGACCTGTGCGAATATTCTTTTCTCCCGGCTCTCCAACCACTGTCGCGTTAGGACTGGGAGCAGAGGCAACCGGCTGCTGGCTGGGAGGAGTGATAGGTACAACCGGAGATGTTGCTTTAACTACAGGTGGAGAATTTACTTGCTGTGCAGAATTAACACTCCCAGGAGCAGAGGTGGTGGACTGAGGACTTTCAGAAGATTTAGGACTCCCAACAGGTGGGGAACTGGCTGAGGGGGAAGTGCTAGAGGTCTGGCTCAAATTTCTGGGGAGTTCCTGACGGATCAGTAACGCACCGGCCAGAATTGCTCCTCCAATGATCCCGCCTAGAATCACAGCTTTTAACCATTCGTTGGCACTTGATGTTTGAACCGCAACGGCACCAGGCGCCATAATTTGTGTGGCTTGACCGTTTTTAGTAGTGGAGCCAGTTTTAGACGTGAGCGGGTTTGCTGCCGCGTCAGGTGCAAGCTGAGCCGCAGAAAAGACTGTTTCCGCCAGCGGCTTGGCTACAAATGGGGGGGCGGGTGGTGCAGAAGAGCCGGAATCGTTCGTAATGGTTAGAGCAGTGAGCATCTCCTCCGCTGTGGCAAAACGATCGCGGGCCTGCAGATGAATTGATCGCTCTAACACTGCAGCCAGATGGGGGTTAACTGTTGCACTACCTCGCCAGAGAACCTCTCCGGTTTGAGGATCTGTGGGTAAATCTGGTGGTGTTTTGCCAGTTAAAAGGTAAATAGCAGTCATCCCCAGGCTGTAAATATCACTGGCATAGACCGGGCGCCCCGCCATTTGTTCAACGGGCATATATCCTGCTGTCCCGACGACAATTGAAAGCGAACTTTGCCCCTGTGAATTAATTTTTGTTCGCATTGTCTCTTTGACAGCCCCAAAGTCGATTAACACAGGTTTCCGATCCTGACCACGCAGAATGATATTATCTGGTTTAATATCACGGTGAATAATTTTTCTTTGGTGAATATAGCTTAAAACTGGTAGCAGATCAAGTAAAATTGCACGAACGTCTTTCTCCAGCAGCGGCCCTTCCCGTTGTACTTTCTGGGTTAATGTATCGCCTTCTATCCACTCTTCTACCAAATAGAATTGTTCGGCTTCTGTAAAGTGGGCATAGAGTTCTGGAATTTGCTCGTACCCTCTTCCTAACTCTTCCAGTAGTGCAGCTTCTCGTTGAAAACGATCCTGAACGAGTTGATGAATCTGGGGATTACTATCATTAACAGGCTTGAGTTGTTTAACTACCACTTTACGGCGGGAAGGCATTTGCGTATCTTCAGCCAGATAGGTTTTACCAAAACCGCCTTCGCCAAGCACACGAATGACCTGATAACGATTATTCAACAGAGGGGGGGGAGTCGCAGCGTTCATCATTGAGGTGGCTCAAACATTAGGAATGGTGGAGAGGGAACCGGAGCAGATTAACGTAAAAGCAATGCTTAGCTTCAGTTCAACCTCGGTTTGATTGTGCTATCTATACTATACACTGGTGAAAGAGATAGTTTTCGAGCTTATCATTTGTCCTAAGTCCGTGTTGAGATAGTTATGAAAATTTATCATATAGGTATAAAAACTTTACTCTTAATGAGCTAAAAGATTGGAAAGAACAAGGGCAACCGAAATGGTAATTGACACCATAGTGTTTGCCTATGCCCTCTTACGAGTCGAGGAGAAATGTGAAGCTGCGATCGCTAAACGCATCTTGATTTGCAAAACAAAATCATTCAGGATTCTGTAAAGACTTATCAATGAACCATTTTCTTAAGTGACAAACGGGAAATCGAAAATCAGATCGTTGAAGTTCTTAAAGATACAAAAAAAGGGTTGAATTTATTTCCACGCAAAAGATCGAAACCGATCGCTGGCCAACTCCGTATACCTGACCGTGTGTTGAATTGAGCGATGCCCCAGGTAATCCTGAATTGCTCGGGTATCCGCTCCCTGATTGGCCAGGTGATAGCTACAGGAATGCCTGAGCATGTGAGGAAGAACCTTGATCGGTAAGTGAGCCACCTCCGCTGCCCGCTGGATAATCTTTTCAATGGCCCCTGGTCCCAATGGACTCCCCCGCTCTCCAGTAAAAATGTGGTCACCACTGCGGGGAAACTGATTTAGCATCTGTTGTTCATCGTCCAGTAGTGGATGAATGCTACTCTTACCTCGCTTTAACCGGCTGATCACAATAGCATCCCCTAGAACTGAATCCCATCGCAGCAGCTCCACCTCACCAGCCCGCAACCCGTGGCGAAACATCATCAGGATCAGAGAACGATCGCGCAGAGGATGACGACCCCGATCGCCCGCCACTTCTATCAACTGATTGACTTCAGCCAGAGTGAGATATTCCCGGCTGCGATAGCTGGCATTGGGTAAGCGGACGGGGAGAACTGCTTTCATCGTTGACTGTTGGAAAAATAGCTCTTTTACCGACAGTTTACCGGGCTGAAAGCCTCATTCCGCCGATAAGCCTGGAAATTGTTCAATTATCCATAGCTTATTGAGAGTAGGGTACAATAAGGAAAGCGATCAAAAATCGATGCATCTACCATCCCATCAGCGTTACCACTGGCATCACGGTTGACAGTTTTACTATCATGGAAACCATAGAATGCCCACCATAAGAGTGTTACCCACGAAAACAGATGAGTAAACCTCAGGTTGCACCCCGGATTCCCTACGAATGGAAGGAACAGATCGATCAGCTCTGCCGGGAGAAAGGTAAAAGCGCGAGTGAGGTGGTTAGTGAGGCGATCGCTCTTTACTTGGGGAAAACTTCGATCGACTCTGTACAATCGCTGAGCAAACGAGTGGGTGCTCTAGAACGTCAATATCAAAAGCTTGTAAAGTTACTTTGGATGAGGGCAATTCTCCTCCACTCTGCGGCGTCATATGCAAAATAACAGAGTTGTTGGGTAATAAGTTCAAAAATCCTTGAAACCTTTGTCCAGTAAGCGTTTCAGCGATTTTTCCCGTTATATCCCAACAGGTCTAACGATGAAGGTGTGCAGTGGCGGATAACCTTAAACTCCCACTAATAACCTCTATTCCATCCGCACCAATACCTTGTTATGCCGTACGGATCAAAAGTCCGAATAATTAATGACTACTAATGCCACAGGTATTGGCAGAAAATATTTTTGCTGCCCAAGTTTAGGCAAGATTCTAGATTTACTCAACCACTCTTCTAATATTTTTTTCCCTGCTTGTCTAGATTGCTCAAGTAGTAAATTATCTAATGTAATTAAATGAGTTTGAGTGGCTTCTAGTTCAAGTATTTGAATCACTTTATTGACGTAATCAGCAGAATAGCCTACAGGTTGAATTGGTGTACTAAAATCATTACCAAAGGCATAGAAAGTTAAGTATGAAGCCCCATTTTGACTAAAGTGGTCTTCTACTTCAAGCATAGGGTGTGTGGCAAACAATAAGTATCGACTACCTTCAAGACTTGGAAGCTGTTCAAACAAAGCATTACTAGAAATAACCGTGAAATCTGCCTGACGTTGCCTCGCTAATGAGCAAGCAAGGTCTCCTATTGAGTCAGAACGTCTAAGAGGACGATGTTTCCAGATGTCATCTCCACCTGAACTTCTTCTTTCATCTTTAACCCAAGGACGTAAACCCGCTAATGAATAAGTATCACTACCACCACCAAAAAGATTAAATTCTGGATCAAACGTAATTTTATGAACTTTCCAGTTCTCATCCTTTCGTTTAATGGTGGCAACTTTTGCTTGTGCTGGCTCACTAACAGTAGCTTGATCAACTGAAAATATTGGGCGTTGCCATTCAACTGTATCAAAAGTGAGTTTGAATTCCGCTTGATCACGAGGCGGTAATCCTAACTTCACCCAATATTCTAATCTTTGAGAAAGCATTGATCTATCAATTACTGCTTTTGCCGTTAAATCCTTTTGAATTTTTCCAAGATTCTCATTCATTCTTTGATTCTGTTCATCTGCTTTTTTCAAAAGTGCATCAATAATTATTGGCTGATCCTCTTCAACCGCTTTTTCTACCTCATCTTCATCCAGTGAACCAAGGATTCTTAGTCTTAACTGTTCGTCTTCTATACCTAATTGCTTAAATTTTTCATGCAAAATCTCTTCTCTTCTGGCCTCATGGGTTTCTGTCATCATTAAGTAATAGGCAACTACATCAGAGACTTGGCCAAGCCTGGCAACTCTTCCATTTCTTTGCATAAGAACGGCTGGAGAAGAACTTAAATCCCAATGAACAACACGGTTAGCAACTTGAAAATCAAAACCTTCATCAGCTGCAGATGTTGCTACTAAAACTCGAATTGTAGGTTTTTCTTCGCCACGAAAGCGACGAACTACTTTTTCTCTTTCACTATCGCCCATACTACCAGTTAATTTGTCGGAAATTTTAGGAAGAGCCTTAGTAATAATTTCACAAGTTTGCAAAATCTCTGTAAAAACGAGAAATCGTGAATCAGGATATTCTTCCAGCATTCTCTTCAACCAATTTAGCTTCGCATTTTCTACCCCATTATCTTGTGTTGAGGTTGAAAAGTTGAGTAGTCTAGTTGCTAAGCCAGTTAACTTAAGAATTTCATCAGGTGTAGCACTAAAATATTTTCCTTCATCATCTTTTTTTCTTAAAATCTCGCTAAACTTGTAGATATCATCTATCTTTCCACCACCAGCAAGACTTGCACCTCTAAAATAAAAGCTATCGCTGGGAAAGGAAACATCTGCATGCTTATTAGAGCTACCTAAATCAAATTCGGCAATTCTTTGAGAAATTTGGACAATTAGCTTCCGTAAACTTTCTGTACTTTCAGAAATGTCCTGTCTATAGATTGCTTGAGTTTTCCAAGTTCTATGTCGAATACACCAACGAAATAGCCAAATAGCTCCCGCAATAGAACTACTAGTCAACCTCATCTCAAGTTGTCTTGTTGCAAAACCACCAAAACTTTCACTATTATCTAAACAAGTTCTTTGAACTGATTCACGAATTTCCTTCATGATTTCCAGATACTCTGGTGTTGTTTCAAGCTTAATTCGATCTACAGTTAGTCTTGGAAATAGTGGCTGACCAGTCCAACTAGAAACATCATTTTGTTGTCTCCAAATAACTGCAGCAGGAGAATCTTCTTTTTTTAACTCTGCTACAAGATCATTCTCACGGACCTCTTTTGAAAAAGCATTTTCAAATACAGTTTGATGGCAAATTAGACGCAATAAATTAATAAATTGAGTGCTAGATCGAAAAGGAGTTGCGCTCATTAATATAACAAGCTTGGGAGGTTCTGAATCTTGCCAATATTCTCCACTAATTAGTTGGTAAGCTGCTTTGTAGGTTTGAGTTGCTAAACTAATTCGTTCAACTCGGCTTAATTCTTCAGTACTTCCGCAGTTATGGCATTCGTCAATAATTAGAATTTCAGGGCGAACACTTTGAGGTAATACCTTTTTATCATCTTGTTCAACATAGAGACGAACAGCATCAATACTTGCCACTTGAATTCCGCTAATATTATTAGCACCATAGCTTCGAAAAGAGTCTACTACTTGAACAATATTTTGGCTTTGTCCATCAACTGTTAACGCACCTTTCATTACAGATTGTAATTTCAGGCAAGCATCTTCAACAAGTCCTGCTTTGGTGAGATATAAACATCTAAATCTCTCAAAGCTACCCTTCGCAATTAACAGATCTCTTAGAACCAATCCAATTTCAATGGTTTTACCAAGCCCAACTTCATCTGCAATCAATAAACGATTAACCCGCTTTCCGTTGTCCTTCATGTATTGTTGTAATGCTAGCTGGTGTGGGAATGGATCTTTATCATTTGCTGTAATACGTCCAGAGAAAATATTAGCTAAAATCTCTAATGCTCCAAGACGCATAGCAGTATTTACATAAAAATCTTGATCGATTTTTGAGGCTCCTAAAACACCTTCTCCAGGATAATATTCTTTCGAATCATAGATTCGTTGTATAACTTCTGGAAATTCGGTTTCATACCAAGACCACGAACGGAAGTTATTACCAGGTATTCCGCGCCGATCCGTTATTTCGTTAATATTTGCAGTAGCACCTCTTGTGTAAGAATAATGTGTAAAGAATCTATCTGAACCGTTATTTTGATCTCTGACAAAGACTACATCTGTATGGTATCCATCTGAAGATGGAATTTCAAATAGAGGCATAATTTTTTTCTTACTTTCTTGATTTGTGCGGACTAAAGCATTTGTAATATGCGTCTTCAACTAGGTTAGAGTGGCATAACTACAACTAAACGGGTATCATCCCTCTAATCCCTAATGTTGGCGGATTAGGCTGACATTCATTCACTCAAACAGATAGATCAAGCGTTTAGACTGATGATTATCAATCTAAACATACTTATTAGGGGTTTAGATGAACGCAGTCTGTCTAAACTGCCTATCTAGCGATCGGTAAGGAACTGATTTGTCTATCTGCCTTGAGCAAGCATTTAGATCGCTCGTAAGCTTGATAATACCCCTCTAGAGCAGTTCGGTCGGATAACTTCATTATTTTTTCTGATCGCAATTGTATACTGCTGCTACGCTGCTACGGAACTACTCAGCTAAAATTTCGGGTGCCCAGTTAATCTGAAAGCTATTCCGCGATGCAGTAAACTGCCCTTCGGTACGACACTCAGGACACTCCCACCCAGGCGGCGGATTATTCACATCAAACTCGTAACCGCAGTGGGGGCAGGTTCCGGTAAACAAGGGGTGAGAATCCAGGATAGCCAATTGTTCAGCTTGAGATCGAGCAGGGGGCTGTAAGATTAACTCCCCATTATAGTAAGCAGCCCCTTCCGGTTCCCATTGCTCCACAGTCCAGGGGTCATAATCAGGACAAGGTTCGACAGGCGGTCCAACCGGGTGAATAGCGCAGACCAGATAAGCTGAAGCCGCATAATTTCGGCAGAGTCCGCAGAATGAAGGTTCTATATTAGTTACCTCTCTCACAACCAAATATATTTAAGAGCTCTTGAACAACTTCCTCTGGCTGGTTATAGCACTCTTGGGCAGTGAAGCGAACCGTTGGAATCCCCTCTCTAAGCAACACACGATCGCGAATGTAATCCCGAATCGTTTGAGATCCTTCCTGATGATGCTTTCCATCAATTTCCAGCACTAGAGACTTACCATTCCGAAAAACCAAAAAATCTATTTCAACACGGCCAGTTAAGCGATCGGCAGAAGCAGGCGATCCTTTCTCAGCAACTCGCCCTCGGCAGTTTGCAAAAAACAGTACCTTCTGTCGATCCAAAGCCTTAGCGATTTTGACCTCAGTTTCCGATCGAAAGTACATTCCACCCCATTCGCGCATTGAACCATCAAGGGTTCTAGGGATTACCGCCAGCGCACCATTTGAAAACTGCTCTACCCGTTCTTGAATTGACTCATCATAAAACAAGCGCCACCAGTGACCCGTGTTATGTCCCCCCGGTTGGCCCATGTATGCCAGGTGCAGATGTTGATTAATTTCCACATAGAAACCTGGCTTAGTTCGATAGTAAAGACGCTCCCTCAGCTTTTTTCTAAACTGCTGTTTCTCAGTCTCCGTCTTATCCTCAGCCATCAGAGCTAATAGCACATCCAGCACACCAGCCGTAGGGAGTTCAAGAGATAAAGGCAGACGGCCACCCGCATGCACAAGATCTCCTTGCTCATTCATGCAACAATCCTCCACGCAATCTTAGATCCGTTGGACCCAGACCTAGCCAGCAGTACCGAGCAAATGATCAGAGCGATCGCAATGAAGCCATGAAAAGCTGCATCGCGTCTACGCCGGAACGATAACGCTCGAATATTCAGACCCGCTGCTTTACTCATCCTGGGAAACCCCCCCGCTTAAAAAGTAGGTCCGCGCAGCGGACATAAACGCTCCCCCGGTTTCCCAGACCCTTCCCCTCCCCCAAACCCCCAAAAGGACTGGAAAAAAGACTGCCTCAGGGCAGGAGCAAAAACCAGGATCAGACAATGAACTATTTAAACCCAACACCACCGCCAAATCCTAAAATCCTTCTGCATCCAAATATCCCCAAACCGCTTCACGGTGTCAATCCCCGTACCCTAATGGGCGATCGGTGGTGGGACGAAATCCGGCACCAAGCCTACAACCAGTTCAATCGGCGCTGCCATGCCTGCGGTTTATACCACAGCCGCCTCGATGCTCACGAGTCCTACCAGATTAACTACACATCCGGCCGGATCGAACTCCAATACGTGGTGGCACTTTGCCGAAAATGTCATTTATTTATACACGATGGCTTTGTACTCAGCCAGTATCAAGCCGGAATCTTCACGCTGGAATTTTACGAAAGCCTGCTGGAGCATGGACACAATCTACTACGTCCCTGGCTCAAATGTTATTCCAGGGGCTGGAACGGCGTTGACTGGAAGGAATTAGGAGTACCCACTGTACCGTTTCAGCAGAAGTTCCCGAAGGTAAAAATCGAAGGCTTTGACCCAATTCCCAACCCGATCGCTCCCTGGGAAGACTGGCACCTCGTAATCGGCGACCGCATCGAGTACAGCCCGTTCCGGGACATCAACCACTGGAATGAGCATTATGCCAACCTCAACCGCAAAACCGCACAGAAAAAAGAAGCCCCGATCCTGAAAAAACGATCGGCACAGCCCCCTTCACCCTGGAATGGACTCATTGACGACATTCCAGCAACAAGCTAAAAAAACGGCTCTCGCAAAGGTCAAAAAAATAGCTTCTGCACTTACGAAAACCAAAGGAGATTAACCCATGGCCCGAAACAACGGCAAAACCACCAGCACGATCGACACTCTGGAAGAAACCACCTTGGAAGAATTTGACCCATTTGGTAACGTCAGCAGTGGTATCATCATCCCCGAATTTGGCGCACTGCAGATCCGCAATGATTGCCAGACTGGGCAGTGGAAGGTGGGTGAGAAAGAGTACGGTTCAAAACTACAAATGGCCGTCGTCAAGCAAACCCGGCTCTACGGCACTCTAGGCAAAACCCTCAATACTTTCTGGCTGCAACTCTTCTTCATCCCGATCGCCGGGGACTTACCCCTCAACGTCCTGTGCGTGACCTATCTGAAAAAGGAACCCATGCGGGAATTCCAGCGGCTGGTGGTGGAAGTCCAGTCCAAAAAGTACAACCCCGGTAAAGGGCTGTTCATCCCCACCTTTGACAAGCAAAAGATGACCAGACCTAATCCCCAAACCGGAGTAGAGGAAAGCGTCAACTTTTACTCAATCAAATGGGATTGGCAAACCCTCGAAGAAGAGGACGAAAACCTCAAAGCCATCATTACCACCTTCGGCAAACGCAGCGCACGGGAAGCCCTGATCGACCCTGAAGGCACTGCCCAAATGGTTGACCTCACGGGCATGACCGAAACAGAAATTAATCGCCTCATCGCTGGCCGCCAAGCTCTACTTTTGCCTGGCTCAGACCAAAATCCAGTCACTCTGGAAGCGGAAGCACATCTAGAGGAAGCCTGATCCCATCCCAGAGGATAGACGCTAGCATCCACGATCGTAGACTTTCTATCTTAGAGAATAGACAAAGAATCTACGATCGTAGACTTTGCAGCAACGAAAAACTTACAGGGCAACGGTTTCACAAAATTACCGATCACAAACCCCGCCCTACAGTCGTTTAAACAATCTATGTACAATCTTTTCGGAATAAACAGAAAATCATGTAGCAAAATAAAATATCCGTCAAGCCCAACCAACCCCCACCCCACCCGAAAAAATGTGCCGCTTTTCTACAATTAGATAAATCTTAAAAATTCTTGAGAAACGGAAGCGTCTAGAGAACTTTTCTAAGCAACTACAGGAAAATTGACCTGGTTGAAAAAGTAGGGGACAATTTCGATCACCACCCTTCCACTGACTAAAAACAACTCAATATTCTCTACACCAATGACGCAATCTCTCAGGCGCAGTCATGCGCGTATACATTTTGAAGAAATTAAACACCTTTACACTACGGGCCAGATTACTGCCGTTTGTGCTGTTCGACTGGCACTAATATCAAAGCGGCGGCCCGGAAGCGTATTAAAAATCCAGAATCGGGAAGAGTTTTATCAAAGCCTGGGCATGGCCCGCAGCACCTTCTACAAAGCGTTGAGGGACTTGAAACAGCACTCTCAACCAGGGTATAGGATTGAAATCCTATATAAACGCTTCAGCTTAGAACTCCGTTACGAGCGGATAGATGAATTACAGCTAAAGCTTCCACTCGAAACAGCATCAGAGCCAGAGCCATCAACAACAGCAATACCGATGGAACCATCCCCCGACACAACCTCGAATGTGTCCTTTAGCGAAGAGATGATCGCTTTGGGGATTGACCCAAACGATAAAGCTGTCAAAACGGCAGTCGCAGCTTACCCTGAAGAAGTAAAAAAAGCTTTGGACTACTTAAAAAATTATCGTAGCCCAATTAGGAATCCCAACGGATTTTTTCTGTATCGTGTAACCACCACTTCCACAAAACAACCCAGACGCAATTCCTATCCTGAATCTTACACTGAACAACCAGATTCTGGCAAGTCTTCCCCTAGAACATCCCAAAACCCTGAAACCCCATCCGGGACAGGATTTGCACCAAAGACCCCCACAAAATCAACCAAATCACGGGGCCCTGTTTGCGTGTCTCCCCTAGAACATCAAGTGGTTTCCCAAAAAACGGTCAAACCCGCTCTCCACCTAACTCCCAAGCCCGGCGACCCCCGACCAGCCTACATCCAAGATCCAGAACCAGGAAATCTTAAGGACACCCTCCCGATCGTGAGCGCAATGAAGGCCGGTGATCGGGACTTTGCGCTATACCGCATGGAAGAACTGATCAGTGCAGGTAGAAAAAACGAGCTAGAAGAAATCCTCTACCACCATCCAGAGTGGAACCTTGCCATCGTCCAGAACAAGATACTGGAGATCCCCGACGACCTGAGCGATACCTTGATGGCGATCAAGGCAAAAATGCAAATCCTCGGCTGGGACGGTCAGACAGTTGAAACTTTTCTGCTGGAACATTACAACCAGCGCAATACAGAACGACTGGACGATCGCCAGCTTTTGGATCTAAGGCTAAGGCTGAACTGCTAAGCGAGATTATCAACCCTCTTCATCGGGAAAACATAGTCCCGCCACACGGCATAGATAGTCTTAGGACATCAAACATCAGTCTCGTCAGTATAATTTTAGATAAGCTAACCACCCTCCACCTCATCACAGCCCAAGACCTGAACGGCAAACGCCACTGGCAAACATCACCACAAGGACTAAGGCTTAAACCTGAGGAGGTAAAGATGGTCAAAGAGCATATCGAAGCAGCAATCGCGGAGCTGACCCATCCCAGTGATCCGATTCTGCATCACGAAGTTCAGGTCACTCGCAACCTACTACAAGCAGCCGTGGTTGCCTACGAACGCGCAGAATCCAGAGTGACTAAACGGCAAGCTGATGATGCTTGACCAGCGCGCGGGTAAGAGTCGTTCGCTGATTTTGATTAAGAGAAGGGGCCCGACAGATCGCACTGATCGCCCGATCCAGGTCACTACGGCTATCGATCCCCCAGAGTGAGAAAAATTCATACTTGGCTCCAGGACTGAGCTTCTCCATACCATCCAATAGGGATTGCATGGTCGTTATGGTTACCGTACCCTGACCATCCAAAACCTTTTTAATTTGACTGGTATGACATCCAGAAACCTCCGACAATGCTTTTTGAACTAAGCACCGTCGGCTGAAAACTGTCTTAAATGCCTCGTGGAACTCCATAGCCAAATTTGGTAGTATTTTCTTATCCAAAAATTCTACTGTAAACCATGATAGCTTTCAAACATCTCCCACAACAACATGAGGAGGCCCCAAAACCCCGATTAGTCCATCAACGAACTCCAAAAGAGCTATGTTTCTTGCCGATTGGAAAAAAAGGGAAGGGGAAAGGAATTGAGCTAAAGGTGGGAGATCGGGTCAGCGGACAAAAGCATGAATGGGGGAGAGTAAAAACCTTTGTCCCTGATCTCGATCCTGATGTTGGCTGGCTTAACCCCTGGGTAATGGTGGACTGGGACAATGAAGGAAGCAACCCGGTAAGCCCTCTTTATTTAACTAGACAACCAAATATTAACACAGGCTCAATTGTTTGGCTTCCAGCCAAAGCACAGGAAGCCAAAATCCTACAGATCAAAAACGGAAAAATAGTTTCTAACGTAGGATTAATTAGCCCGGAAGACATCAAACCACTTGAAGCAATCACCTGCCCTGCCTACCGACAAATGGGCAGTAAATTTAAACAGGCCGACTGGATCAATCAAACGATCAAAGATTATGCCGGATCATCGATCGCCTATGTAGAGCCTTTCGGCGGATCATGGAGTGTTGGGCTGAAACGATACGTCAGTGATATCGAGGTTTATAACGACATTGACCCAGAAGCTGTTAACTTCTGGCAACAACTCCAACGCAATCCCCAAGAACTAATTGAGCTAATTGAAAGCTCTCTCTTCACCAAAGAAGAGTACGAAGCCTGCTCCGCCCCCGCTGACGACCCAATTGAAGCAGCTAGAAGGTTCTACCTGCGATCCCAGCTTGACCGAATCGGAGCCGGTAGTCGATGGAAATCAGGCTATAGCGCTGCCAATGCCAGTATGAGCCATGACCATCTATGGTCGATTTCTTGCCGAATTAACAAATTGCAAATTTACAATCTCGATGCTCTTGACATTATTAACAAATACGATAATCCCGCTACTATCTTCTACATTGACTGGCCCTATCCCTGGGAAACACGCAGTAAGAAAGATAACTGTTCTTCCAATGCGAGAACCCCTCGTCGGCAATACAAATACGAACTCCCACCCCATCGCTACGAAGAAATCGCCAAACGGCTAATGGCTTGCAAAGCCAGGGTATTCGTCTCCACCCCTCCAGGGCTGGAACACCTCTTCCCTGATTGGCACAAGCTAAAAACGTCTGTCTACAGCCCCAACCATAGATCTGTAACAGAATACTTATGGATCTCCAGCAATTGCCAATTGGCACAAGAATATGAACAAGCCGACTTCTTGCATACCCAAATCGCTACCCTCGAAAGGGAACTAGAGCAGATCAATCAACTAGGCATCGGCCCAGATGCCTGGATAGAACAATCAAAATGTCATAAAAGAAAAGGAACTCAAGTTTACTGGAGATCAAGTCAAGCTATCTTTGGCGGAGCTAAACGCAAATACATTGGTATGTTGGGCTCCGATAAACACCGAGAGGCAGAGCAACTCTATCATCGCCGTTGCAGGCTAAAGCAAATTACTTCCGAATTGAAGATACTTCGCAACTCACTGTAGAGTTACCCGAAGACCTTAACAATAAAGCGATCGTTCGCATAACTTCTGATAAATAACGACGACCTTCAGGACTGGCCGGAAAATGGTTTAAGTGTTCTTTGACCTGACAACATCTGTCCTCAATAGTCAAAGAGTCATCATCTACCATGACACCTGTACCCGCGAACTCCACAATAGAAACCCCAACCCACTTCATGCAATTATATAACTTTATCACTCAAAACAAGCATGATTTCAGATACTTCCAAATCCGTCAGAGATCTGGTCTGCAATACCCCCAATAACAATTCCAATACTTTGTTTTCAGATATACAAGTAAGAAAGAAATAATCTCTTGATCCAGGCTTCAATATCTCCATCGCATTCAGTATTCTTTCTAATACACGAGTTGAACAAGGAGAACCATTTTTAATCTGCGAAATACGAGCCTCGGTTAACTGCACTTTGTCAGCTATATCTGCTAGGGGAATGCGATAATGATTAATAGTTTGTCTCAAAGATTCACTTAGCATACGCTCTCTCCGTAAACCAAATATGCGTGAAAAGTCAAAAAATGATGCTAATAATTTGAAGCTACTAATTGATGTACTAAAGAAAATCAATATGAACCTGTATCGAATAGCTAATGCTCTAGAAAATCCAGCACCAAGTAGCGCCGCCTGTTACAAACGCAATCTTCAGGAGTCGCCCACCTTTGATTGGAGCATCATAGGCGCGAAAGTAGTGAGAACAGATAGAAGTGGAGTTGCCTTTATCAGGTGGGGCGGATCTGAGTACATACGTCGCAATAAACAAGAAGAAAATGGTTCAGCCGAAAGGTTGGAACACGACCAGGTAGTAATGGGGATTCATCGGAAAACCTCCGAGAAACCCTGTCCGTTTAAGGCAAGGAGGGATAGGAGCGGCGATTGAGTCCGGTCGATTCTGGTGAAATCGCCAAACAAATGTACCAAGCTCACACCGAATAAGTTATAAGGTGAGGCATGGAGAAGGCATTCATTTACCGCTTTTACCCAACGGCTGAACAGGAACACCTGTTGCGGCGGACATTGGGTTGTGTGCGTTTGGTCTATAACCGCGCCCTGGCGGAACGAACCGATGCTTGGTATCAGAGGCAGGAGCGAGTTGATTATGCCCATACCTCGACGATGTTGACACAATGGAAAAAGCAAGAAGACCTCCAGTTTTTGAATGAGGTGAGTTGTGTTCCGTTGCAGCAAGGGTTGAGGCACTTGCAATTTGCCTTTACTAACTTCTTTGCGGGTCGGGCGAAATACCCCAACTTCAAAAAGAAGCGCAATGGTGGCAGTGCAGAGTTTACGAAGTCGGCGTTTAAGTGGAGAGAGGGTCAAGTCTATCTGGCTAAATGTCTGGAGCCATTGCATATTCGCTGGTCTAGACCGCTGCCAGAAGGTGTTGAACCCTCTACAGTGGCGGTGCGATTGAATCCAGCCGGACGGTGGTACATCAGCTTGAGGTTTGACGATCTGCGGGATCTGACTCTTACTGCCACGACTGAATCGGTTGGAGTTGATGCCGGAATTTCCAGCCTGGTCACGCTCAGCACCGGAGAGAAAGTTGCTAACCCAAAAGCGTTTGACCGCCATTACCGCCGCTTGAGACAGACTCAGAAAGCCTTGAGCCGCAAACAGAAAGGCTCTCGTAATCGGGAGAAAGCACGAATCAAGGTTGCTCGAACCCAGGAGAAGATTACTAACTCCAGAAAAGACCATCTGCACAAACTGACGACTCGACTGGTACGCGAAAACCAAACGATTGCCGTAGAGTCGCTGGCAGTTAAGAACATGGTCAAGAACCCCAAATTGTCCCGTGCCATCAGCGATGCGGGTTGGGGCGAGATGGTTCGGCAATTGGAGTACAAATGCCAGTGGTACGGTCGAACTCTGGTGAAGATTGACCAATGGTTTCCCAGTTCTAAACGCTGTGGCAACTGTGGTCACGTTGTTGAGCGATTGCCGTTGAGTGTTCGGGAATGGGATTGTCCTCAATGCAGAACACACCATGACCGGGACATCAACGCGGCTCAAAATATTCTGGCCGTGGGACACACGGTGGCAGTCTGTGGAGCGAATGTAAGACCTGATAGACATCGTTCTAAAGGGCAGTTGCAACGAAGCAGAAAATCTCAAAAGTGATTTTGGGAATCACCGTCCGTTTAAGGCGGTGAGGATGTCAACTACAGTCTATGATCGCCTAATCGAGTTTACTAGAAGACGAAGCGTTAGATCTGTGTCCGAAGAAATTAAAGAAATGTATTAAAAAACTGCTTACGCATTCTGGAAACCCCTACAAACTGGAGGAACAATGTTCGAGGATATGGTCCGAGACGGCCGAAACCGCGTTGGCGGCATTTATGAGCTGGCAGAGGGCATCTATACTCAGGAGATGAAGCTACTGGAAATAGACGAGCAACTGAGTCAGACCGAAGAAGCCCTATCCCGCTATGGCGCAGAACTGGATAAGGAAGTGGCTTTCGACCAGACACTTAAAAACGAAGAACAGCGTAAAGCGCGACGACAAGAGTTACGCAACGGGGACGTGAACTACCTCAGAATCGCGGAACAACTAAAATCCCTACAACGCGACAAAAAGGTAGCACAGATCGACATGAATCGCCTGCGAAACCTGTTCACCGTTGAGAAGCTACGCTTCCAGCTCAACCTGGCTGAAATCCAGAACTACGCTTCTCTGCAATTGCCCCGCCTTCTCACCCAAGAACAAATCGAGGAAATTGAAAATGACATTGCAAATGCAACTGGGAGCTAGACGAGAACTTCCCTGCCTCAACTGCTCCCGGTCCATGACAGGCAGTTTCACCGGAGAGTTTAACCATCAAGGGCAAACCATCCGGCAATTTATGAGCTGCTCCTGTGACCACTGTGGTGGACGGTGGAGCGAACTGTTCGAGGTAATTAACGGAGAAGAACGAAAAATTACCCAAATACTCAGCGTAGATGTCCACGAAGAATCGGACGTAATTTTGATCTGCAACGGCTTTGGAATGCCAGTTGCCGAGATTCCAGACCCTGCTGCGCTCGCAGGACAAACCTTGGGGGAGTGGGATGGTTGACATCAAAGAAGTTTACCGAAAGCACCAGTACACCATCACGGGGGAGTCTGAAGCCTACAAACTGGAAATTTGCCCGATCGATAAAGGTCAGCAGATCGATGCCGGAACCTTTAAAACTGTAGTGTCCGCCAACCAGGAGGCCCGCAGACGGATTAACGCGATCGTCAAACTCTGCGGCAGAGTGGACAGCTATGAACCCTGAAAAATGCGACTGGATCGTGTCCCTGTCCGATGGGCATTACACAATGCTTTGTCAGTGCTGCGAAACAAGATATACCCCCAATCTGCCGATCTCGATCCCAATGTACACAGCCCTCATCAATGCGTTCATCAGGAGTCACAAAAATTGTGAGATGCAATTATTGCGACAAGGCGGCGACGAAACTGTGTGACTATCGGGACAACCCCGGTGCCGACAGTTGTGATCGCCCTCTATGCGACGAACACGCCATCCAAATTGGTGTGGTCAAGAACCCCAACCTGCTTAGGCGAGGTGGGGGCGTGAAACAGCCAGGTTTCACGGGCAACTCCTGACTAGAGCCAATGAGGCGCTATCTCGCACGGACTTCCGCTTATTTTCCTAGAGCGGATTATCTCCAAACCTACTGGCTGTAGGTGCTTGCAGAAAGGACATCGTGATAGCGGTGGCGTAAGGAACAAGTTGTTTTTGGATTATCTCCATGAACCCAAATACTCGAATCCCAGTATTAGCCCCAGATAATCAGCCACTCATGCCAACCCTGTATCGCAGAGCGCAGGCATGGGTAGAGTCTGGTAAGGCGGAATGGATCAGTAATGACCTCAACATCAAAGCGGTGCGTTTACTCAAAGAACCTGCTAGCCGCAACATTCAGCCCGTTGTAATTGGCATTGATCCAGGGAAAAAGTTCTCTGGAATTGCGGTTCAGTCCAGTCTGTTTACCCTATTCACGGCACATCTAATTTTGCCATTCCCCAACATCACCAAAAAAATGACGGGCAGGCGTATTCTCAGACGTGCCAGAAGAGGGAGACGAATCAACCGCAAAATTACATTCCATCTTCGTGCCCACAGGCAGAAAAGGTTTGACAACCGTAGGCAAAAGAAACTGGTTCCCAGCATCCGGGCAAACCGTGAATTTGAGTTGCGAATTGGCAAAGAGTTAATGCGGTTGTTTCCAATTACAACCATTGTCTACGAATACATTGAGGCAAGGGGAGATAAAGCTTTTAGTCCAGTAATGGTAGGGCAAAAAGTCATGCTGGAGTGGCTGAAGCAATTAGCTCCGGGGACTACTCAATTTGGATGGCAAACGGCTAATCTCCGTAACCACCTGGGTTTGACGAAACAGAAGCAAGACAAATCCATTCAGTCCCCGCAGACTCATGCGGTAGATGGGATTGCGTTGGCATCCAGTCAATTTGTGGAGTTTCGGAAATATCACAAACCTGGAGAAGATGGAGCAGATTGGTTTGGCTCTGTGCGAGTGACCCCCTCTCCGTTCCGGGTGATTGCCCGTCCTAACCTATTTCGCAGGCAATTGCATTTTGAGAACTTTAGTAAGGGTGGAATCAGAAAGCGGAAGGGTGGCACTGTTACACCCTGGCAATTCAGATCCGGTGACTTTGTTCAGGCTGAAAAAGCTGGCAGAGTCTATCGCGGCTGGATTGGCGGGTTTAGTGAGGTCAATAAAGTGGTGTCAGTCTACGATCACGACTGGCATCGAATCGGACAGTTCTCAGTTAGTAAAGTGCAATTAATCAAAAGGAGTACAAAACTGTGTGTGGCATAGATTTATTGGCAGACTCCGTTCCTCCGTCTGCCGTCGCTATCCCTCCCCCACCTGCAAGCGAGGATAGGGGAGTCCCGCAAAATTTTGTTGAAAAACTTGACCACCTGAGCGAGTGGGAGATCACTGACCGTCAGCGCAAGCTGCCACCAAGTACAATGTCTTGGCCACCCGTCCTAACTCCCCAATCGCCTTTGCCAGTATGGAAGGCTTATTGCGGGTAGGGCAGAAGTTCCAGATTTATCAATTGGATCTAGAATCGCTAGAAGCTATAAAAATTGAGGCTTAGAGGTCATCTTGTAGGTTTTTGCATTAAATAAAATTTCTAAACGATGTATAATTTTTTTGTCTTAATCAGATATTAAAAGGAAGTTGTTTCTAGATGGAAGTGCTATTTGTACTCGTTTTATCTTTGCTTATTACAATACTATATGCGAAAGTCTTATTAAAGCTAGTAAAATGCGAAGCAAAACGCAGAGAAGATTCACCTGTTCAAAAAAGATATCTTGAACTTAAAAATGAGAGACTTCGACATAAAACGTCAACAGAGATAGATAAACTTATAAAAGCTATAGTTATATTTATTGTGATTATTATCTGGCTAAGCGTTTTGCGTGGATGTAATTATTGTTCTCCGGATAATATAAGGGGGGTTCAAGACAGTATTTTTCAGGAAAGATGGCAGCAATTTGAAGAACGAAACCAAAGGATAAACTCTTGTCCTCCTGGGCCACAACCTTGCTAGAGCGGTTTAGCCATTCTGCTGCGGTCGGATTGGTGAAGCCGATTGTATCTGGCTAGTAGTGAATCAAACGTTCGCATTAAGCTCAGTGGCTCAGTTGTCATTGGGGTCGTGCCGAGATACGTGCGAAAATTTATCATATGGGTATCAAAGCCTTACTCCGTATTACTTTCAGCATTTGACTTAAGAAAAGCCGCTTTTGACTGAGTAGTTGCACAGAGAGCAGAAGGGCAACGACAGAATGAGGGTTTCGGACTCCAAATTTGAAAGAAACTGGCGAGTGTACTATCCATTTTTACGAGGTACGTGGTCCAAACGAAGTCCAAACCTGTACTAGTGAATGCTTTTTGCGATCTTGATTAGGGTCAAAAAGCCAAAGTCTTTGTCCAGACTGGAGTTGAGGTCGATATGATAAAAAATTACACGTATCTCGGCTCAATGCCGGTATCATCCTCCGCTTCCAGAGACACGCTACCCAAGGACTCTGCCCAGTCGTGCAATTCGAGGGCGGCCAGATCCGATTCTCCAGTGAAGATCTCCTGGAACCTGTCCAACAAAACTCACCCGCGATTCATGAAAACTGGAGAAAAAATCTATGTTAAATTGTATTGACAATTTTTGTGGTTGTGGGGGCAGCACGACCGGATTGAAAGCTGCAGGAATCGAAGTTTCTCACGCAGCGAATCACTGGAAGATTGCGATCGAAACGCACAACACGAATCACCCAGAGATTGACCACTCAATCTGTGACCTGAACCTCGAGCACCCCTGCCGTTTCCCGAAGACGGAACTTGCCTGGTTCAGCCCTGCTTGCACAAGTCACAGTCCAGCCGGGGGCCGCAAGCGCAAAAACCAGAATCAACTCCACCTCTGGGATAAAAAAGCACCAGACCCCTCCACAGAACGATCAAGAATGACGGCCTGGCAAGTTGTTAACTTTACCGAGTATTTTAGATATACTTGCGTAATGGTTGAGAATGTCGTTGAATTCGCTACTGATTGGGAACTCTTCGATGTGTGGTTGGAAGCAATGCACAAGCTCGGCTATGAGCATCAACTGGTTTGGTTTAACAGCCAGTTTTGCTATCCGAACCCAGTACCGCAGAGCCGCGATCGACTCTATATTGTCTTCCACCGGAAAGGGAACCGGGCCCCTAATTTAGATTTCCGTCCCCCAGCTTGGTGCCGGAACTGCCAGGAGGAGGTAAACGCAATCCAGACCTGGAAAAACCCGGCCAAAAAGTGGGGAAAATATGGCCCGCGTAACCAGTACCTCTATACCTGCCCCAGATGTAAACATCCATTGGTTCCCCGCACCGAGCCAGCAAAAGCTGCACTTGATCTCTCCCTACCGTGCCCAAAAATTAAAGATCGAGCGAAACCCCTGAGCGAAAACACGCTGAAGAGAATTCGGCGGGGACTTGAAAGGTTCTGCGGCTCCCACCTGATTCATGGGGGGCACGGGCAGGATGAACGACTCCTCAATATTCCGCCGTTCATCGACACCGCCAGATCCAACAATGTGGCAACGCCGATCGACGAACCCATCAGCACCCTCCAGGCTTCCCGCCACCACTCCTTAATCCAACCCCCTCCATTCCTGACCGCATACCATGGCGATCGCGATGCCATTGCTGCGATCACTGATCCGTCCTGGACCGTCGCCACCAACAAACAGATGGCCCTGGTAAAACCTGAAGCCTTTATCTCCAGCTATTACGGCCAGGGAGGGGAAAGCTTGATCAGCGAACCCGCTCCAACGATGCGTACTGTCCAGGGACACGCCTTGATCAAACCTGACCTTTCCGCCCTGGTTCCTGAGTGCGGATACAGAATGCTGGCCCCAGAGGAAGCTAAGCGTTTAATGGGCTTCCATAGTGACTATGTGATCCTGGGCAAAAAGGAGGATCAGTTCAAGCAGTGTGGCAACGCTGTAACACCGCCGATTGCTGAGATGGTCGGACGCGCAGTTCTGGAATCCCTCGCTGCGTAACTGCCGAATGACCCACCAACTCAACTTCAAAAAGCACAGCCTAAAATTTAGGCCATCAAAACTGATGACAAATAAAATTGGCTCACCCTGCTAAACGAGCAAACCTTATCCAACCACCTGGGCACATCTATGCCAGAAAGCCCCACTCAATCTCTACCTCAGCGGAACTTATATTCCAGACAGAAATATTTTTACCAGGGGGCAGGCAAAAATCTTTAGAGCGTCCAAGGCTACGCACTCAGTAAAAATGGAGAACAACCATGTACTTGAAGACAGGCACTATCGAAGACTACCTGCAACAGCTAAACGGCTCGAAGGAAAGCTATGCTGCACTGCGCTGCCAGACCAGGCCGATCAGAGTGGGGCCAACAGCAACCGCACAATATATCTGGACAGGTGTCTTTACGGCTGCCCAGGGGCATACAATCGTAACCCTCGGAATCCAAATCCACGAGTGCTATGAACCAGAGCTACAGGCCAACAACCAAATCCAGGGAAAAGTAGAGCAACGCTGGGCAGAACTTAAAGCTGAAATGGAAGCCCGGGGTATCGAGCTACAAGAGGGTTGCCTCACCCATGAACCCCCAAGCTACCTGACATAAAATGCTCTCGCCTGTGGCAAACACAGGTAAAAGCATGAAGTTCTACTTTTCAGGAATCAAATCACGGCAGGAAGTGGAGTGGCTAAAGGAAGCTGGCATCAGCCGGGTTCTTGTTGATCCAGTGGATTTCCCCAACGTGATTAACTGGCCCGGCAACATTGCCCTGGATTCTGGAGCCTATCGAGCCTTCAAATCCGGCAAGCCCCTTAACCTCGAAGCTTACCAGTCGATCGCTACCTCCTACTGCTTTGATTTCGTTGCTGCTCCAGATGCGATCGGTGATCCAGTCCTCACCGCTGAGTACCTGTCGATCGCCCAGACCTGGGGGATTAAAAATCTGGTCCCCGTGTGGCACTGGGGAGAAGATCTAAAACTGCTTCATCAACTGGTCGATCGCTACCCGCTGGTTGGCCTCGGCGGCTGTGTCCCCTGGATGCGGGTTGACCCCTCCCGCTCTCGGCCCAAAGCTGACATCCAGGCAGATAAGGACCGGCGTGAGGAAAACTTCAAGCAACTGCACACGCTGTGCAAAGCCTTCGGCAACCAGCTTCACATTTTCGGCTTATGTTGGGTTTCAGCGATCGAACAACTGGCACCGCTGGTTCAAAGTGCAGACTCCTCTCACTGGCTGGTGGGAGCACGACGCGGCGACGTGATATTTGTCCATACCCGCAACGGACACCTCAGCCAGGCCCACGCTGACATTCTCCCCTTCTCCAAAGAGTGGGATCGGAAAACCCGCTGCATCGAAAATGCCAGAGCGATCGCCCAATTTCTCCAGCAAGCTTCATGATCACCGTCGGAGCGGCTGGCATCACCATTTTGCGGCAGGGCTACTGGGAAAACAGCCACATCTGCGGACAACTCACAGAGATCAGGTATCGTGGCCATCTCTGCTACGTCTGCGAGAACTACAGATATGATTCTTTCGGGCTAACCTCAAACCAACGCCTCAGTTTCAAGATGGGGTAAACGACCGTCAGCTAAAGCAGACAGCTTTCAGTAGCCCTGAATCGTCGCGGTTCAGTGAACACACTAGATCCGAGCCTCCGGGCCGGTTTACAGAGCGACCCCAAAGTTTAATGACGCTTGCACCATTCAGATCGGCATCACCAGACCAATGACAAGCATGATTCGCACACTTGAACGACTTTCCAGACCGCAGCCCCAAATGCAGGCAACAATGGCAGGTTTGGCTGGTATAAGCAGGCGGAATGGCTACCACCTTGACTCCAGCCTGAATGCCCTTATACTCCAGAAATTGACGCAACTGATAGAATGCCCAGGAGTTACTACGCCTGCGTTCGGTCTTGCTACGGGGTTGCTGATTGGTTCTGTCCCGAATCCCGGCCAGATCCTCAATCGCAACGATACTTCCCGAAGTCTTAGCCGTGTCGATAATGCGCCGACTGATGGTGTGATTCAGCCAGGACTGATACCGTCGCTCTCGCCCCGACAGCCGTTTCAGGATCTCCCGACATCTACGCCGGGTCGTCCGCGTACCTTTCGAGGCTTTGTGCTGGAGAGCCTTTCTCACCCTGGCAAACTTATCTCTGACGTTCTGGATGTCTTTACCATCCCACCGTTCACCCTCGGACGTAACCGCAATATCCCGTCTTCCAAAATCAACACCAATCACGTTGTCAACTCTGGCGGGTTCAGGGGCCTCATCGGTCAGGTGAATATGCAGGTAGAGATGTCCGTCCCGGTGCAGACACAACTGCCCGGAAGTCGGATTTCTGCCCTTAAGCTTACCCCGTTGGTAGTTACCTACCTGGAGCTTTACCCGCTCTCTGCCCTGGACTGTTGCCAGGCTCACTGTCCAATCCTGTTCCCGAAAGCGAAACAGATCCTTGTCCAGATCCATGCTGGTTGGCTTGAAACCTTTAACGGGTTTGCCCTTCTGTTTAGCCGTCTTGCGGTTGGCAGCAACACGGGCGCAGACCCTAACCGCCATATTCGCCACCAGGTTGAACTCAGCCTTAATGGTCTGGTAGGTCAGGGCTTGCAGGGCAATCTTATTGTTCAGGGTTGCAGGGGTACTGGCATTGACATAGTTACAAGCATCACTGAACGCCTGAAGAGTTGCCTGAAGTTTAGCGACCTGTTCAGGTGTAGGTTGAAGCTTGCAAACCAGTGTCAGAGTTTGTTCCATGGCTATGATTATACCACTAGGAGGTAAGTATGGTATTTGGCAGTCCTGCGCCCATCTAGGGCTTGTCCTGCCTCGCTATCCCCCTGCCAGCTAAAGCAGACAGCCCCTCGCGGTTTCATTGTGGCTGCCACCAGGAACACAAGTGCTGGAACTCCGAGCCGATAAATCTATCTGGGAGGAACTCGCCGCCAAGGTCAAAGACACCGATCCTCTGAGCCGGCCCGTCTGCAAGGGCCGCTTCTCCCTCGACTGGGCCCTAAATACTTTCAACCGATGCTTATAAACCTCATTATCTACACGGTCTACAACACGCAAACCTCAGACTTCCCTGGCTTCTATGTCCTTCGCCCCTTCTATATCGATCGCCAGGGACAAATCCAACCATCTCCGATCGCCTGCATCAGCACTGACCTTAACTTAATCAGGCAACCCCTCATCGAAGCAGGAGCAGCACAACTCCTGAAAAACTCAACCGACAGCCCCAATATCATCGAATCCTGGGTTTAATCGTACCGACATTAAAATCTCCCTTCTTGTTGAATCATTCAACAAGTTGTTGAGCTATTCAACATTCTCCAATGTTTGTTGAATCATTCAACAAACTGTATGCTTATCTGATTTGCCCCGGAAACATAAATTATATTCATAAAACGCAATATTGTTCTAGGGGTAACACGCAAAGCCAGGGATAAGAACTTTTAGAAGCACGATGGAATGGGGAAAACCAAAAAGATAGTATTTTTATCTTCACTATTATTCTGGAAAATAATCGCATTTTATGAGGGCGATACCCTCTTGCACTGTCGGGGAAAAGACATGTAGATTTTTATTGTTGATTCATTCAACGAATTTTTGTTGATTCATTCAACATTCGAGTTAACTAATTGCGTATGGAAGTCGGCATTTACTACCGAACATCACAGGTTTTAGATCTCGTTTCACAGCAAAGAGGTCGCACAAAGCGACCGATTCATAAGTCAACGCTGTCTCGCTGGATCGCAGACCTGGGCTGGGAGAAGAACATGCGGGAGTTCAGTGAGGATCACTTAAAAATCCTCATTGCTGTGAGCCAGCACTATGCCTCTGGTGGAAGCCGCGCCGAACTAATGAAACTCATGGAGAACAACACCAAATGGTATCAACAAGCAGCCTAATGAGTGAGTACAACCTGACCAGGCGAAAACTCACAGAACTCGCTCAGGGAGCGGGTCTAGAGCCTGATAGTAAGGGCGAATATCCTGACCAAATTCTGCCGATCGTCCAAAACTATGTCAGCAACAGAAGGGGTAAACGCAAGTCCGTTTCTCAAGCTGCGGCTGATCAGGCTGAAACAACAACCATCAATATCGCGCAGGAAGACCTCCAGGCGATTCAGTGTGCTGCTGAACAACGTGCAGCAGCAATTACAGTCGGGCTGAATGCCCTCACCATGCACCATGTCGCAACGGGTAAGTTTTCTGACCCTCAACTCCAGGCGATCGTGGACGAGTCTAAAAACAACCTCCGCGTAGCTCTCGCTGGCATCGGCGCAGCATACCAAATTACCGATTTTTTGGCAGCAACCCCCCTGCTTCAGATAGCTGGGGGGA